>ERZ1643249.4180-NODE-4180-length-12265-cov-5.839476_pt1 | contig 12265 bp, 14 predicted proteins | sample MGYA00579263_ERZ1643249 | MGnify/ENA primary metagenome ERZ1643249 (study PRJEB29033, sample SAMEA4952264) | chicken gut metagenome | biome: Broiler Chicken; feature: Gastrointestinal Tract; material: Caecum | place: Ireland | collected 2018 | study: Broiler...
TATGAAAACGCCGCCCGTAGTCCCGTTGGGCGGTATTGACCGCAAAAGAAAATGTATTAAATGGTTACCACATATTGAATGAATGTAAATTGCGTGCTAAACTAAATAAGATAAGGAGGTGATCGGATGAGCGTTTCTAAACTTACCAATGCAGAAGCTCGCAGGTTACTTGATATGACAAAGCGTTCTCTGATTGCCGAATTGAATTTTCCTACTCGTGGTGACGAGAAAGAATTTGATGTCGTCGGGGATACTAAAAAAGATATTTTTGCAATAAAAATATACCGAGGAAAAATCCAACCGTTCAAGTACAACATTGGTGCTCGTATTAAAAAGAATGGGACAATGTTGTTGGAACTTCATATCAATCCGTCTAATGTTCACCGTAATCCAGATGGTGAAAAAATTTGTGGTAGTCATTGGCATATATACACGGAAGAGTATGGACGCACTTATGCTTTTCCGGCAGAAGATGTCCAAGAAGATGCTTTTGTCGACAACACAATCGCTTTTTTAACGAAGTTTAATGTTGTTGAACAACCGAATATCAACTATCAACTTGAACTATTGTAATGAAAGGAGGGTTAATCTTGGATATTCAAAAACTTATTGATGATTACGCAACATGGTTAAAGCAGGAGATTACATTTGAAAAAGTAGGAGAATATTACGAGATTACAACTCCTTATTTAGATAACGCAAATGACTATCTTCAAATCTATGTGCGCCAAATTGGTGATGATATTTACTTTACAGATGATAGCGCTACAATTCGTAATTTGAAGATGGAGGGGTTTCAATTTACGCCCGCACGAAAAAACCACCTGCAACGGATATTGAATCAGTATGGGGTAAGGCTTGATGGCGATGAATTGATTTGTAAGGCCCCGGCTAATTCTTTCGCACAGAAAAAGCATTTATTCATTCAAGCTATGTTGCGAATTGATGATATGTTCACTGTTTCCAAGGCTAAAGTGAGTTCTCTCTTTCTCGATGACATACAGGACTTCTTTGCAGAGAAAGATATTTTTTATTCAGAAAATGTTCAATTTACAGGACTTTCTGGATTCTCTCACAACTATGATTTCTTGTTGCAAAGAAGCAAAACAAAGCCAGAAAGACTTTGTCAGGCGGTTAATAACCCGAACAAATCGAGCATGGGAAATATTTTGTTTGCGTGGAATGACACCAAGCCGGCACGAAGAACTGATAGCCAACTGATTGTAATCTTAAACGACCAAAATGCCATCGCCAAGGGGATCGAGGATGCGTTCTTAAATTATGATGCAAAAGTGGTTCGATGGAGTGAGCGTAACAAGGACAGCAATTTGGAATTATTTGCTGCATCCTAATATCTCGTGATGCCGTGATGCGGTACTATGGAAATGCCGCTCAAAGCCAATTTGAGCGGCATTTTTCACTGTTAAGTTCTTATAGGATAAAAGCCTTGCTTGCTGCTTGCAAACCATTGATATTACTGGATTTCCACAGATCCTTTAATGACACTCGGACCAAAGCCCCGTAAAATCATTTGATTTTACGGGGTTTTTCTTTATTTTTATTGCAAAATAAGCAAAATACGCTCAAGCACTTTCCAGTGGGAAAACTTGTCTCTTCAAAGGCAGAAAAATCGTGTCTGACGACCGTCTTTCTTCCGCTTTTCTTGCCACAGACAATACAGTCCGAGTTGTTCATGAGCAGAGTAACCCGCTTTGAATCGTACAGAATTCAAAGCGGGTTATCAAGGCGTAAACCCCACGCACGTGGGGATGGACCGGAGGCCAGCGACACCAACACCGACTTTGATGAGTAAACCCCACGTGCGTGGGGATGGACCGGATCTGTCCCGGTTGGCGGACATTCTTGGCAAGCAAACCCCACGTATGTGGAGATGGGCCGCCAAGGGCTTGTTGTCGCAAATGCTGTCCTTGCAAACCCTACGCACGTGGGGATAGACCGATCAGGGGTTTGTGGCCCAGCGTCTGCCGGTACGTAAACCCCACGCACGTGGGGATGAATCGGCAAAGGGCGGAAAGCCGGTGGACAAGAACATGTAAACCCCACGCACGTGGGAATAAATCGGTCGCCGCTGTCATTGTAGGCCGTCCGGGTCGGTAAACCCTACGCGCGTGGGGGTGGACCGCAGAACGCCGCCCGTGACTGCAACATGGAGGAGTAAACCCCACATGTGTAGGGGTGGACCGAAGTTCTGCGCTCGCATTGCTACCGGGGACTAGTAAACCCCACATGCGTGGGGAGTGGGCATTTCTATCCGTCGTCTGGAAACTGAAGACTTTTCAATGCAGGGGGAATATTGTTAAAGAACTTACAGGAATTCCCTAAAGGGTGGATAAGCATTGTTATGCGGTCCGCCCCCGAAACGAAAAAATCGTTTGATTAAAAGTCTAGGAAAAGAAACATGATTTTCTTTTCCTAGGCAAATATTTATCTCTAATTTAAAAATTCCAATGTATTTCAACCAGCGGATCACTCTCACCAAGCCGACGTTTCCCCACTAAAATATAGTCAATGAGGGCTTCCACCATTTCACGGGTCAGGTGCTCCAGATTGGCGTAACGCTGGACCAGTTCCCGGCGGTTGTCCCCGGCGGCAATTCGGGTGTCCAGTTCTTCCAGCCGACGGTTGGTTTCCGTGATTTTCCCCTCGATAAGCTCCTTTTCCTTGGAGAAGTCCTGGGAGAGACTGAGAAAATCCGCCTCGGACAGAATTCCCCGTACCTTATCCAGATAGAGCTCTCGCAGGCCCGTTTGGAACTCCTCCTGCTGCGCCTGATATTTAGAGAGCTGATCCAGCACCTTCTGTTTTTGAGCCAGGAGAGAGCTGGAAAACGCAAGGTTTTGTTCCAGCTCATCTTGATCCAAATACTGCGCGGAGAGCCGGTTCAGCTCCTGGACCACAATGCGTTCCAGCTTTTCTACGGAAATAAATGCGCCGGTACAGGCCTCTTTCGAAACTCGGCGGTTGGAGCACTGTAGATAGTGCCGCCCGCGGTTTTTCGTGGAGCGCATAGTGTATCCGCAATTGGCGCAGCGAACCTTTTTGGCAAAGAGCCCAATCGAACCGCCTATAAAGGGCTTTACCTTTTCTTGTATCAATGCGTGGACCCGATCCCAGAGGTCCTGGTCGATGATTGCCTCGTGAGTGTGTTCGACCCGGATCCACTGATCTTTGGGGCGGGGCTTGTTCTGTTTGCTTTTATAAGATACACTGCCGTACCGCCCCTGGACCATGTTGCCAATGTAGATCTCATTGGTCAGCATGTGAGAGATGGCGGGGTATTTCCACAGTGTTCCTGTCTTTCCAGGGGGAGATTGGTACCGCAATCCTTTCCGGCGCTTATACTCGGTGGGATTGGGAATCCCATCCTCATTCAGAATTCGGGCGATGGCCGTTTTTCCGTATCCTTGTGAAAACAAGGTAAAGACCCGGCGCACGACTGCGGCGGCCTCTGGGTCAATGATCAGATGGCCCTTCTGAGCAGGGTCTTTCTGGTATCCGTAGAGGGCGAAGGCGCCAATATGAAAGCCCTGTTCCCGGCGATTGGTGAGGACGCTGCGAATATTGTCGGACATGTCCTCCAGATACCATTCGTTTACCAGACCATTGATCTGGCGGGATTTTTTGTTCCCCTTGTTGTCGGTGTCCGCATTGTCCACAATGCTGACGAAACGGATTCCCCACAGCGGGAAAAGCCCGTGTATGTACTTTTCTACCAGTTCCAGCTCACGGGTAAAGCGGGACTGAGTTTTGCAGAGGACGATATCAAATTTATGGGCCTGAGCATCCGCTAAGAGGCGGCGAAACTCCGGGCGGTTTCGGTCAGAACCTGTGTAGTCATCGTCGCTGTAAATGTGAAATACTTCCTAGCTCTGCTGTATGGCGTACTGCAGAAGCATGGACTTCTGGTTTTGTATGCTGGTACTGTCGTCCTCGGCGGAGGCCTTATTCCGGTCTTCTTCCGATAGGCGGCAGTAGATTGCGGCTTTGGACATTGGACATCGCTCCTATAAAAATGCGGCCCCCTGACAATGCTCGTCAGGAGACCGCTTTTGTGGCTGTTACTGGAGCCCTGCTGCAATGGAGCTGGAGCGCTCCATCTGGTTGATCAGCTGGATCCAGATCTTGGTGTACCGCTCCGCCGTCAGGGGAGTCTCGGATTTCCGGAATACGCTCCGGCAGGATGGGGTAGGAGGAAGTCGATTCATAAAGGGTGTGCTCCTTTCTAAGTCATTTTATGTTTGCTATTTCCCATTATGAGTTCATTTCACTCCTTGTTGCGTATGATTCCCGCAAGTGGGGAATGCACGCGGCATTGCTGTGCAGTGAGTATTCCCAGAGGAAGTTGTTATGGACTATGTTGAGATGCTATAATTTGTATTAAGAAGATTGTAAGATTTTTGGCTTTATGCAGTCTTATCAATGAAAGGAGGTGGTAGTGTAATGGAGTTTGACGCGATTTACCAGACTTATTTTAAATCGGTGTATCAGTATATCCGACAGCTTTCGGGCAATGAACATATTGCAGAAGAAATTACGAGCGACACTTTTTTCAAAGCCATGAAGTCCATAGATGACTTTCGGGGAGAATGTGATATACGTGTTTGGCTTTGCCAAATTGCAAAAAATACATATTACTCATATCAAAAAAAGAATGAAAGAACAACGAGCGTTGATGAAGCTGAGCTGCAAAATATGATTGCCCCGGACGCTTTCGTTGAAGAACTGATTGGAGCACAGGAAGAAGCCAAACAAATACGAAAGATTTTGCATGAATTACCTGACCCGTATAAAGAAGTTTTCATGTGGCGGGTATTTGGGGAGCTATCGTTCAAGGCAATCGGTGAGCTTTATAATAAAACCGATAATTGGGCTTGTGTTACCTACCACCGAGCAAGAAAAATGATGCAACATAGATTTGGAGGAAATCAGTCGTGAAGAATGAGTGTAGTATTGTTCGCGATATGCTGCCACTGTACTTTGAAAATATGGTAAGGGAGGAAACGGCGGCATTTGTAAGGGAACACCTAAAAACTTGTGCTGAATGTGCCGCTGAACTTGAAGCGTTGAAAGCAGGAAAACAAATTGATGAGGCTGCTGCATCGCAGAATAAAAATGACGTGAATGCGTTGGTCACAATTAAAAAGAAAATCCGAAAGAAGAAATGGATTGCAATTTCTATAACAGCAGTTTGTTTGTTGGCAGCAGTGGTGTTTATACATTATTTCCCGATTTATCGGATTATTGAAGTTGGCGGCACTTCATATTTTAGCAGCAGTGAAATTGCAAAATTGGCGTATATCGGCAGCGGGGCTGATCGCGCAGAAGCACAATCCATACTCCGGCAAGCGGACGCGGCGTTTCACGATTGCGAACATAACAGTGCAGAAAATGAAGAACTGTATGGCGTGCTTTCAAGATATGCAACCGATACTGACTATTGGAATGATGTATCCTTTGTCAATCACTCTCTTGAACTTTGGTCTGCACACCTTGATGACACAGAGGGATACCTTTGGGTGTATTATTCCTATGAGGTGATCAACAGTGAGGGGCAAGTTGTCAGCGGCAGTAAAAACATTCCCTCGCTATGGACAGTTGAGAAAGATAATGCGGGTAAATGGATTGTTACCAGCATAAAGGAGCATCCATAAACATGAGAGGAAAAACTATGTACCAGATATTAGCATCTGGTAGAGTTGTAGGGTTTGAATGGCATAAATGGTGTAATTCCTTATGGCAGAGTATTATGGTGAGGAAAAGCGCATGAAAATTCCAGTGGTGGAGCCAGGAAAAGGACCCTGTGTAAGGGAAATTGAACACGGTTTAAAGGCAATGCAGCCGCCCGGAGCAGTTCCTGAACACCAGCGGCGGCCTGTTGATTCTGCCTGGATAAACCAAATCCGTGTACCAATAAGACATACCCTAGTGGCACACGGATTATGTATTTCAAAAGGGTCGGTTTCCGAGATTTGGCATGTGCCAGTTTGGAAACCGACCTTTTTGAGAAATGTTCAAGTTTTTTCTGCAGGAGTATCTAAGAGGGAACCGCAATATTTCTTTAACTTTGGAATGTCATATTGAATGACCTCCCAAGTAGTTTCTGGATCTACGGTACCATAACTATGTGCGACAATATTCCGCATGGCTTTGATTTGACGCCAGGGAATCGAAGAATGCTGAGATCGAAATTCCTCACTCAATTTTCCTACCAGTTCCCCAATCTGTAGAATACAGAGAGCGGCTGCGTTTCGATAAATAGGATCTGAGGAAAAATAGAGCCATCGTTGCCAAAACGGGCAACGGTCTCTTCAATCTGCTGACAATAGGAGACAATATGCTCCAGGATGTGGATATCACGATTAAGAGGCTTCATATAGCAGCACCTCATCGTTGTGAATGGATTCCAAAAAATGAGGATCCAAACTGGTGGTTGGAATCAAGTCGACGGACACTCCAAGAGAGTCTTCCAAATCAAGGAGAAGGCCTGCCAGCTGCAGCCCTTGGATTGCGCCCTTATCAATGCGGAGATCGATATCGCTGTCCTCATTCATATCTCCGCGGGCGTAAGAGCCAAATAGATAGATCCGCTTCGCACCGTATTGTCTGGCTAAGCGGGAAACGATATCCTGGATCTCAGATAGCGTGCGGACTGCCATAATAGCCACCTCCCGAAACAAGATTTTGAACAAACTTCATCAATTTTAGTATACCAAGGAACTATGTGCTTGACAAGAGAAAGAAATTGAACAATGAGAATCGGCTACATCAGAGTGAGTACGCAAGAGCAGAATACGATTCGCCAGGAGATTCTGATGGAACGCCTGGGAGTAGATGAGCTCTGCATCGACCGGGCCAGTGGGAAAAATGCACAGAGACCGGAACTGCAGAAAATGATGGAGTATGTGCGAAAGGGGGATACCGTTATTGTCGAGTCGATCAGCCGGTTTGCTCGGAACACCCGCGACCTACTCGAATTGGTAGAGCGGCTTGCGGGCAAAGGTGTAGAATTCATATCCCAGAAAGAGGCGATCGACACTACGACGCCCACAGGAAAGTTTATGCTGACCGTCTTTGGCGCGGTGGCGGAACTGGAACGGGAATACATCCTCCAGCGGCAGCGGGAGGGAATTGCGGCTGCAAAAGGTCAGGGCCGATACAAGGGGCGAAAACCCATTGAGCCGCCAGGTCTGGACGCAGTGATACGGCGGTGGCGGGCAGGAGAGCTGACAGCAGCAGAAGCCATGAGAAAGCTGAACTTATCGCCCAGCACATTTTATCGGAAAGCAAAAAGATTCGCCGGCTAAGGCGAATCTTTTTTTGTATTCATGGCCAAAAGAAAGGTTTTCAGCAGACTTTCGGCATACTCCCGCTCTGTATTTGTACAACTATGGAGGAGAAGAGAGATCGGATCGTCGGCCTGGACCTCTGCTCTGCCAAATAGAATATAATCTGTGGTCAGGCGGAGCGTGGAAGATATTTTGCAGAGGGTCGGAACAGACATCCCTTTGACACCGAGTTCAATGTCCGAACAAAATTTCGGTGTGACCTCCAGCAGTTCGGCAAACTGTTCTCTGGTGTAGCCAAGGTATTCCCGCTGCTTTCGTATTCTGCTTCCGATTGCCGTCCAGTCCATATTGTGCCCCCCAGTAGTTTCATTCAGTTTATCCCGGAGAGTTCCTGTTATAAATAAACTTTAAGTGTTGAAATGGAGGAACTTTTAGGGTAGAATAAGGGATAAGAAACAGGCGCTTTTTTCTTCTCATGGACAGTTTCCGTCTAACCCGGTCGGTATAATGGAGAAGGAGGGAGAGAAATGGCAGAGGAAAAAGGATTCCGCCTCCTATCTCTGTATGATCAGTTGGTCAACCGGGGGAGCATTCAGAAAAAAGAGGCCGCGCAAGTCTTTGGCGTGTCCGAGCGCAGCATTCAGCGGGATATTGAACAGCTTCGGAACTTTTTTGCGGAGCAGACCCCGCCTTTGGAGATTCACTATGATCTGGGGCAGAACTGCTACCGGCTGTCCGAGGGTGAGGGCGCGTTTCTCTCTTGTGGAGAAATGCTGGCAGTTTGCAAGATTCTCTTGGAAAGTCGATCGCTGTCAAAGCGGGAGATGGATCAGATTCTGGATAAACTCCTGGTTCATGGTATGCGGCCGCCGGAGCGGGAAAAGCTCCAGGAGATTATTTCCAACGAGCGCCATTTTTATGTGGAGCCCCGCCACGGAAAATCGCTGGTAGACATTCTATGGACCCTGGGGCAGGCCATTCAAAGCCGCTCAGAGATCCAGGCGGATTATCGAACTCAGACAGGAGAGAAGAAGCACCGCCGACTCCAGCCAGTGGGCCTGATGTGCTCTGAATTCTACTTTTATTTGGCGGCGTTTTTGAAAAACGTGGACCGGAATCAGGAATTTGAATATCCAGAGGACCCCTATCCCACTATCTATCGGGTGGACCGTCTGGAACAGATCCAGGTACAATCGGAACACTTCACCGTCCCATATAGTCAGCGCTTTTCAGAGGGGGAGTTTCGAAAGCGGGTCCAATTCATGTACGGAGGGAGGCTGCGGACGGTCCATTTTCTGTATAAAGGGCCGTCGGTGGAGGCTGTCCTGGACCGTCTGCCCACAGCGGAGATCGTCGGCGAGCGGGACGGGACGTATGAGATTCGGGCAGAGGTGTTTGGAAAGGGGATCGATATGTGGATGAAAAGCCAGGGAGCATTCGTTGAAATCCTATAAAAATAGAAAGAGGAGTCGAGAATTATGGAAAATGAAGTACGCAGCACAGTTGAAATGTTTGGTCTCACCAAACAGCAGATCAAGATCTTGTATTCGTTGGAATATCTGTTGACAAAGAGGGACATCAACTCCAACCAGAAAGATATTATTTACAAAGAACATTGGCTGGAGCATTGGTCCGCCTGTCTTCAGGCTACGATGGACGATGAGATTACTTTCTACACTTATGAGGAACTACTGGACACCGTCGCGAATGAGGCAAGTAGCAGTATCAATCAGACATGGTTCTATCTCATTATGCTCGAAGGAACGCTTTTTCGTGCATATACGCCGCTGGGAGAGACAAAAGACGCGGATAAGCACTATCAGAAACTGCATTACTCCGATCAGACGGCGTTTCTAAAAAGTCTGGCTAAGTCCTCTGGCCTGATGGATCCGGTTTTTGTAGACCGATTCAAAAAGACGTATCAAAAGACCATCAATAAGCTTTCAGGCAAAATGCAGAAAGTGGCGCTGGGGACGGTATCGGTTGTGGCAATTTCGGCCGCCGCGGCTGCTACCGCAGGCATATTTGCGGGACCTGTTGCTGTTGCGCTGTTTGGGTCTAACTTTGCGGGGGTAACCGGAGCGGCGTTGACATCGGCCTGTCTGGCAATGGCGGGAGGCGGTGCAATTGCGGTAGGCGGTGCCGGCATGGCAGGCGGCGTTGTGGCAATTGTTGGCGGAGGAGCGCTTCTTGGGGCTGCGGGCGGCGGAGCGGCAGTATCGACAGTGAGCATACTGGCAAAGTCCATGCCCTCTTTTGCGCTGAGTCAGGCCGCTAAGCTGGAAGTTGTCTTGAAAGAAATTATTCTCAATGCACAAAAGGATGTGCAGAGTGCCCAGGCCGTGATGGAGAACCTGCGTCGAGAAATTCATAAGTTGCAGAGAGAAATAGAGAAGTTGAAGAAGGAAGATGAAGAAAAGAAAGATGCCATAAAAAATATGAAAAAAACATTGAACTATTTGCAAAAATCGTACCAAGACATGGCAGTTTTTAAGTCTTCTTATGAGATAGGGGCGGAATATGAAGGAGAAGAATGATCACAGCTACGAGGCCTCCAAGGAAAAATCGATCATTCAGTTTCAAAAAGATTTGTCCCTCATCCAATCCGATGTAGATCAGATAAAAAAAGCCTGCACTGACCTGGAAAAAGAGAGGTGGGAGGAACGGGAGACAATCAATGCACTGATTGCGGGAATCAATCAATTGGCGGAAGAAACAGGAGCAGAGATCCGCTTGCCAGAGCTTTCTGACGGCCAGACGTCAGAAATAGATGTATATATAGACCAGGCAATCTGTGACTTTTCCCATACGGACAGAGTATTTCCAAAACTCCGGAGTGAAGAATATGTGATTGCCTCCTTGGCCGGAATTGCATCGGTTTTGATCGATGTGATTTTTGTGGGGACTCCGGAAGTGGTAAAGATTTATCGGGGCGGAGAATGTTTTGATGGGAGTTTGCTGACCGCCGCGCTCCGAAAAATCGGAAAAACGGCAGATGGAGAGTTGATTCCAATCCTTCAATGGTTTTCCGATGTCTGTAAGGTACCGTATGATTTGTCTCTCCAAAAGGGGGTAATGAATCCTAATAATCACAGGCTGAGAAGTTTTGCCCATGACCCCTTTTTGGGACTCTTTTTTGCCGTGGCAGATATTCTGTGCGGGACCACGACGTGTATTGATGAGGAAGGTCGTCTTCGGGTGCTCCTCTCGCCGAAAGAAGTACCCGAACAGGAAAAGTATCTGGCTGTATTCTATTATATAGGGCACATTATCTCGGATGTATGCACAGCAAGGGGAATTCCAGTACCTGGTTTTTGTCTCACTCAATTCTTTACTGCCGGGGGAAGGGACGATTCACTGGCTAAAATTGCGGAGCGAATGTATCTGGACGGATATGATCTGCGGCACCTGGTTTCCACAGCGGTACCGGTTGCAATAAAAAACCTGTTGATTGATGCCTATCTTTCTCTGACCAGAACACCAGATAATCTTTTCTTGTCAGTGGCAGAGCAAGAGCGTCAGAAACTGAACGCAAAGTTGAAGCGAGAAAAAATGCTGTTTATTTCTGATATCGTTGGGAGCAGCGGAAATGCGGTGAAGTTTTTGTTGCCCCCTAACTGTGGCAACCCCTGTGCCCTAAATCTGTCACAGTGGTTTGAATTGATTCGACGGTCCTGCAGTATGGCCAAAGAGGCAATGCGGGATCGTACGGCCGAGACTGTAATGGAAAATCGTGATGTGCTCCAGAAAAATTGGGATCTTCTTTTGTCAGAGACGGGATTAACTGAGGTGTAAATGCCACATCTGCGGTCTAAACTGTTATGATATGGAATAAAAACTCCCTGATTCCGCACAGAAAAGTGGAATCAGGGAGTTTGATGCATTTTGAGGGATGTTGGCCTTACGTCATTGCACCATCTGCGGCCAAGTCCTCCGTCAGATCGGCAATAGGATCTCCGGTGGACTGGATAGATCCGACGGTCCAGGGGAAGCCGGAGGCCGCCGTCGGGTAGACCCCAGTGGTGTGATCCACGAAGTAGGGGGCGAAAGCAAGGCTATTCCGCACGTCCTCGTCGCTGAGATTTCGAGTCAGCTGGTGGACAATAGCTGCCACCATCTCCATGTGGCCCAGTTCCTCAGTGCCGATATCGGGATCAAAATGGGGCCCGCTGTGCCTTGTTGGAAATGGCGGACTGGGGGCGATTATCCCGGGACTGTGCTGAGTTCGAGGAGAGCAGTATCAAAACGTGCCCTTACACGCCGGAGGCGGTGGTAAGGACACGTTTTGATTAGAAGAAACTTATGGTGCAGGGACAGTTCGGATAAGCCGCCGAACCCTGCTGCGGGAATTCAAAATAGAAGAATCTCCCGCGGCGGTATAACTGTGCCAAAGCTGGGAAAAACGCCGAGGCGCGTCAGGCGGCGGGGATTACCAGAACCTGTCCAATTTGAATTCGGCTGGGGTCCGTGATTTGATCCCGGTTTGCCTCATAAATGGCTTCCCACAAGGTGCCGGAGCCCAATTCTCTTTGGGCAATATTCCAAAGACAGTCGCCGGACTGAACCGTATAGGTGCCGGAGGCGGCGGGGGTTTCCGGCTGAGGCTCAGTGGGAGTTTCAGGCTCCGATGGAGTTTCGGGAGCATTGCTGACCAGCGTAGTTCTGGGATTGTTTCCTTCATAGCGGTAAATTGGGAAATTCATTGTGGCAGTATCATAGCTCACCAGTCCATACTGGACCAGAGTACCGTCGTAGCCGTTGGAGTCGTTGACGTCGGGTTCCATGGTCATGGCGATCACATTGCCGGAGACCTGATCCATGGGGATGACGTATGCTCCCTGGTCAAAGGTAACGGCGGCCTCCTCCCGCAAGTCGGCGGTAAAGCCTTTGCTGCTGCCTTCGTAGGTGTACTCGCCCACATAGTAATACTGCTTCAGATTGGCGGTGGAGCCGGGAGC
>ERZ1643249.4182-NODE-4182-length-12260-cov-4.619992_pt1 | contig 12260 bp, 11 predicted proteins | sample MGYA00579263_ERZ1643249 | MGnify/ENA primary metagenome ERZ1643249 (study PRJEB29033, sample SAMEA4952264) | chicken gut metagenome | biome: Broiler Chicken; feature: Gastrointestinal Tract; material: Caecum | place: Ireland | collected 2018 | study: Broiler...
CGTATGAAGCTGCAGCCCTTTCTGTGTGCGGTGGTTTTCGCCGCATTGTCGCCATCCCCTCTGCATGGGGAAAGCGGACGTTGTTTTATTTCCATATTTCCCCATATAAATTTAGATGGGGACAGTATAAAAGAGAAAAACTACTTTTCTGATTCGATTCTCCTTTCATTTGCATATTTCGTAGTGCTTTTATCTACATTACATGACAGAAGAACAAGGATATTTATTTAATCAACCAAAAAGGTAAAACAACAGCCTTTTTTCTCTGCACAGGTACCTTCAACGATCCGGCAGGTGGGGTTCGATTTATTCAGGCCGAGTTTTTCCTGCAGGCTTCGCACATAGGCGGCAGCTTCTTCCTCTCCATGCTCCGAATCTGGATGAAGCCAGACGGCATTGTGGAGAAAAGACGCAGAAAGGGCCTGATTCGGATGGGAAGCAAATAAGCCGAGGATTTCGAATTCCCGATGGTTTAGTTTTACAGCATTACCATGGAGGGTTACTTCCCGCTTGGGCTGGTCAATCCGCAATGAGCCGAATTCATAAACCTTTCCCGGCCCTCGGAATGGCTGGTATTGGGGTTCGGCAATAATGCTCTTGATCTGCTCAACCAAACGGTCGGCTTCTTCATCGCTGCATTCAATGATCATTACTTTTGGCATTTGGATACTCCTTTCGGTGTATGAATTCCGGATATGGATTTCTCTTGTATGAAGGGTTTTGAGCATACGCTGCCGCAATAATGGGGATGTAGCTCGATCTGACCTTTTGAAATCGTCAGTTTGATAACAAGTATATTTTACAACATTCGGCAGGATGATTTCATCATAAAAGGTTGGGAAAGCGCCTTTTTCTGTGTTGCCATTACAGGGAAAATACAGGGGCGTGAGTCCTCTCACCACAGTTACTCCACTCCCTCTTTACGAACAGCCCGCCCTATTTCCTTCGAGCGGTTTTATGCCAACCCTCTTTTGGCTCCGTGCCTTTAGACGAGTAATGTTTTTTAGAAATTAAACTATTATCCATAAAGAGCAAGAACTCTACTTTTTATTATTTAATTTACCTTTCTCGAAAATCCTAACTATTTAGACTTCTGAATATAAAGAGGTATTGACAAGTCTCGAAAAAAGTCTTATTATATATAAGACCAATTTTTTAATAATAGTCGCTTATTTAATTCAAAATATTCGCAACGGAGGAATGGCAATGTCTCCGAAAATTTTTTCGTATAAAGAAAAAGAAAAATTGAAGATCAAAATGTTTGAAGCAGGGCTGGAATTGTTGAAAGAATACGGTATGACGCATATGTCTGTTGAAAAAATTACGGCTGCTGCAGGAATAGGAAAAAGTACCTTTTATAATTTCTTCTCATCGAAAGAAGCCTTTGTATATGAACTGGTGGAATATGAGAGAGATACATTTTGGCGTTACTTTGATTCCACTTTAGCAGGAAGAGAAAAAATGACGCAGGAAGAAGGCGAAGAGTTGCTAAAAAAGATTATCTTTTCTTCCAACAGTGTCTATCAATACTTAACGCCGGAAGATGAGGCAAAACTTTGTGCTGCACTGCCGGAGGAAATGACAGCGGATATTGGGGAAGAAACGAAAATCTTGGAGGCTATTTTTTCACATGTTGAGAATGTTCGTGAAAATTTGGACTATCCGGTCATTGCCAATCTATTAAAAATTATGGCAATGGCTGCGGAAGGAAAAAAGCTGCTTCATGAGGAAGGCTATATCCGGACGCAGGAAAAGATCTTTGAATTGTTATTTAACTGCGTCTTTGAAAAGCGGTAAAAGCCGCTTTTTTATTGGTATTAAGTTAGCTAAACCTAACCGCAGGAGGGAAATATGAAAAGAAAATCGCAAAAGAAAAAAACAGGTGTTCCACGCTTGTTTGAATTAGCAGGAACAAAAAAATACAAACTGGGTATCGCCTGCCTGTTGTCCGTTTTATCAAGCGCAGCACGTATGATTCCTTTTTTTACAATTTATGGAATCTTGCAACAGATCATTTTTTATCTGGCCATACCTTCCGAATTTAATCAGGTACATATGGTGTGGCTGGTTGCTGTTACTTTTAGTGCAGCTATTGCATACGGGATACTGGCCTTCAGTTCATCGATTCTGGCTCACAGCGCAGCTTTTGATATTCTTTATGAACTACGTATGGAACTGATGCAAAAATTGGGGAAAATTCCATCTGGATATTTTACTACTAATACGCAAGGAGCCATTAAAAAAATATTGTCGGATGATGTGGAACAGATTGAAACCTTTATTGCTCACAATCTCGCAGATTCCGCCGCAGCTATTGCGACACCGCTTTTTACCATGATTTTCTTATTCATTATGGATTGGCGGCTTGCTCTTGTAACGTTGATTCCGATTGTAATTTCACTGTTCCTGTTGGCCAGTGGGTTAAAAGATCCAAAAGGGGCGCAGACACAGATAGATCAAACAGCCGCAAAAGAAAAGATGGACGGAACCATCGTTGAATACATACATGGAATGTCCGTGATTAAGGTGTTTGGGAGAACTTTAAAGGCATTCCATCAATATGAGGAAAATGTTAGTGGTTATGTAAACGCTATAGAACATACTGCTCATCATTTTGCAAACCGTATGGGAGCTTATTATGGCTTTTTTGGAGCGCAGCTGCTGTTTTTACTACCGGCGAGCATTCTTCTTTTAGCGACAGCGACGTCTTATTTTGACTTCCTACCGATTGTTCTTCTGTTCTTTTTAATTGGAAGCGGAATGAAAGAACCTCTTGAAAATATGATGAACGTCACAATGGATTCTAAAAAGATTTCAGCCGGAGTTGCAAGGATAGATGAGATTTTAGAGCAAACGGAGATTTCTCTTGTTGGTACAGGAGAAGTTCCCAAAAGTTATGATATTGCCTTTGAACATGTTGATTTTTCATATAGTAACAATGATGTTCTTGCGATTCAGAATGTTCATTTTCATCTGAAAGAAGGGACAGTAAATGCGCTTGTCGGTCCATCCGGAGGAGGTAAATCAACGGTAGCTCAGCTTCTTTTGCATTTCTATGAGGTTCAAAAGGGCAGTATCAAAATTGGTGGCATTGATTTGAAAGAAATCCCATGGGATCAGCTTACTGATTTGGTATCCTATGTTTTTCAGGAATCTTTCCTGTTTACTGATACTATCGAGAATAATATACGAATGGGAAATACAGAAGCAACGCATGAACAGGTGATAGAAGCCGCCCAAAACGCAAATATCCATGAGGTGATTCTTTCTTTGCCGAACGGGTACGATACGGTCATCGGAGAAGATAACGCGTATCTATCTGGAGGTGAAAAACAACGGATTTCTATTGCTAGAGTGTTTCTCAAAAATGCGCCTATCGTTATCCTTGATGAGGCGACTGCTTATGCCGACGCTGAGAATGAAACAAAAATACAAGAGGCATTTGCAAGATTATCAAAAGGAAAAACGGTTTTAATTATAGCCCATCGTCTTCGGTCCATTGAAAATGCAGACCAGATATTGGTAATGAAAGACGGAAAATTACAAGACTGCGCTTCACACAATGTTCTGATGGAACGTTGTGCTTTATATCGTAGCATGGTGTATGCGAATGAACGGAGGAACCAATGGACAGTCAGAAAGAAGGTGATAAAACGTGCGTAAATTCAAACGTTGGTTTCACATGGTTACTTTAAATGAAACATCCAAATTTCTCAAACTGGCGGCATGGATGTTTCTTGACAGTTTTGTAGCCTCGATTCCCTTTGGAATTATGTTGATGGCCATTTATCTGTTTTTGATTCCGGTTGTCGATTCAACTCAACCTATAAACACGACAGCACTGTGGATATTAGCGGTGGTGCTTACCCTCCAGACTGTAGTTTATATTTTTGTGCGTCGTAAAAGTTATTTGGACATCTGTGTCGGCTATACAAAAACAACGAAAAATGCCCGAATCAGAATGGGAGAACATTTAAAGTCATTATCGATGGGATTTTTCTCAGGCAGGGACGCTGGTGATCTTTCGACAGTGCTGCTACGAGATTACGATAGTGTAGAGCAGACTGCCGCAAATTTTATTCCTCAGGTATCTGTTATCTGTATTCGACTGTTTTTATCCATTATCGTTTTTGCAGCTTTCGATTGGAGAATGCTGATTGCGATGCTGGTTGTTATTCCTTTGGCAATCCCTTTTTCCGTGATTTGTTATAAAAGAATGACAACAGTTAGTTCTGAACTTTTAAATGTGCAGCAACGAACTGCATCGTTGATACTGGAGTATGTAGGTGGTATACAGACATTAAAAGCCTTTCATCAGGCTGGGAGTAAATTCCAGTCTTTACAACATACACTTTCAAGGTTAAAGGATACATCCAAGGAACAGGAACGGGCAGGCTCGCCGGTTTCCATGATCGGACGCGCCATATTAACCAGTGGAATTGCTATTGTCATGGGTGTTGGCGCTTTTTTGCTAATACAGGGGGAGTTGAATCCGTTGCTATATCTAGCTTTCCTGCTGATTTCCGTGGAGGTATACGATCCTATTATGCTGGTGTTTACGTTTATTGCAAGTTTGGCGAAAACCAATCAGTCCGCAGAGCGAATTCAGAAATTGTATGAGGAAAAGCCTTTGCCGGAATCTTTGCAACCAAAAGTTCCGAAAAATACAGAAATCACCTTTCAGGACGTTCACTTTGGATATGGAAAAAAGGAAGTGTTGCATGGCATCAGCTTTTGTATACCGGAGAAAAGCCTTGTCGCTCTTGTCGGGCCCTCCGGTTCTGGAAAATCCACAATTACCCGTTTGATAGCGCGCTTTTGGGATGTAAATTCTGGAGAGATTATCATGGGTGGCATTCCACTCACAGAGATTTCCAGTGAGGAGCTTCTGTCAAAAATAAGCATGGTTTTTCAGGATGTTTACTTGTTCCATGATACGATAGAGGAAAACATTCGTTTAGGAAAACCAGAGGCATCAAAGGAAGAGATTATTGCAGTATCAAAGTCAGCGGCCTGCCACGATTTTATCATGGCATTGCCTGATGGTTATCAGACGATTGTGGGCGAAGGAGGTTCTACTCTTTCAGGAGGAGAAAAGCAGAGGATTTCTATTGCGAGAGCACTTTTGAAAGATGCGCCAATTGTATTGCTTGACGAGGCAACTTCCAGTCTTGATCCGGAAAATGAAGTCCTGATTCAACGGGCAATTAACAAATTGGTGAAGGATAAAACCGTAATAGTAATTGCACATCGACTTCAGTCCATTGAAACAGCAGATCAGATTGTCGTTTTAGATGAGGGACGAATCGTAGAACAGGGCACCCATGTTCAGCTACTCGCCAGCGGAGGCCGGTATTCCAAACTTTGGAATGAACAGAATAAAGCTGGAAATTGGAATTTAAAACAGGAAATGAAAGGATAAGGTGAACAAAATGGTTCAGAAAAAAAGATTGGCAGGAAAAGATTACATTACTTGTGGAATATTTAGCGCACTTTACTTTGTTGCGTTATTGATTTCATCCATTATGAATATGACTGGTTATACGGCTCTCTTTTATCCGGCGGTTGCCTCATTTTTCATTGGCATATTGTTTGTGGTTTTGAATGTCAAGATACAAAAACGGGGAGCAGTTGCTATATTCAGTATTATCCCCTGCCTCTATTTCTTTACAAGTGGTGTAATAGAAGGACTTATCGGTGCAGTTGGAGTTTTTGTATTTGCAGGCATTGCAGAAGCAATCCTCTGGAATCATCATGATAATGTGAAACGTATTATGGCTGCTGGTGTTGTTTATACAATGGATCTGTCTATTGTTGGTTTCTCAGAAAACTTTCTTGCTACAGATGCTTATTGTGATAACGCATTAGCTCATGGAATTAATGAAATGGTTGTAGATCAAATGCGCTATCTCTATGGTATGAAGCCTTTATGGCTCGTTACAATTGCAGTAACTGCTCTTTTGACTTTCTGTGGCATATTGATCGGAAAGCGGATTATGAAAAAGCATCTTAAAAAAGCAGGTATTCTGTAAGATGAAACTGGATATTCGTACATACCTGATAATGTTGGTTTTATCCGCAACCTGTACTCGGCTGAATACGAGTATAGGTGTAGAAATAGGACTGGTTTTGGCACTGACACTTATCCAGATTATTTCAGGAAAAGGTGTTTTTATGCCACGCCTTTTGGCTTTATACTTCGCGTTAGTTTTTATTCAGTTTGCTATTTTTCCTATCTTACCAGATATTGCGGTTATGCTACTCTCTGTTCTAGTGGTAAATATACGCAGTTTCTTTCCCGTAATTATTTGTATTGCGCTCATATACAAAACTACTAGGGTGAGCCAAATCATGGCTACAATGGCGAAGATGAAGGTTCCTAAAGGTGTCACTATATCGCTCGCCATTGCGATTCGGTATATTCCTACGCTTACTGAAGAATGGAAACATATAAGGGAAGCAATGTGGATGCGAAGTGTTACCAGCGGATTCAACAATCCTTTAATAAAGCTGGGGAAAAAGCTGGAATGCTATTTAGTTCCCCTCTTTGTATCTGCGATTAAAACCTCTGATGAATTATCTGCGGCTGCTATGACAAGAGGAATCGACAATCCGAATCCACCTACCTGCAGGAATTATCGTCCAATGAATGGAATGGACTATTTTATGATTTTCATGTCTGTTGGTATAACGATTTTTTGTGCTGTTTTGCGATATGTATAGCTTTAGATATACGGAGGTGGAAATATGGTGGATGTAAAGAATGTAAACTTTTTTTATGGAAGCGGTGAGGAGGAATCTGGTCGGGATTATGAAACTGGTGTCAAGAATATTGACTTAAATATCAAACGCGGGGAATGTGTCTTGCTTTGTGGTGAGTCCGGCTGCGGAAAGACGACGATTACCAAACTGATTAATGGTCTCATTCCTCACTTTGATAAGGGAAGGTTTTCTGGTGTTGTTTTGGTTGATGGGTTGGAGACGGAAAAAGTTCCTTTGTATGAACTTGCCAGTCACGTGGCAAGTGTGTTTCAAAATCCCAAATCCCAATTTTTTAATACAGATGCGGAAAGCGAGATTACCTTTGGTTTGGAAAATCAGTCTGTACCGGAAAAGACTATAAATGAAAAATTGAAACATATTGTTCAGGAGTTGGGGGTGGAATCTTTACTAAAAAAAAGTCTTTTTCAAATGTCTGGAGGAGAAAAACAGATCATAGCTTTTGCGGGAGCTTATCTATCGGAGGCCGACATTGTCGTACTTGATGAACCATCTGCAAACCTTGATTTGTGGGCAATCAGCAAAATTCGTGAGATTATAGGAAAAATGAAGTCTGCTGGTAAAACAATCATCATTGCTGAGCATCGAGTTTATTATTTACAAGGGATAACGGATCGAGTGTATTATATACTCGATGGGCACCTTGAGAAAGAGTATTGTGCAGATGAATTTTTTTCTATGACAGAAGCGGAACGTATCCGTATGGGCCTTAGACGGCTTCGGGTACCGGAAACTGTAAAAATTTCAAAAGAATCTGTGGGTACATACGCCAGCTATAATCTGAAACTGTCGGAGGTCACACTTAGCCATAAAAAAGAAGTTATATCCTCTCACATTAGTTTTGAACTACGTTCGGGTGATATTGCCGGGATTGTTGGTGTGAATGGTATAGGAAAAACAACGCTTTTACGCTCAATTTGCGGTATACAGAAAATAACGGCTGGAAGTATTACTTTTAATGGGGAAAAACTTCCATATCGAAAGCGGAGAAAAATCTGCAGTATTGTCATGCAGGATATCAATTGTCAATTGTTTGCGGAAAGCGTTGAGGAAGAATGTCTGCTTGGCAACAGTGAAACTACCTCAGAAAAGGTACAGCACATATTAGAAGAAATTGGGTTAGCTAAGATGAGAAATGCTCATCCCCAAAGTTTATCCGGAGGGCAAAAGCAGAGGCTGGCAATCGCCGTTGCAATGGCATCTGATAAAAAGATTTTGATCATGGACGAACCAACAAGTGGATTGGATTATAAAAACATGATCATAGTCAGCCGGATATTGCGGAGCTTGGCTCAAAAGGGAATCATCTGTATTATTGTTACGCATGATATGGAATTTCTTCATCTGACGTGTAATAGGTGCTTCCTTTTGAAAAACGATGGCATAACGGAAGAGAATGAAATCAAAATGTCAACTTTGCTTTGATTAAAAAAAGAAAACAGGAGGTGTACTGTATGCCCTTAACATCATCCATGGAGGATTATCTGGAGGCCATATATATCCTCTTTCAAAAACAGGGGCATGCCCGTTGTGTAGATGTCGCGGAATATTTGGGAGTGACAAAACCTTCTGTAAGCAGGGCTGTAAAAGAATTAACCAAGGCAAAGTATCTGCGAAAAGATTCAAACGGCATACTTTTCCTGACATCTTCAGGAGAACAGGTCGCTACAACGATATATGAACGCCACTGCTTCTTCATGGAACGGCTCATCGCGGCAGGCGTAGATCCTAAAACTGCAGAAGCGGACGCCTGCCGGATGGAGCATGGAATCAGTCCGGAAGCCTTTGAAAAACTAAGGCGTTCTATTGAAAGGCAGGGCGAAGAGGTCAAGTGAAAATCATGCTTTTGATCTTTGAGGATGGAGATGAGAATGCGTTTCTCAAAGTTCAGGGGCTGGCCCAATCCGCTTCTCGTATAGAGCCGATGGAGTTTAGGTCACAACGGAGCACCTCTGCTTTGGAAATTCGGGAAAATCAGCGCAGGGTACTCTACCAAGGGCAGGAGATCCCTCTCACGAAAACCGAATATGAGATTCTCCTGTACCTATTTCAGAACGCCAATCAAGTGTTGACACATGACCAGATTTACGAAAAAATCTGGAAGGAGCCAGACTATGGCGAGGCTCGGAAGCTTGTCAGCCATCATGTGCAGTCTATCCGGCGCAAGTTGAATTTAGGAGAAAATTCCAGTATCCATCTGCGCTGTATCCGTGATGTCGGATACAGCCTTGAAACAAAATAAAGCCAGCAACCTGTTTTTTTGCAGGCTGCTGGCTTTTCCATATATATAACAACCCTCTGCTGCTTCCGTGTGTGACATTTTTTGATCTGCAGGCGCTATTCCTCAGCCTTAAAGAAACCGAGGGCGTCGGTGCGTTCCCCATTCTGCCAGACCTCGAAGTGCAGGTGGTTGCCGGTGGAATTTCCGGTGGTGCCGACGTAGCCGATCACCTCGCCCTGCTTCACTTCCTGCCCAACCGTCACGCAGATGGAGGAACAATGGGCGTACAGGGTATCGAAAGTATCGTTGTGGTTTACCTTGATGTGGTACCCATACCCGCCGCCCCACGAGTCGATGGCGTTGGCTATGGTGACGGTTCCGTCTGCTGCAGCAAGGATGGGCGTACCTTCCGGCGCGGCGATGTCGGTCCCGCTATGGTAGGCAATCTCCCCGGTAAAAGGATCTTCCCGGTAGCCAAACCATGAGGTGATAGTGTAGCTCTGCGGAAGGGGCCACTGGAAAATGCCCGTCCCTATCCAATCGGCATCGGGGTTCACGATCTGCCCGCCGCCGCTTGTGTAACCGCCCAGCAGTTCCGCCCACAGGCTTTGGTTTTCCGGCTCCGACATAAGGGCGAGGTATTCGTTCTGCCGGGAATTGAAGTTGTACTGGCGGGCCATTTCATCCGGGGTTTTGTGCGTGATGGTGATTTCCAGAATGGTTTCCGTCACCGTTTCGGTATGGGTGGTTTCGTTCCCATCCTCGTCTACTTCGGTAACTTCTACCTCATGGCTTTCGGTGCGGGTGCTGGAGGATACCGCATTCATCTCCCACATAATATTTCGCAGTTCATCCACCTGCGCGTCATCCAGCGAAGCGACCTGCGCCCCATCCTCCGCGCCAGTAACCTTGGCGGAAAATACAGCGAGGACGTCCTCCCAATTGATGGAGAGTTTCCCGTCGTTAGAGGTGGTTTCCATCCGGTCATGGGGGTTGGCATCCTCTATCTCCTGAATGTGGGCCAGATATTCCCCGTTGAGGGTAGACACCGCCTGCGTTACACTGGTACCGGTCCCCGTGGAGTCGGAGCCGAAAAACAGGCCGAAGCAGGAGCCGACGATCAGGGCGATTAAACAAATCAACAGGATAATGACCACAGCTACCCAGCCCCCGGCAGCAATCAGGGCGATCAATCCCTTAATTGCGGCAATGGTTGCTTTGATGGCAGTGGCAGTTGCTTTGACTGCCGCCTTTATACCGGTTACCGCTGCTTTCGCCGCAGCTTTGGCAGCTTGGGCGGCTGCCTTAGCCGCCTTTGCGGTGGCCTGCGCTGTTTTCTGTGCCGCTTTCGCCGCCTGCTGTGCTGTCTTTGCCGAACGCTGCGCGGTCTTGATCCCCTTGGCGCTCTGCTTTACGCCTTTCACAGACTGGCTGGCGGTTTTCACCGCTTTCTGCGGCTTTCCTTTGACAGCCTTGGCCACGGTATTCTTTGTCCGCATTTTAGAAGCGGTATCCTTCGCGGCTTCCACTGTTTTGCTGCCAGCGTTTTTCGCTTCCGACAGAGTGCGGGAAATCTCTCTTTTTTCCTTCACCTTCCGGGCCGTGGCCTGCGCCAGCTTTTTCCCGCCCCGGTAGGTCAGGTCCGCCCCCTTTTTGGCAGTGCTCTCTATGCCGGACAGCATCTGATCCCCGGCGTTGTTGGCAGGGGCGTTGGAGGATTCCCCACGCTGGCTGGCAAAGGGCGTTTCCTTGAGTTCTGAGATGGATTTGTCCTTGGATTTCAGCCATAAATCCTTCATGGCTGTTTTCGGAGCCTTGGCGGCTTTGTCCAGCAGTTTGGGCCTGCCGCCCTCCGGCTTCGTTTTAATTTCTTTCAAAAATGCACCTCCTGTGATATACTATAGTTATATCTCTCATGGCGTTGTAAAGGAGCAGCCACTATGTTAATGAATTCGAACGAATATCTTGCAACCATTGAACAGGTCAAGCAGGAAATCAAAGCGGCCCAATATAAGGCGGCTGTTCATGTCAATACGGAACTCATCATGCTGTACCACAGCATTGGGTGCGTGATTAATGCGCATAAAAGCTGGGGCAATAAATTTATTGAAAATCTGGCGCAGGACATTAAGCTGGAATTTCCGCAGACTACAGGTTATTCCGTCCGAAACCTGAAATATATGGCGAAGTTTGCAGCGACATACCCGGATTCAGAATTTGTGCAACAGGTTGTTGCACAAATTCCATGGGGCCACAATGTAGTCCTGCTGGACAAGGTTTCTGATGCCGATGAGCGTAACTGGTATATTGAGGCTTGCCGGAAAAACGGCTGGTCCCGCAATGTGCTGGTTCACCAAATTGAGAGTGGCCTGTATCAACGGCAGGCACTGGCAGAAAAGATTTCCAATTTTGAGAACAGGCTTCCCTCACCACAGAGTGAACTGGCAGTGCAGACCATGAAAGATCCCTATATTTTCGATTTCATTCCATTTAAAGAAGATATGGTGGAACGGGATATTGAACGGGCGCTGGTACAGGATGTGACCAGGCTCCTGTTGGAGCTCGGCACCGGCTTTGCCTTTTTGGGAAATCAGTACCACTTGAACGTGGGCGGCGACGATTTCTACATTGACCTGCTTTTCTACAATTTGAATCTACGCTGCTATGTGGTGATAGAATTGAAAACCGGCGAATTCAAGCCGGAGTATGCGGGACAACTGAATTTTTATCTTTCGGCGGTGGATGGTATTCTGAAAAAAGAAGCGGACAATCCTTCTATCGGCCTGCTGCTCTGCAAAAGCAAAAACGATTTGGTGGCAGAGTATTCGCTGAAAGATATGAGCAAGCCGATTGGCGTCAGCGAATATAAGATCACCAGCACCTTGCCGGAAGAACTGGAACAGCAGCTTCCTTCCGTGGAAGACCTGCAAAAACGCATTCAAAAATAAGGCGTTCCCCTTTGCACGAACCATGCAAAGGGGAACTTTTTTAGATTGGGAGCCGAAGGCGGTCCCCTGCTGTATCGTTTCTGCTCTGTATTCAGTTTTCCATCCTCCGTTCCACCACGACAATCGTGTCATTGTGATTGCCTCCGTGGGCAACCAACCGGATATGCAGGGGTTCAAAGCCATACTTTTTCCCGATTCCACCGCTGTTCCAGCCGCAGGAAAGAACAAGGCCGTTCGGCTTTACAATCCGGCGGATCTGTTCTTTATGCTTTCTCCAGTAGCTGTTCTGCGTTGTCTGCATATTAACGGTA
>ERZ1643249.4183-NODE-4183-length-12258-cov-32.357043_pt1 | contig 12258 bp, 16 predicted proteins | sample MGYA00579263_ERZ1643249 | MGnify/ENA primary metagenome ERZ1643249 (study PRJEB29033, sample SAMEA4952264) | chicken gut metagenome | biome: Broiler Chicken; feature: Gastrointestinal Tract; material: Caecum | place: Ireland | collected 2018 | study: Broiler...
CGTTAGGGTGTGCTTCGCACGACTTCCCCGAGCTTATAACCCCAACCGTCTGTATTCGGCTGACGCTATTCGGAGTATTAGTGAATCCCCTTCAGGGCGTTACCCCGTCATTTGAGATTTCAGTTATGCAGTTCTCTAAAACCACATTTATTTAATTGTTTGTGACTTTAGGCTACGCTTTTGTCGGTTATTCCCACCGTTTTAGGCGTAGAACGTGTCACACCGTTTGCGAACTCGTCCATCAGGAAATGGACATGGACGGGCAGCCTGCCCCCATACTTGTGGTCTGCCAGATAGAAAAGCTGTTGGAATAACTGGGTATACAAAATTGACACCAGAAAGTTATAGCTGGTGTCATTGTCCGGGATCAGGGCAAAGAGCGCCACTTTCTTTTCTCCCAAAGAAGGAAGATCCAAATCGTCTGTAGCGGTCAGCGCCGCAAGGCTGGACAGGTTGAATTTCTCCAGTCTGGCTGCCAGTGTGATCTGGATGGATTTCAGCGTTTTCGCACTTCCGGAGTGGTAATCCTTGTAATACTTTACGGCGATATGCTCCGGCTCCCGCATTTCCAGACGTTCAAACAGTTCGTCCAGAGGGGATTGATATTCGTCATTGTCCTCATGCACTTCCCCCGCCCGCAGAAGTTCCATGACCATCGGGAAATTCTGCTCTTCTTTTGGAGCCTCATATTTCAGATAAAAGATCAGCGCCAGCAGTAGCATGGACGCCGCTGTATCCCAAAAAGGATCGTTACTCTGGCTCCCTTTCGGCGTGGTGGCTTTAAACAGGTTTGTCACAAGCCGCTGCACATCATTGTCATCCTTCAGATAGACAAAGGGATTGTAACAGTAACTTTTCTCCATATTGATCAGATCCAGCACCCGGACGTCATAGCCTTTTGCCTCTAGCAAGTACCCGGTATCCCGGAGATTCTCCCCTTTCGGATCAAGTACCACAAAGGACGTATTCGCCTGCATGAGATTCGGTTTCGCATAAAACCTGGTCTTGCCCGCTCCACTTCCGCCGATGATGATAGTCAGCAGATTCCGCCGGTGTTTCCGGCTGTCATAGCTGATCCGCACGTTCTGCGTCATCAGTTTATTGGCCAGAAAATTTTTCTCACTGTATTTCCGGTTGATCTCCCGGACGTCTCCCCACACAGCGGAACCATGTTCTTCTCCCCGGCGGTACTTTCTCCGGGTGGACAGATAGATTCCGATCCCCAGTCCATACGCCAGTAAAAAAAGAAGGACAGTTTTTACACTGTCCTTACAGAGTTCCATAGAAAACGGGTGCTCCATAGCCTTCGGCAGCCCTTTCACGATTCCGATCAGTCCGCCGGACAGATAGGGCGCTGTCAACAGAGCAGACCAGATAACGGGGAAAATGCCGAGAATGGCAAAAATCCATGTGTTTTTCCTGCTACCGCTCTTCATGGTGTCTGTGCCCCCTTCGTGGTTTCTCCGGCGGCACCTCCATCTTTTCAATAACCTTTAAGAGAACATCGTCCACGGCGTCCGTGGGCCGCTCCTCTTTCAACATCTGGTTCCGTTTATCTTTCAGGGAATGGAAGATCACGCCGCATTCGTATTTATCCAGTTCCAGAGTTACTCTGCCTTCACTCAATCTTCACACCTCCGTCCTATCGTTCCTGTGCCGCCTCCCGGCGCTGCCAGTTTCCCCGTGGCTGTCCGGGTTCCCGGCCCTGCATATGCGTCCGGTTCTGGCCGCTTTCTCTTTCCGGTCCGTTCTCCCTGTTTTGCTCTCCTTCCTGCCTCTGCCCCGCCTGTTCCTGCTGTCTCTGGCTCATGCGGTTCTGCTCAAACACTTTCGCCATACGGGAAGAGATCTGATTTGCTGCGTCACGGGCCTTCGACAGCTCCGCCCGCACTTCCTGCGGCTCCATCCCCTCAAAGAAATCCGGAGCGTAACGGAAGTCATATGCCTGTGTATCGATCCCATACTTTTTACAGAGCAGATAAGACGCACAGTAGGCATGGAAAGCGTCCTCATCCCGGTCATACTCCGGGTCTCCGTCCGCAAACCCGGCAAGAGCCAGTTCCGGCGTCAGGCACTGGAAGATCTCTTGTGCGTTCATCCCTTTGCGCACATAGATACAGTTTTCCTCCGGTTCAAAGATTGCGCCCTTATCCTCCGGCATTTGATCCGGCTCCGCCGTTACGATACTGGCGGGAGGGTTGTTGATCAACGCCCGGATCAGAAGCCGCTCATCCATCTCTGTCTGCGGCTGCGGACGTTCTTTCATGGTAGTCTGGGAAATATCATACAATTCCCTGGCATTATAGTAGGTCCCGATACTTCCGTCTTCCCGTTCATATTCCTTTCCCGGCTCCATGATCAGAACCGGGTTCTGCCGCTCCGCACGTTTCACGAATACTCCCTGTTCCCTCCAGTATCCATAATCTCCCAGACGCTCTGCGTCCGGCCTCTGAGCCAGGATCAGCAGGGCATTATTGGCGGTATAGCGGTCAAACCGTGCCTGTACGTCCAGATATTGCTGAAACTTCCCGCTGTCTGCCGCCACTTCATTTGTGATCTGCTCGGACAGCTCATAGCAGCGGTTCCGATTATTTTTGCTCTTCGCAATAAAAGCGGCTTTTTTATCGTCCTGCGGCACTGCCGATACATTCAACATGGAATCAAAGTTGTTCTCCATACTCTCTACCTCTCTTTCGATTTTCTTGGTTTTTTCCGGTTCTGCGGCTGCGTATGCTGCGTCTGCCTCGTCCTGCCGGGTTTCTCTTTTGAAATTGCTTCTTTTCCCTTGCTTTCCGCCTCTTTCTTCCTCGCTGCCTTTATCTCATTAAGTTCTTTCCGTACAGATGGCTTTTTCGGTACGGACGGGGCATACAGCTTAGAAGTACCCTCGGCGGTTTTGTCTGGCCTCACGGAGATAGGCTCGGACAGACGGGATTTCTCTGTCTTTGCCAAAGAGGGGTTTTGTTGTTTCCCCTCTTTCTTTACCGGCTCCCCAAACAGTTCGTCCATGAGCCGGTCTTCCTGCGATTTCTCCGGGCGTTCCTGCTGTGGAACCGCCGGGGATTTCCCGGATACTTCTCTCCCGTCCTGTGGCTGTCCCTCTCTCAGCTTTCCCTTTCCGGTATCCGGCCCCGCTTTCCCGGAGGACGTCTCCCTGTTCTTCCTGTGGGATTTTTCCTCTCTGCTCTTTTCAATCTCCGTCTTAATCTGCGCCGCTTCTGTAACAGAAGCAAACTTGAACCGCTCCACGATCCGGTTGATCCGGGGAGCGTCCTCTTCCTTGACCACCACATCGACCATCCCGTCTATGCTCCCTTTCGGGTTCCGCACTGCACAGTATAAGATCCCGTACCGCTTCGCCTCTGTGACAAACTGTTTCAAGTCGCTCTCTTTTACGGAATACACCGTCAGCGGTTTCCCGGAACGGACAAGGGTTTCCAGCCTTGCCCGCCCCTTGGTCTTTTTCTGTTCTTTCAGTACCGCATACAGAATGACCGCAAGCTGTTTTGCCCCGGCTCCTGTGATCTTTAGGGCCGCCTCGCCGACTTCCAGCGACATCCGCACCACCTGGTCAGCGGCCTCACCTGATGTGTTCATGGCTTACTTCCTCCTTTCCCTGTTTCTTTTCCTGCCGCACGATCTGGATCTTCTGCCGGATCAGGCCGGAACGTGCGGCGATTCCGTCACAAAGCGCCACCTCCTCTCTCAGTTCCCCGATCCGGGCAGTCAGTCTGGCAATTTCTGCTTTTACTTCCGCCCGACAGTCTTCTTCCCGGATACTGCGGCACTGATACCGCAGCTTCTGACGTTCTTTTGAAAGCTGTGTCATCTGCTCCTGCAGCGATCCTTTATAAGAAAAAAGCTGCCCGTCCGTGTCAATGTGACAGCGGCAGAGCAGCCTTGTCTCTCTGGAGATCTGTTCCAGTTTCGCCAGATCCTCCCGCAGAAGGAAATGAAGCTGTTTCGGAGATACAGGCGGGCGGTTTTTCGGCAGGATACCTAAAAGGAAACAGTAGTGCAGGTACAGCCCCCTCAGTCCTCCGATCTTCCTTTTCGGCAGGTTCCCCCGCACATGCGCCACATACCGCTTTTTCTCCGGCAGTCGTGTTTCCTGCGGGATGGCAGGCGGATCTTCCTTCAGTATCCTCCTCCGGATCGACTCCAGTGAATACTCCTCTCCAAAGTTCCGTTTCAGTTTCAGCCCCCGTTCCCGCCCTTCCGGACGGATCGTAATGTCTTTGCCAAACTTGATGGAATAGCCTTTCTCTTTCAGGAAGTGGAAAAACTGCTTTTCCGTCCTCGCCTGCAGAATGGCCTCATCCACATCCTCCCGGACGATACTGTGGTAGGTGGGCTTTCCTTCCTGCTCCGCCCGCCACTCGCCGTAGTGTCTGGACTTTCCCGGCTGCGGATGTTCGATCACGGACAGACCGTACTCCCGGCAGAGCCGGTCAGAGACCGCTCGCATATCCCAATAATCCTGATTTGTTCTGTGATACCGTTTCCCATCGAGATAGGAAACAGAGTTGACCACGAAATGGTTATGAAGATGATGGGCTTTGTCCAGATGGGTGGCTACCAATACCTGAAAACGCCCGCCCCACAATTCCTGTGCCAGACGGACGCCGATCTCATGGGCCAATGCCGGGGTACACTCTCCCGGAGCAAAGGACTGATACCCGTGAAATGCCACGATCCCCTCATCCTTTCCATACCGCTTTTTAACAGCTATCATTTCATTACGCGCGGTGGCGGGCGTGCAGTTGATCCCGGAAACATACTGCTGCATGATCTGCTCCGTCTCACTGACGATCCCCTCCTCTCCCTTTTTCCCTTTCCGTCTGGTCTTTTCTGCATTGACCGCATAGGCGATCACATCAGAAAGGCTCTGCATTTTTTCTTCACGCTGTACCGCCCCTTCGTTTTCATATCTCGGAAATTTTGCGATCTCCGGAGCGGTGGTCTTTTCCGGGTTCTCTACATAGATCACGACTTTCCCCAGCCAACCTTTTACACTCCAGATGGATGTGGTAGCCACCTTACACTCCTCTCCGGTTTTCATTTTTCATCGGTTCCGGCAGGATCACCGCCTCCGTAATCTTCTTTACAGTATCTTCAAACATCCGCATATCCCGGTCATACCGCTGCACATCAATCACATTTAAAGTGTGTGCCTTCTGTGCGATCTGATTTAGGTTATTCCCGATCCGGTGGAGTTCCCTCATCATGGAATAGTAATCCGGCGGCGGGGCGTCTCTCGGAACCACGCCGCTGATCAGATGACGGAGATATGCCTCCCGGCTTAGACCACTCTTTTTTACTTTTTTATCCAGGATCTCCGCCTCTTTCCGGTTCAGACGGAACAAGATCGCCACATTTCGTTTTCTCATCGCTCCATCTCCTTTTCTTTTTCTATGGATTCCGGTATCTGACGCAACTGCCGTTTCTCTCTGTCAAACTCATATACCCGGTCTGACAGGATTTCGTCACGGGCTACTTCTTTCTGATTCACTTCGCGCACCATCTCTCCCATTTCTTTCGGTGTCATACCGAGATCTTTTGGAATGATAATCATCTCATGCAGAGACGAAGGGAGGAGATAACAGCCCTGTGGGAATACGGACTCCAACTGCTCCTGCAGATTGGGATAGGCAAGGACAGAAGCACCGTCTAATCTCATCGAGTTGCTCAGAACGTACATGCCATCTTTCGGGAACTCCTCCCCTTCTTTTAACTGGAACAGATTTTTTGTCTCAAAGGGAAGGCCCATCATCTCCATCATCAGGTCGTCCATGCTCATCAGTACAGCCGGACTGCTCTTGACTGCATTTTCCACCGCCTTCTGGTAAACTTCCTTCGGGTGTACTCCCCACTGACTCAGCATTTCATGGGTTACTTTGACACTCCCAACTCCCTCCCCGGCGGGCGAAGGGAATTCAATCCGACAGATGACAGACAGGTCTTCCATTTGCTTATGCGGAACCTGGGATAACATCCGCTGATTCGCTTTCGTATTGATAACCTGTACGGTTAAATGATCCTTCACAGAATCATAGTCCGTAAAGTCCAGCGTTTCCGGCAGTTCACGCACAGACAAAGACTGTCTGCACACATCGGCAATCCGATTCATGATCTGATCCATCGGCTCTCCCTTTCGGACCTGGTCATAAAAAGGTTCCATATAGACAACCGGGGCAATCTGCTGTCCCGGCATGTTGAGGATCATTCCGGTCAGCACTACTCCATTATTCTTCTGCTGCTCTGAAATCTCACATTGCATGTCCTGATATTCTTCTGGCAGATAATCTTTAATCTGCTGTGTCACGCCCTCTGCGAACGCCTTCACTGCTACCGTGCTGCTCATGCTGTCCATCCCCCTTTCCTGTTAATATCTGCTGATACTTTTTCAATCTGTTTTCTGCAGCGTCTTTTCCTGTTCTGATCATTTCCATCCGTATCATTCTTCCACCTCCCGGTCATGCCTGTACAGACGGTTGATCTGCATAAGGCACATCATAACCACGCCGATCATACCGCCCACCATTGTTCCACAAATAAACTGGATCATCTTCATTCTTACCTCCGTATTTTCTAAAGGGTTTCAGGGATTTTTCCCTGACAAGCTGCCGCAGGACTGCCGGACGACAGTCTGGCAATCCAAAGGCGTTGCTTGCTGGTATTGTGTATCCCACTCCGCCTGCGCTCCGTTCCCGCCTCCGGCGGTTCATTACCTGCCGACAAGAAAAGCTGTCATGGCTGTTTTTCTCCCTCCGGATGGGTACATCCGCCGCACTCCGGGCAGCGCCAGTGGCAGTTTTCACACTCCTCATCTCCGCAGACACCATAGTCAATCAGTCTGCAAGTGCCACATTTTTTGCAGCCATACTCGCAGTTACGGCATCGGTCATCCCGATCATTTACAATGCATTCTCCGCTTTCCGGGCAAAGATAGGAGCAGTGGTCACAGTCTCCTGGACAATCCCTCGCCTCTTTTTCTTCAACTACAATGCCGACTACTTCGCCTCCCTCCATGTTCAAAGCCTCTCCGGACGTGATCATATCCCGCAGAATCCGGTCAATTTCTTTCCGGTTAATGGCTCCTATCGCAACCTTTTTTCTGTGAATGATCCTCAGATCATACTGAACTGTTTTCATAAAATCCTCTCTTTCTACCGTTCAAAGTCTCTCCCTCTGTGTCTTTTTTCCCGCTTTGTCTGCCGGATTCCCAGCCGGATACAAAGGCTGTCGTTGCAGTCATTCCCCTGCTTTGGCGGCTCATCTCTTGTCTGGTATTTCTTCGGAAGCACCGTCCGGATGGCCTGTGTCGCAAGCCTTCCTGTCCGGTCATTGTCCAGATGAAACACCACCCGATCCACCTCCGGATGTTCTTTCAGAAAGCGTGTCAGCGCCGCCGGAACCTTGCTTTTCTCGATTTCTTTGGCAGGCTGGTACACGCCCGCAAGGGATAACAGGTGCGTTTCTCTCCAATTTTCCCCGTCCAGTTTTTGCTCCGTGGCGTAAGATAACAGGTCAATCGCAGACTCGAACAGATGGACTTCGCCGCATTTTTCTTCTGCCGGGATACAGAAAGAATAGTTTTTGTCGCTCCCGGACGCCTCCCCGACAAACGCTGTACCCACGCCCCGCAGAGCCGCATAACGGGGAATTCCGCTTTGATCCGTCCCTACAAAAACAACGTTATGGTGGTTCTCACTCTCATAAATCTGTCCGGTTTTCAGGCAATACTGGATCAGTTCCATGTCAATCCCACGGTTCTGCAGGTAGGAAACAGCGTACGTCTGATAGCGGTAAGGCTTTGGCAGGATCAGCTTTTTCTCTGTTTTCTTTTCGGCTGGTACGGAAACAGGCGGCTGGATCGCCGCCTGTTCCGCTATGGTCTGTACCGCCTGCATGAAGTCATATCCTCTCACTTTGATCAGATAGTCCAGTGCGCTCCTGCCCCCGATCCCCCGGCTCCACCACATCCATTTCCCGTTGGAAATCTTCAAACTGTCGTGGGTTCTGGTGGTATAAGTGTTCCCGGAGAAATGCACCAGCTCATAAGGTTCATAGTTTTTCAGATAGGTCAGCAGGTCGATCTGTTTCACTCTCTGCACCACTTCCGGCGCAACATAAGGCATAAATATCATCTCCTTTCCTGCCCGTGATTGGATATTCCATAAGTTATTTCAGATATCCGGACATAAAAATAGCCGGATGATCTTCTTTTTTGAAAACCATCCGGCTATGTATGTCAAACATTTTTACAACAATTTAATTTTTTTATATATATCCAATAATTTATCCATTGTCATTTTATATTTTAATACCTCTTCTAAAATTGGTTCTTGATTGCTAATATCTTTCGATTCTCTATAATTTGCCACCAAAAATGGAAGTTCATTAATAAATTCCTTTATTTGTTCATAATCATCATACTTTTCTTTATATATTTTCTTTTTTGCATTAAAAGATAGTTCTTCTCTAATATACTTTCTACAAATATAAGTAAACCAGTCTGCTGTATCAAAAAAAGCTCTGTACTCATGTCCAAACGCCTTTTTTACATTATCTAATATATATTTTTCTATATCTTTCTCTTCTGCCTTCTTAATGGGAATACTAAATATTCTCATCAAGTGATCATATGCATCCCTATGCTCTTTTAAAGGTTGTAAAAAAGTAACCCCTTCTTCTGATATTTCCTCAGAAATAAGCAAATAATGCTTCGTATACATATGAACTTGACTCATATCATTAAAAAAATGACAGATTTCTGGTTTACTTAAAATATCAAAAATTTCTTTCTGAGTCATATTTTCTCCTAGCTTTTATAGTTTTTTCCTATATTCCTCTTGCTTGAGTACCATAAAAGACTGTTCATTCATCACTTTTCTCTGTGCCAAACGCCATGATCCTCTCATTGCTAATACCTGCTGAGATACCATATCATTGGATGTTCCCTCTATAGAAAGATCGCAAAAGTCATAATCCATATTATCTTTCCAATCTTTAGATATAATCTTGTTCTCTTTTTTTACTTCTTTCATATCAAAATAACGATATTTAATTTCTCCACAAACAATAACTATGCAAATAATTACTAGTGCCCAAATTACAATTATCATACTATATACCTCTCTAATATCTATTATGGCGTATCATACTGTAAAGCTCTATTCCAAAATAAACTATTGGAACACTAAGAGCTATTACTATTCCAATTACACATTCAGGAGTGTCAACAATTTGTCCCTCTATCGTAAAATGCATTATAGCTAAAATTGCTGATACGACTGCACCGAAAAGAGCCACCAAGTGGAATATAGTAATAAATCTAGCATATCCTTGAAGAAAAGCGCTCGAATCATATATATTATTAACAGCTTGAACTAAAACTGCAATATAAAATGAGCTATACGAATCTGTCCACCCACACCATAATCCAATACTTACTGTAACAGCCATTACGATAATTTTAAACACTAACTCACGCAACGACCAATTAAGATTCTTCTGTTTATCATTTGACATTATCTAAACGGTTCTCCTAAGTCACATTTCCTACCAAAATGACTGTACACGCCACCCCGTGTATCTCATTTCTTGTTGTAAAGTATACAACTGTTATTAATTTTTTACAAGATTTTTTTATTTATTTTAAGGAAATGCTCCCTCCTATACTTAAACTATATCGATTCTTCACTTTTGACGCTATAAATTTCTTTGCTATTTTGCAAATAAGTAGCATTATCTTTGTCTTGGACATAGAGTGGATAAAATGCTCTCCAAAACTTTGATATGATCGAAATTATCTATGATACACATTACGCTAGTCTCTTTTAGAATATGCTATTGTAATATCTCTATGCAAATCGAAATTGATTCCTTTCCTCTGTGGTCGAGATATATTCTTTTGCCCGGCTGTCTGTCTGCGCAGTTCAAAACTTCCCTCTCAAAAGATCTGAGCCATCTCCCCACATATTTTATCCATATTTCCCAATGTAGGGTTCTTTGTATCAAACTTAATCTCTACTTTATACATAACAGGAAGCTTTTAATGGCACTATGCTCATTTCCCTTTTTATTCTACCATGACAGCTAAAGAATGTCATATCCTTTTCTTGAAATAATCCTTAAACCTTAAACTGCCCCAATCTGTTTCAGATATGCATATCCGTCCGTATGCCCTCGGAAATAAATCTGACAGCGTTCTATCGTTTCCTTCTGAAACATCATGCTCATATATTTTCTTACCATCTCATGTTCCTCGACTGTCAAGCTGATGGCTCCTCTCCCTTCCGTCACTTCCAGAATAAACGGATATTTGCTTTCCATCTCTCCCAGTTCCTGGCACATATTGGCATAGTCCTCGTCCTGTTTTTTCAGATCAACCATGATATCGCTGTCAATCTCCATAAAATTATCCTTGATCCGTTCAACCAGATCATAAAAATCTGTCTTCTCCAAACCGTCCATCCTCTCTGTTCTGTTAATCTGTTTTCTAATCTTACTATATCCAGTTTTGAATTTTTCTACAATCCAATCTTCTGTTTCCTATAAAAGTTCCAATAGCTGCAGCATTTCTATGGTATGCTGGCACCCCATGAGATAAAGCTGTATCCTCTCATAATCTTCCCGATCAGCGTCCAAAGCAAGGAATCTTGACAGCGCCTTTGCCTTTTCTATGGACAATTCCATAGGTTCATTAATTTCATCCCGGTCAATCAACTTGGAAATAAATGGATATTTAAACAGCAGCTCATCTCTCTCTTTTAAAATCCGGCTATATTCTGGAGATGACTTCAACCGGTTCTTGCAGGTTTCGCTAATCTCGTCCACCACAGCGCAGGCCCAGATCGGCAGATCGTAAATATCCACATCCTCTATCTTCATAGCCTTCTTTTCCTCCTTTCCCGCCCACTATACCAGAAGTTCTGGCCACCGGCGATTGTGCGTTTTCACTGTTTGCACATTTGTATCTAAGGCTATGTATCACGGTATCAGTTCCCCGATACCGCATTTCTTACCGCACCCAGTCGGCTTTTTCACGCTCCGGTTCGATCTCCTCTTCTTCCGGTTCTTCTTCCATAATGATGTGGTCTTTCTTGTCCATATCCAGAAGAGCGTTCAGTTCCCCCAGTCTTGCCACCTTTTCTGCCAGTTCCTTTTCCTGCGGGAACTCCTTTTGTGCCTCCACCTTTGCAGTTTCCAACTGAGATTTTACAGTCTCAAGAACTTCCCGGCAGCGTGAAAGATTGTCCGGCAGTTCATTGATCTTGTTATCCAATCTTGTGATATTTCCATGAATATCTGTTCCCAGTGGTACTTTATAAGTGCCTTTCCCATGTAAAGCAATGACAAATTCCTTGCTGGCAGAGGAATAGGACAGCTCCATCGAAAGTCCACGATAAGCCCCCAGTGGCACGGGCTCCGGAGATTTCATGGCTTTGCAGGCGTCAATGATCGCCTGTCCTGCCTCCTTTTTCTCCGTGTAAGAGTGATCCCCGAGCTGCATGACCGGAAAGGTTTCCCGATCCGGCGGTGTGTGGGCCTTGACCCGGGCAATGTCTGCCTCATACTGCATGATCCATGTCTCCTGCTCTCTGATCCGTGCCGGGAGATGTTTTGCCACCTGATCCTCCATCTCATATTTCTGGTTCAGAAAGCTCTGCTTTAAAAGCTGTAACTTGGATACCTGTATATCCAGATCCATCTTTTCCTTAATATAAGGGTTTCCTGTGGCCAGAGCCTTGATCTCCGCATAGGACAACGCCACTTCATCGATGTCCTCCACGCTCCGGGCCGGGTTCTTGGATGTCATGATCTGGCTGATATATTTCTGCTTGTTCTCAATGGTCTGATAGAGATAAGCGTCAAAGGTTCCTTCTGTCACATACCGGATGATCTCCACTTTCGGGTTTTGATTCCCCTGTCGGATGGTTCTTCCTGCCCTCTGCTCCAGATCGCGGGGCCTCCAGGGGCAGTCCAGATCGTGACTGGCTATGATCCGATCCTGCACGTTTGTTCCGGCTCCCATCTTAAACGTACTGCCCATAAGAATACGGACAGTGCCTCGTCTGACCTTTGAAAAGAGTTTTTTCTTCCGCACATCCGTATTGGCGTCATGGATAAAGGCAATCTCCTCCGGCGGGATTCCCCTCGCAATCAGCTTATCCCGGATGTCGTTATATACACTGAAAGTACCGTCTGTTTTCGGTGTGGACTGATCACAGAATACCAACTGCGTCAGCTTTT
>ERZ1643249.4185-NODE-4185-length-12254-cov-9.232314_pt1 | contig 12254 bp, 13 predicted proteins | sample MGYA00579263_ERZ1643249 | MGnify/ENA primary metagenome ERZ1643249 (study PRJEB29033, sample SAMEA4952264) | chicken gut metagenome | biome: Broiler Chicken; feature: Gastrointestinal Tract; material: Caecum | place: Ireland | collected 2018 | study: Broiler...
GTCATAAATCAATTAATTATAAAACAATCGCAATCATATTATTAGAGCCTTTGTTTACAATTTTTGTTAATGTATTTTGTAATTTGAAGCGAATATTATCTGGCATCATCATTAATTTAGACTGAATTCCTTCTTGAACAATCACATCTAAACTACGACCAAATATCTCACTTTTCCAAATATTAGATGGGTTTTCATCATAATCTTTCATCAAGTAATCAATTAATTCTTTACTTTGTAACTCACTACCAATAATTGGCTCAAAAGTACTATTTACATCAACTCTAATCATATGAATTGATGGTGCAGTAGCTCTAAGTTTAACTCCATAACGCGGTCCTTGTTTGGTAATTTCTGGTGTATCTAACTTCATATCCTCTAGAGTCGGAGAGGCAACTCCATACCCTGTTTGTTTAACCATTTTTAAAGCATATTTAATTTGATCATATTCCTTTTTTGCTTCGTTAAAATCTTGGAATAACGATAATAACTCTGCCTTGTTGGTCACATCAATCTTGATGATATCCGTAAGTACTTGGTTATATAAATCAGCTGGTGCTTCTAAATTAATCGTCACTTCCCCTGTTGCGGGATCAATTTCTGAAAGATAAGATTTAGAAATCGTTTCAACTCCTAAGAAATGTTGATTAATCTTTTCTACATCTCGTAACTTATCGACTTCAACCACACTCTCGCGAATTGCTTGAATATAACCCTTTTTAATTTCGTTTTTCGGATTTAAAATTGCTATCCACTCTGGCATGTTTACTTTAACTTCTAAAATAGGAAACTCATACAATGCCTCACGCAAAATATCATACATATCTTTTTGATTCATGTTCTCGATATTCATCGCCAGAACGGGTACATCATGTTCGCCACGTAGTTTTTCACAAATCTTCTCTGTATCAGGAAGCATTGGATGAGTAGAATTGACGATGACGATAAATGGTTTTCCTAATTCTTTTAATTCCCGAATCACACGAGATTCAGCTTCTAGATAATCACTACGTTGAAATTCCCCGATTGACCCGTCTGTCGTAACAACAATCCCAATCGTCGAATGATCACGAATAACCTTTTCTGTTCCTACTTCAGCTGCTTCGCTAAAGGCTATCGGCTCATCATACCATGGCGTTTTAACAAGACGTGGACCATTCTCATCTTCTGCTCCCTTAGCGTTATCGATTAAATACCCTACACAGTCAATTAACCGAATATTACAGCTAAAATCATCGATGTTAATCTTTGCGGCATTGTTCGGTACAAATTTAGGCTCGGTGGTCATGATTGTCTTTCCAGCCGCACTTTGAGGAACCTCATCTAACGCCCTTTTTCGGTCGTATTCATCCTCGATATTCGGTACGATTAAATTCTCAACTACTTTCTTAATAAACGTACTTTTCCCGGTTCTAACCGCACCGACTACCCCTAAATAAATATCTCCTCCTGTACGAAGGGCAATATTTTTAATAATTGTATTTTTATCCATCACATTATCACACTCTTTCTCTTTCATTTAACTATATGAAAAGAAAAAGAGATTATACCTATACTTTTAAATCATCTTATCGACATCAGGAACATTATCCTTCAAAATTGCATCCACAATCTTATCTTCTTTTTCTTTACTCACTTCTTTTCCCGTAATACTACTAATTTCTTGAACCAGTTCATGAAGAACCTTTTCATCCTTCATACTTGAATTTTGAAGCTTAGAAGCAAGAGAAAAAATAGTTTCTTTACTAACTCCTGATTTATTTTCTACTTTCTTAAAAAAAGAATCACCTAACATAAAAAAACCTCCTACCACATTATATGTAAGAGGAAGCTTTTCGTAATCTAAATATCGTATTTCTTTTTTCCTAGTTTTTTTTCATATTTCTCTCGGCGTTTTTGAAACTCTAAACATTGTCTTCTATAGACTTCTTCTGGTACTTGATGACGCTGATATCTCTCATCCAAAATCTTTTGTGCACGATCTAATCCTTCTAATTCTGTTTTAGGATCCTTACGATCTAAAAACCAACCTAACATGCTTTCTCCTCCTTCTTATCATCGATGACTGAAACAATTTCATCCCGCCACTTTTCTAGCGATGAATTCATAATTAAAAACTCAATATTCACTGTATTATTTAAATAAGAGTGGCAAAGATAAATTCCTACCTTATCTTTAGTATAATACAACTCATAACCAAAAAGATAGGCCTTAATGATATTTTGAAATATCGTTTCATAAACAGAAATAATATTTTTAGAAGGAATACCTAAATTATAGTATTGTTCATATCCGGTCTGATCCACCTTAATATGCATACCACAACTCATTCCCTCTTCTAATTTCACCGAATAAAATTCAATTAATCCCGAAATATTCTTACCGACCGTTAAGATCTGTTCAATAAATTCTAAAACGAGATTGCTTCGCTCTTCCGCAATAGAGATTGCTTCTTGCTTCTTCATCAAGCATCATCCCCTTTATTTTTAAACTGTAATACAATAGGGGTTCCTGTAAAATCGAAATTCTCGCGAATTTTATTTTCCAAATATCTTTCATAAGAGAAATGAACTAACCCCTTATGATTAACCTGAAAAACAAATTTTGGAGGTTTAATACCAGCTTGATGAACAAAATAAATTTTTAATCGTTTCCCTTTATAAGAAGGCGGTAAATTAAGCGCATAGCTATCATTAATTACATCGTTTAATACACTCGTCTTAACCTCTCGTTGAATATTTTCTGCCACTTTCAAAACTTCTGGCATTAAGGTATGAATTCTTTTCTTAGTTAGCGCAGATAAGAACACAATTGGAGCATAACGCAAGAATTGAAATTCATTACGAAGCATAGTGGTATAGTCTTTAATATTAGGATTTTCCACAGTATCCCATTTATTAACAACTAAAATTAATCCTTTGCCTTTTTCAAGCGCATAACCAGCTATATGCTTGTCCTGTTCAATGACACCTTCTTCTGCATTAATCACAAGTAAACAAATATCACTTCTATCAATCGCTTTTAAACTACGAAGCAAACTGTACTTTTCCACACTTTCAAAGACTTTACCCTTTTTCCGCATACCAGCTGTGTCGATAATCACAAACTCTTCATTATGATATTTAAATACCGAATCGATAGAGTCCCGTGTAGTACCAGCTACATTACTCACAATTACTCGTTCTTCATTTAATAAAGCGTTAATCAAACTACTTTTTCCAACATTAGGTCTACCAATAACCGAAAATTTTATTCTTGTATCTTCTTCTTGTTTCTCATCAGTTGGAAAATCCTTGACAATCGCATCTAACAATTCATAAATACCATTATTATGTTCCGCACTAATCGGAATATATTCTGAAAAACCAAGCTCATAAAAATCATAAAGATGATGATTAGATTGTTTACTATCTACTTTGTTAATCGCAACAATGACACGTTTTCCACTTCTAAACAACATAGAACTAACTTCCTTATCATTAGCAGTTAACCCTTCTTTTCCATCAACAACAAAAACAACGACATCACTTTCTTCGATCGCAATCTCTACTTGAACTTTAATTTCATTTTGAAAAAGTTCATGACTAACATCAATTCCCCCTGTATCAATCAAAGAGAAATGATAATCACGATATTTGACTTCCCCATAAATACGATCTCTCGTTACTCCAGGATAATCTTCAATGATCGATATTTTAGTCCCGACTAACTTATTAAATAATGTACTCTTTCCTACATTAGGACGTCCGACTAAAGCAACCGTTGGGTATTTCATAACGACACCTCCATATAACTGTACCTATTTTACCATATAATTGGAAAAAAGCCCAATTATTTTTCATGGGAAAGCATGACTAGACAAAAACAATCATAAAATAAATTGGTGATAAATAATGAAAATAATTGCGCAAAAAAGCGATGCGATGAATAGTGAAGAGTTTTTTCGTAAAGCACTATCTACCAATTATATAGATGGAATTAATTTAAATGTCGCACTAACTAGAGATAACCAAATCGTTGTTTTTAACAACACCTCAGTTAGTGATGCGATCGTAAATACCATTGATAACTCAACATTAAGTGAACTAAATAATTACGATATCATTACCCTAGAAGATACCTTAAATAAATTAAACCAAGAAAATACTACCAAAGATATCTACATTAACGTAATTCCCTTCAAAACAGGAATTTTAACCGATGAAAACATTCAACAAACCGTAACTAAAATGAATCTTTATATCGATACTCTAAAAACAATTATCGATAACTTTACTCGTTTAACAATTCATGTTCACAGCATAAACCGTAATCTAGTATCGATGCTAAAAAACAAATTAAAAGATAACCAAGTAGGTTTTGTGATCTATACTGGAGACTTAAATTTTATCGATGTTGATTACTATGTCTTTACCATGAATGTCTATGATGAAGCCATTATTGATCAACTACTTAGAAAAAATAAAAATATTTTAATCTATATTCATTCAGACTATTATCTATCTGTTGTGTATCAAGGATTCTTAAAAGAACAAGAAAACAAAGTAATAACTAAACTAGTCGATAAAATCGCAATCATCAGCAACTACCCAGAAATTATCTATAAACTGTTTAAAACTTAGTTATTCTCCCCTACTAATATCCAATGTTCAGCAACTTCCTTTGCCTTCTTCCCATAGACAAGCTTCCCTTGCTCAAATAAATCAATTCTATCTTCTATTTCATCAAAGTTAACATAGTATTTTCCTTGATAATACCATTTCTTACCAGGAAGATAAGAAGAGTCTTCAAATTCGTAAAGAATACTACTATTTAATAACAACTCCACATCAAAATCTACTTTCCCAAGTGAGGATAAATGTTCAAATTCTAAAATCGTTACTTTCTCTTTCCAATATACTAAAAGATGATAAGAACCAATAAAAGTATAGTGATAAACTTTTTCTAGATGCTTACCAATCATCTTAATAAATAATAAAACTGCCTCTTCATTCATCAAACAAACTTCATCATAATAAGTAACCACAAAATGATCTAGATCACTAAACTCTACCTTCAAATCACTTCACCTATCATATCATATGAAAATAGATAATTTTTGGCAAAAAGAAAAACAGCTAGATCATCTCTTCTGTTAATTCTTCAATCTTTTTCAAAATATCTTCTCTTCCTAACTTAGTCACACTAGAAAACAAAATCAAATCATCACCAACAACTAAATCCAAGGTATCCAGGATTTGTTTTTTATTCTTCTCCATTTTACTAGAAGGAACTTTATCTACTTTAGTCGCAATGACAGAAACCGGAATATTATAGTACTTTAAAAAGTTATACATTAATAAATCATCTTCTGTAGGTTTATGTCTAAAATCAATTAACATAAATACCCTTCTTAGTTCCTCACGTTTTTCCAGATATTCTTCGATCATCTTTCCAAATTTTTCTTGTGTTCTTCTATCTACTGCCGCATACCCATATCCAGGCACATCAACTAAATAAAAACTACCGTTCACAAGATAGAAGTTAAGTGTCTGTGTCTTACCAGGTCGGGAAGAAATTCGCGCAATATTTTTACGATTAACTAAACAGTTGATAAAACTACTTTTACCAACATTACTTCTTCCAACTAGCATAAATTCTGGGAATCCACCTTCTGGATATTGACTACGTCTAACTGCGCTAATCGTCAAAGAAACATCGCTAATTTTCATGAATCCTTTTCCTCCTTATCTTGAATATATTCTTGGCAAGCACGATCTAACTCACCAACTAATAATTTAGCTTCTTCTAATGAAGTCACTCTAGCTCCTGATGCATACTTATGGCCACCACCATGATAATGTTCAGCTACTGTATTGATAACAGGGCCACGAGAACGGATATTAATTTTGATAATATCATTCTTCTTATCTTCTGAAATCATCACCCAAACCAATACTTCATCGATATAATTAAAGTTATTGACCATATTACCAGCCGAACCGACATCTGCATTAAACTTATTCAAAATCTCACTAGTTAGTTCAACATAACCAACGCCATGTTCAGTTACCTTCATATTCTGACCAATGTATCCTTGTAACCGTACCTCATGAAGAGGACGCATATAAAGGTTTTGATACAAAGAAGCTAGATCAAGGGAATATTCTTTTAAAAGACGTGAGACTAATGAAAAAGTAAAGCTATCTGAATTAAACAAAAAACGATTTGTATCAGAAGCAAGACCAATAAATAATTTCTCAATAACTTCTTTATTTCGTTTTAATTTCGTTTTATAAAGCAACTGCAATACCATTTGACTTGCGGAAGAATTCTTATCATCAATCCATTCAAGATCACAAAACTCTTCAACAAAAGGATGATGATCGATCTTAATCTTATAAATAAACTTATCCACATCAGGTGCATCTACTCGCCGTTTATCTGGCGTATCAACTATAATAAGCAATGCTTTTTCATAATCGACATCCTCTAACTTATCTAAAGCACCCAAGTAAGAAAACCGCGCGCCACCTGTTCCTACGGCCAAAACACGTTTCTTAGGAAAGGTAAGCTGAATTGCTTCCTTTAGTCCTAATTGACTAGCCATCGCATCAGGATCTACCCCAATATGTCTAGCAATCACGATCGTATCGTATTTTTTTATTGCTTTATAAATTTTTTTATACATAATTATCTTCCTATCTATTTTCTTCAAGTAAAGAAAGTGTATCCAAAGCAATCATCAATTCTTCATTAGTAGGTACTACATAACATTGAATACTAGAATCATCACTACTAATCTTAATTTCTTCTCCCTGAACTTTATTCTTTTCAAGATCAATCTTAACTCCTAGACAAGAAAGTTGTTTCATAATCGCTTCTCTTACTTGCCAAGCATTTTCACCAAGTCCTGCAGTAAAGCAAATAACATCAGCTCCACCTAATTCTACATAATAACTGGCAATATAATTAACAACTGTTCTTACATACTTATCAAAAGCCAACTTACATTGTTCATTTCCTGCTTCAATACCAGCATATACATCACGGAAATCACTACCGTATTGGCTTAAACCTAAGAAACCTGATTCCTTATTCAAAACATTCATGATATCTTCAACAGGAAGCCCTTCTTTATCCATCATATAAGGAATAATAGATGGATCGATATCTCCACTACGTGTTCCCATCATAATACCAGCTAGTGGCGTAAATCCCATCGTTGTATCAATACATTTGCCATTCTTAACGGCAGAAATACTACCTCCACTACCTAAGTGACAAATGATCGCACGATAGTCTTTTCGTCCTAATAATCTTGGAATCTGTTTGCTGATATAGCAGTGACTAGTTCCATGGAACCCATATTTTCTAACCCCATATTTCGTATACCATTCATAAGGTACTGGATACAAATAACTTACTGGATCCATCGTTTGATGAAAAGCCGTATCAAATACACCAACCATTAAAACATTAGGTAAAGCATTTCTTACTGCTTCTATTCCTAAAATATTAGCTGGATTATGTAAAGGCGCAAGTTCAGAATACTTACGTAAATCTTCGATTACTTCATCCGTAATCACAACAGAAGATTTATACTTATCTCCACCATGAACTAAACGATGTCCTACCCCATCTATTTCTTCCAAAGAATGAATAATTCCAAGGGTTACCAAACGATCAAGTAAAACTTCAACCGCTACTGTATGGTTAGGCATATCCACTTCTTCTTTAATTTTTTCACCATTATACTTAATCGTATAAAAGCTACCCTCTAACGTTACTCGTTCAAAATATCCAGAAGCAATACACTCCTTTTTGTCCATCTCAAACAAACTAAATTTAAGTGAACTACTTCCGGCATTAATAGACATTATTTTCATAGTTTTCCTTCTTTCTAACAATAACATTATACAATAAATAAGTACTTTTGAAAAGTAAAACCACATCGTTTTAGGTATCACAAAAAATAGAAAAAATGACCCTTCCAGAAGGAATAGATCATTTTATTTTATTTCTATTTTATCAAGCATTTATTCTCTTCAGCAATCTCTTCAATTTCCCATTCATATAATCTAGTAGGATTGCCATATTGATCAGTAATATCTACTTGCTCTAAAGCAGGAAATTGGGCTAATGTTGACATATCTTCAATAGGATTACCTTCAATACCTAATTGCTCTAAACAAGGTAAATGTTTCAAAGGTTCAATACTAGTAATTTGATTTTCATTTACACAAAGCCAACTAAGATTAGGAAGTGAAGCTAAAGAAGTAACATCTTCAATCTGATTTTTACCCAAACTTAATCCCAGTAAACTCGTTAAATCTTTAATCGGAGAAATATCACTAATCTGATTTTCCTCTAAAGTTAAATGTCTTAACTGCTTTAAATTAGCTAAAGGAGTAATATCCGTAATTTGATTATCTGTTAAATTCAAAGTTTCTAAATTAACTAAGGAAGAAAGAACACTAATATCTGAAATATGATTAAACATCGCACCAAATTTTTTCAAGTTCTCTAAATTAGCTAATCCTTCTATGTCAGATATTTCATTACTATCTATTTCTAAAATAGTTAAAGAAAATAGGAATTGAATAGGGGTAATATCTGAAATCTCATTGAAACTTAAATCTAGCTCCTCCAGTTTTCTAAAATTTGAAAGTACTTGAATATCTGAAATTTCATTGAAGCTTAAATCTAAATAGGTTAAATCTCTTAAATTTCTTAAAGAACAAAGATCAGTAAGGGTATTACCACTTAAGTCTAATTTCTCTAAAGAAGTAAGATGAGATAATCCTTGGATATCCTGATCATTTAAATTTAATTTTTTTAAAGTCAAAGAAGTTAAAGAGTAAAGACGATCTAATACATCAGTATGTTCAACGAAGCAATCAGAAAATAATTCACCTGGATCTCCTCCAGTTAACGATAATTCTTTTAAAGCACTTAAATTGGCCAAGAAAGATAAATCTGTCTTAGAAGAATGAAGGGTAATCGTTAATTTTTCTAAAGAAGTAAGGTTAGCTAAAACATCATAAAGTTCTTCTTCTTGATTTTTAAACTCTAAACTGAGCGATTTTAAATTAGGTAATTGATTAAGAAAGGTTAAATCGCAAGGTTCAAGAAGTTGAATCGATAATTCTTCTAACCCTTGAACGTTAACAAGTACTTTTGAAAGATAATCAAGATCTTTTTTAGAAAAAGCACTCGCACTTTCAAATTGATCACCAAAATCTTTGATTTCGACTCTTTTTAATTCTGGCATTGAAATCAACAAATCACTAATTCTCTGATAAAGTTCTTCTGTACTCCAATCTGGAAAAGATTCTTTTATTTGACTAAGTTTAGTTGGATGAAGGAAAAAAGATTCTACACTTCCATCAAACAACAGGCTTTTTAACATTCTTTCTTCTTCTAGCTGTTTTTCCTCTTCCAAATCAAGAACTGTCTCTTCTACTACTTCAGATTCAATTTTAGGTTGATGAGTACATCCTGAAGACATTAACGTAATTCCTGTAGCTAACATAAACACACTGAATGAATACTTTAAATTTTTTATATCCATAAATTATACCTCCAAAATAAGTGAGAATAGTATACAACATAGATATAAATAAATCAATTTTCAATCTTAAAATATAAGCAAAATAAAATAATAGTAGTCTCTCACAACTTCTAACCAAAAAAAACAATATGTTTCCATATCATTTTTCTATTTAACTTCTCTTAATTGATTTCAAGTTTAGCTTTTACGTATTCATTTTATTTAACGTATTTTTTTACTTTATCTTCTTCAGATTTTTTAGTAGTAGCCATTTGATCTTTTAAGGCAATTGCTTCTAATCTAGTTACCTCATCTGCAGGAATCATTGTGCCAAGTAAACAACGTCCTTCTGGCAATACTGTAGATAAATTAACTTTAGATAAAGCCTTAGTAATATTAGTTGTCATCATACTACAAGCACTAGTAAAAGCATAACATTCCTGATATCCATTAGATGCATTAACAAAGCCAGCTAAAATATCTTCTACCGCAATTTCTGAGAAAGCATTACGGAAGTTCTGACTGTCTTCTTCGTTTAAATTAAATACTTCAGTTACTTGTTCCACAGCTGATTCAATAAACTCTACTAAAGTTAAACGGAAACGTCCTTCTTTTTTTAACTGTTCTTTTAAGGCAATTGCTTCTGATTTAGTTATATCATCTACTGGAACCATTTTCGTAAGTAAACAACGTCCTTCTGGCAATACTGTAGATAAATTAACTTTAGATAAGGCGTTGGTAATATTAGATGTCATCTGATTACCAGCACTAGTAAAGGCATAGCATTCTCGATTTCCATCTGATGCATTCGTAAAGTTAGATAAGATATCCGTTATCGCAATTTCTGAGAAAGCATCGCGAAACCTCTGGCTATCCCCTTTATCTAAATCAAATACTTCTGTTACTTGTTCTACTGCTGAATCAATGAACTCTACTAAATTTAAACGGAAGCGACCTTCTTTTTTTAACTGTTCTTTTAAGGCAATTGCTTCTGATTTAGTTTTATCATCGACTGGAATCATTTTCGTAAGTAAACAACGTCCTTCTGGTAATAAAGTAGGTAAATTAGCATTAGATAAAGCCTGCATAATATTAGGTGTCATCACATTACTAGCGCTAGTAAAGGCATAACACTTTTGATTACCATCAGATGCATTCGTAAATCTAGATAAGATGTCTATTACCGCAATTTCTGAGAAAGCATCACGAAATTTTTGACTGTCTTCTTCGTTTAATTGAAATACTTCTGTTACTTGTTCTACCGCCGAATCAATAAACTTTACTAAAGTTAAACGTTCTTCTTTTTTCATTTTATAAACACTCCTTTTAATTATTTTAACTTATTTTTCCTGTATCTCATCGAAAAGAATGGTCCTATTATACCACAAGTTCTCCTTTTATACAAAAAAATGAAGAAAAAAAGTACAGAAAAAGAAGCCAACAATTTAGCTTCTTTAATTATCTTATCCTTGAGTAAGAGAATAGGTATCTCTAGCGATCATTAATTCTTCATCGGTTGCGACTACATAGACAGGAATCTTGGATTCTGGAGAAGTAATTACACCTTCGACACCTTTTCTAACAATCGTTTGATTATTCTTTTCTTCATCTAAAATAATACCAAGTGAAGTAAGTTTTTTCAATGTCTCACCACGAATAATCGTATCATTTTCACCACCACCAGCAGTAAAGCAAATGGCATCGACTTTTCCATCTAACTTAACGTAATATTTCGCAATATACTCAACAATTTTTTCGGTATACATATCAAAAGCAAGTAATACCTTTTCTTCATTAGCTTCGTATGCACGGTCCAAATCACGCAAATCACTCATTCCAGCAATTGCTTCTAAACCACTTTCTCGGTTTAGCATACTATCTAACTTATCTAAATTATACCCAGTCTTTTTCATCACGTAAGAAAGCATAGTATAATCAATATCTCCACTACGTGTTCCCATCATGATACCAGCATTTGGCGTAAAGCCCATCGATGTATCAATACATTTTCCTTCTTTTATTGCTGAAATACTAGCTCCATTACCAATATGACAAGTAATTAAATTAGGATTTTCTTTATTTAAAAGTTCTGCCATTTTTAAAGACACAAACTTATGACTTAATCCATGGAATCCATATTTACGAACATGATACTTGATATACCATTCATAAGGAACTGGATATAAATAGTTAACTTCCTTCATTGTTTGATGAAAAGCTGTATCAAAACAACCTACTTGTATAGCTGAAGGAATTGCTTTTTGAAAAGCTTTTACTCCAATCAAATTAGCTGGATTATGAAGTGGTGCCAAATCCGAAATATTTTCAATTTCTTGAATGACACGATCATTCATCACTACACTACTAGAATATAAATTACCTCCATGAACAATACGATGTCCTACTGCTTCGATCTCATCTAAAGATTGAATTAACCCAGCAGAAACCAATTCTTTTAATAAGACATTAACCGCAGTCGTATGATTTTCTAACGGTAAATCTTTTTGGATCTTTTCTTCCCCAATTCGAATACTATAATTACTACCTTCTAAACCAATTCTTTCCATCGTCCCTTTCATTAATACCTTTTCTTCAGGCATTTCATAAAGACGAAACTTTAATGTCGAACTACCCGCATTAACTGACAAAATTTTCATATTATCTCTCCTTTTACTTATTATACTATTAATAATTTTCAAAAGGCAACAATATTTAAAAAAGA
>ERZ1643249.4190-NODE-4190-length-12247-cov-5.018701_pt1 | contig 12247 bp, 13 predicted proteins | sample MGYA00579263_ERZ1643249 | MGnify/ENA primary metagenome ERZ1643249 (study PRJEB29033, sample SAMEA4952264) | chicken gut metagenome | biome: Broiler Chicken; feature: Gastrointestinal Tract; material: Caecum | place: Ireland | collected 2018 | study: Broiler...
AATTTATGTATTCTAAAGCTTCTTTTTTTGGAAGTACCATTACACTTGACGTTCCACCATCTAAGTTCGCGGCATTAACAGCACCATAGTTACTCATTATTTCTGTTAAATCAGTCATTGAAGCACCTTTGGTTCTGGTAGAATTACTATCTACTACCAATAAAAGTATTATTCCGTCTTGTCTTTGCCCGATGGCGGTTCTAGCAGCGTACCCCCATCCTCCATTACCTTTTATAAATGATTTTTTTCCATTTACGATTAAGAAAGGCCCCCAAGAAACACCATCACGAACGTTCATTTGTTTTGCTTTACTTGCGGTAGCGTTTTTAATTAACACTAATTTGTTATCGGTTGTCATTCCGATTAACCCTCCAGACTGAGCGTCTGAACTGTACGTGTTATCGGTTATTACCTTTCCGTTGGAGATGGTAACACCAGTAGGTCTTCCTCCCGTTGTGTCACCTGGAGCATTAGCAAAACCCCCACCGTTTACCGCTAATATTGCCTTGTTATCACTAGCCATTTTAGTGGCATATTGTCCCGTTTTGCCAACGTTTGATGATACAGCTACTTTTACCTTAGATGGATCATATATAGCGGCTAGATAAGCTCTTTGACCATTTACTTCTAGTTTAATAATCTTATAATCTTGATCTTTTTTTCTATTTAATATTTGCTTTTCATATTCGTTTTTATATTCTTCTTTTTCCATGTCAATTAAACTGGTATCCGTTTCTTCATTAATTTCAATTATGTAATTTTTACTTAAAACGTTAGCAATTTCCTCATCACTATAAAACCATTTACATATGTATTGGTGGCTCATCGTACTCATGGAAGTAGATATAAACCATGACCTAAAATTATCATAAGGTCCGTACAATAAAAATAATCCAGTAGAACAGCAAATCACATAAATTGATACAAATATTATACATAAAATTTTTCTAAGCTTTTTCTTTTTGGTTAATTTGTTTTTTTTCTTTTTTATCATAAATAGTCCTAAAATAAACAGATAAATAAATAGTGATAATAAAACGTATATAACGTAATTTATCGGAATTATTATTAATCTTGATGAGTGGGTAGAAATAATGGTTAAAACAAATAAAATTGGTATTAATAATATTGGTAATACTCTTAATAAAAATACTTTTTTATCCTTTTTATTAGGCCTTATAATTACATCATCAAAATTTAGTACTTCGGTTTTGTCGTTATAATTCATATTATCACCTATGGTAATTATACATAATATGACAAAAATTAACAATTAAATTTTATAAAATTGTGATATAATAACTATGTTATTTATTTGGGGCTGTTATTGGTTTCGACGGAAAGCATGAATCTATGGTTGCAAGTGGAAGGTACTCCTTAAGTACAAACAAAAATAAATAACAAAACAAATAATTATGCTTTCGCAGCTTGTGCTGCCTAGTCTCTAATAGAGAAAGCGCTTCTTTTTAAATTTTACTCACGGATTTTTAAAGAGGCTCATTTTAGTGAGTTATACTATTCTTTTTGTTTAGGAAAGAATAATGAACGTTACTAAACTCGTTATTTGGTGGGTATGTTAGTTACCTTTATCATTTAATTAAATTTTAATCACTAACTAAACTTGTAGACATCATAGTGGAAAGTTTTTCGGACACGAGTTCAAATCTCGTCAGCTCCACCAAATTGATAAGAAACTCGAACTTTCAATAATTCGAGAGAAATAAATTACTAACAGAAATGTTAGTTTTTTTGTTATTTAAGAAATTGATTATGTTTATATATGATAACAATAAAAACTAAAAATTTAAATATAAGCGATGAATTAAAAAATAGCGATAAGATCAAGGCGCTAATTTAAAATAATAAAACTTTATTTTTAAGAGTGGAAACACTAACTAGAAGAAGAAAATTATTAAATAAGAGAAAAGCTAGAATTTTGGAAAGATAAGTTTTTAAGTGTTATTAATCTTATTAGTGACGAAACTTTTGAAGATTTAAAAGACACTTATGTATTGAGTAAAGAACGCGATAGCAAAGATAAATATGATTTTGTTTTAGAAATTTAATAAACTTTTAAAGTTAATGAAAAATATATAAAATTAATAATAAAATAAAGAAAAATCATGATATAATAATTAGCAAAAAGGAGGACTTATGGTAAATTTAGAGCACAAATTAACCGTAGATGATTTAATAGTAGAATATATGATGTATAAAACTAATAATGGATATGAACCTAGTTTTTCTACTTCTGAATTTATTAATTTTTTATACTTTTTTGAATCAAAAATGAAAGTGGAAGATGCACTATACGAAAATGAAAAACTATTTAAACGTTTTTTTGAAAGAAAAAATGAAAGTGATTGGTCTAATGAATCACATATGAATATGATAGAAGATGAAATTAGTAATGATTATATTATTCAAGCAAATTATAGGTTAGGCGATTATGATAGAAGCGTTATTAACACATATTTTATGGATGGTGGTATGGGTGAGTATACTGATTTTAAAGGACAAGTATTTGAAATTAGAAAAATTATTGAAGAATATTTAGCGGATGTACCTAAGAGAAAAATAGATAATATTATTGATATAGATGAAAATGATTTATTAATGGGAAAATATGTAGCAGCACAAATAATTCAAAATATATGGGAAAGTCATATAGATAAATTAATTGAAAACCAAGAATGGCCTAGACAATGTAAAGATATAAATAAATACTTACTTGAAACAGACTTATCAACAATCATTAATCTTAAATCAATAAAAAAAGAATTGCTAGAACTATATAACGCTATTTCTAAAAGAATTGCTATTATGTATCATCAAGATAGAAATTTACAAATTAGTTCATTTGGCGGCTCTTATCTAGCAATGGTAAATTATAAACTATTAATTGAAGGCTATGAAAATTTATTTAGTATTGCTTTTGGTAAATACAATAAATCATTAAACATTAATTTATCAACATTAACATTTAGAGAAAGTCATGAATTAGGTGGTGTATATTACTGGGATGATGATCCAGATATAAAAACTACTACCACTTCAATTGATGATAAAAATGTAAAAAATTTGGTAAGAAGTTTGGATAAACATTATTTGTAGTTTTAATTATAAAATGTATGGTATAATTAGTATAAATAAAGGAGCTTTTTTCATGGACATAGTTCATTAATAAAATAGTTTTTTATTACTAGTTGCTATTATAATAGCTATAAAGTTATATAATACTAAAATCTTGAAAGATTAAATTGATTAATCTTTCTTTTTTTAAAATAATTACTTAAAAAAATGGTATTATAATTATAGGAGGATTTTATGAAAGATAAAATATTAAATAAAAAAGTTAGTGGGTGGTTAAATATTAATGCTGTGGATAAAGATAAAATATATGATTTTTGTGATGGTTACATTGATTTTTTAAACAATGGTAAAACCGAAAGAGAAGTTTCTGATGTAATGGTTAAGTTATTAGATTCTAATGGTTTTAAATGTATTAGTGATACCAGTAATTTAAAACCAAATGATAAGGTATACATGGTTAACAGAAACAAAAGTATATATGTAGCGGTAATTGGTAGTGATAACATAACAAGTGGAATAAACATAGTTGGTGCTCATATTGATTCACCAAGGTTAGATTTAAAACCAAATCCATTATATGAGGATGCAAAACTTGCACTTTTTAAAACTCATTACTATGGAGGTATAAAAAAATATCAGTGGACTACTATCCCACTAGCTATTCACGGTGTTGTTGTTAAACCTAACGGAGAAAAAATTAACATAGTTATAGGCGAAGATGATAATGATCCAGTATTTACCATAACGGATATTTTGCCTCATTTAGCAGAAGAACAATATCAAAAAAAGATTGGTCAAGCAATTGGTGGAGAGGATTTAAACGTTTTAGTAGGAAGTATTCCAACAAAAGATGATTCAATTAAAGAAAACATCATGACGTTAATTAACGAAAAATATAAGATAGATGAAATTGATTTTTATAGTTCAGAGCTTGAGGTTGTTCCGGCGTTTAAAGCAAGGAATTTAGGTTTTGATAAAAGCATGGTTGCTGCTTATGGGCAAGATGATAGAGTATGTGCTTATGCAACTTTAATGGCACTTTTAGATGCTAAGGAATCAAGTAAAACCAAAGTAGCTATATTCGCTGATAAAGAAGAAATAGGAAGTGTTGGTAACACCGGGATGTGTTCCCAAATGTTTGACCTTTTTGTTAACGAATTATTAAATAAAACAAAAGAAAATAATGCTGGCGCTTTAAATAAAACGTATTGTAATTCAATGATGCTTTCTGCTGATGTTGGAGCGGGTGTAGATCCTAATTATCAAAGTGCGTCGGAAAAAAATAACGCATCATACATTGGTTACGGAGTAGAACTAAACAAGTATACTGGTTCTCGTGGTAAGTCAGGTGCGTCTGATGCTAACGCGGAATTCGTTGCTAAGGTTAGAAATATTTTTGAAAAAAACGATGTTAAGTATCAGGTTTCAGAATTAGGAAAAGTAGACCTTGGTGGTGGCGGAACCATAGCATACATATTAGCTAATAAAGGGATGGACGTAATAGATTGCGGCGTTCCCGTTATATCAATGCACTCACCTTATGAGGTTACTAGTAAGTTTGATATATACGCAGCATATAAAGGGTATAAAGCATTCTTAGAAGAAGAATAATTAAAACTCCAATGATTTGGAGTTTTTTATATAATAACAATTATTGTACATAATAATATTGGTGATAATATGATTGTAAGATTAGGATACGTAGCGTTATCAAAAACTCTTGATAACTTAACTACATCTAGCACGGTAACCTATACTAATTATGTTTCTAAAAATTATACTGTGGATAAGTTGATAGACATTACTAAAGGTAATCTTGAATCCTTAAAACAAATAATGATTTACAACGTTAAAAATAACGTACATTTTTATAGGTTAACTTCTAAACTAGTTCCCCTTGCGACCCATAACAAGGTAAAGTTTGATTATGTTACACCATTAAAAAAAGAATACGAACAAATTTCTAACATAATAAATAAAAATAACGTTAGGGTGGATACTCATCCAGACCAATTTGCGGTATTAAACAGCATGGATAATAAAATAGTTAAAAACACTTTTGAAATACTAAAATATCATTATAAAATTTTGAAAGCGTTAAACATAAAAAATTCGATAATAATACTTCATGTTGGAAGTAGTGCATGTGGTAAAAAAGCATCGATTACTAGGTTTATTAATAATTTTTATAAATTACCTTCTTATATACAAAAGTGTATAGCAATAGAAAATGATGATAAAACGTATAATATTAAGGATGTATTGTTTTTATGTAACAAATTAAACGTTCCTATGGTACTGGACTATCACCACTACGTGTGTAATAACGAAGGGGAAAAATTAACGGATTATTTAAAGGATATTTTATCTACGTGGAAATGTTTAACGCCAAAGATACATTTTTCATCCCCTAAAAGTAATTTGAAAAAAGAGTTTAGGAGTCATCATGATTTTGTTAACGTGGACGACTTTATAAAATTGTTAGAAGATTTAAAAAATTATACTAATAACGTTGATATAATGTTAGAGGCTAAGGCAAAGGATGAAGCTTTATTTAGACTTGTAAGGGAATTAAAGTATAAAACAAACTATAAATTCATTGATGAAACAACTTTTATTATTTAATTTATTAATGTTTAATATGTCCAAATTCATACAGAAAAATATAATATTATGAAAGGAAGTGTTTTTATGTACGAATATGGATATCCATGTTACCCTTATTATCCTGCATATAACAATAATGGTTACGGTTTTAGCTGGCTATGGGTAATAGTAATCGTTTTCATTGCTTTTTGCTTATTTAGAGGCTTTGGAAATAATGATTGTAATCACAATGGGTGTAATAGAAACTAAAAAAGGGCTTTTAAAGCCCTTTTAATAATTAATAAAATATGGTGTGTATTTGGAAGGAACTACAACTGCTTTTGTTAATGGAATATTTTATTTTAATTTTTTTATTTCAGAATAGCTATTCAACACCTCATATAAATTTATATTTAAACATTTTATATATATTTCATTATCAGTTTGTATTAAGTTATTGTCCATTAAGTAAGTTGAAAGAATGTTTGCAAGAGGATATCTTAATAAATAATTAACTACGCTACCATCAGTATCATATTTCATTACAGTTTTAACTTTATCAATTGATAGTGAACTTTCAGTTATTTGCCCTTCTTCTTTATATATTTTTTCACAGTATAATTCATACTCTATTGCCTCTAGCATTTGTGATTCATAATACATTCTATTATTTCTTCTTATATTAATTAAATTTTTATACTCATCATTATCAAGCCAAATTTCTAACTGTTTTTCTATATAAAATGAAAAAACCTCACCAAGAAAATCGTATTTACTAGGTATAATCATTGGAGTACTATTTCTATCAATGTAGTGAGCTAATTCATGGACCAAAATAAATATATCACTATCATCTCCAATTAATTTAATATAAGTAACGTTAATATCTAAATCAGTAAATGATTTTTTTAAAGTTTGACTAATAATGATATTCGAATTCTTCAATCCTTCTATAATCATACTATAATAATCATTATTATAGTGTTTGTAAAATTTCAAGGCAAATTCTAAAGGATCTTTAATTTTTTTAGTATACGTTAACTTTTCATAATCTCTATTAAATATACTAATTAATTGATAAATTATATCCTTTTTTAAAAATTTATTATAAGTTGATTCTAATTTTACTTTTTCTATAAATTTTTTAATTAAAATATCAGTCATATTATCCATACCTCTAATTATTTTTTAGTAATTGATAATGTTATTATACAAATGTGTTTCTAGATTAGAATAATCAATTTTGTTTTTGTAAGTATTTTATCATAAATTTTTGTATATTAAAACTCTAACCATTAAAGTTAGAGTTCCCTACAATCTGGTGCCGCTTGTAGGAATCGGACCTACAGCTAATCATTACGAGTGACTTGTTTTACCATTAAACTAAAGCGGCATATATGGGTTTATTTGAAAAACCCGTTTTCAACGTACTTTGTTTCGTTTACAACCATAAAAGCATTTTCATCTATTGATGTTATAGCTTTTTTTAAATCTTTTAGGTGCTTTTTCTCAGCCTCGATAAAAAGCATAGATTTTTTAACATTATCTTTGCCAGTACACTCAACTTGTGATACTGCAAATCCAGCGTCTCTTATTTTTTCTATTTCGTCACTAGCTAGATAATTTAATACTACTTGAACAGATATTTTTCCGTTTATTAACACGTTTGATAAAGTAGCACCAATAAACGTTCCAGCGGCATACCCGCCTGCGTATGAAAGTGCTATCCAAATACTGTTTATTTTAGCATTTAATGCTTCTCTAACTACCATAAACCATATTATAACATCTATAAACCCTATTAACGTTGCTATTAAACGTTTGTTTTTAACTGTTAATACCGTTACAAATGTTCCAAGTGATACATCTACTATTCTTGTTATGAATATTTTAATGCATAACAGAGATAATGACATTTATCCTCCCTCTGACGCTAGAAATATAATAACATAATTATTTTAATTCTTCAATAGATAAGTTTGTAATAAAATGTTATAATGTTTTATGTGGAGGAATTTATATGGATAAAAAAATTGATTTAAAGAAGAACTGTGTATTATTATTCGTGTTAAACATCTTAGTTTTTTTATCACTTATTTTATTTAAAGTGTATTTTACTAAAACGGGATATTCAAGCGTCTTGGTTAACTCGGCGTTAGTTATAAACGTAATATTGCTTGTAATTGGCGTTATTTTTAACGTATTAATGTTTAAAAATCCAAGCTTCTGTTGTGATAAAAAACATTCGGTTATATTCGTGGTAATTTTTATAATATACTTATTTATAAATACCTTTGGAGTTGTTTTAATAAATAAACCATTAAATAGTGGGTATACAAAAATTGCGGAAGAGTTATCTGGTTATTGTGAATCTTTTATGTGCCAAAAGTATGAAACGGTTAATGATGGCACTTTAAGAGATTTTGTTATTAATAATTCTTACTTAGATTATAATGGAGTAACAAACGAAGTACAAATACATACAAAGTATGATTCTAAAGAAGTTTTATTGGTAGAAGCTACTATTTTTTCACAGAACGAAATGTTTTCTGAAGAACTCATAAAAAAACAAGTTGAAGCTTATTATAGTAATTTTGGCGTGGAAGTGGATGCAAACGTAATAAAGCAAGCTTTTGATAACAGGTTTAATGGAAGCATAAAAAAGGAGAAGTTAACTTATAAGGTGTCTGAAGTTTATGATGAAGATACTTTAGTTGGTTTAAAAACTACCATAACTTTAGATTTAAAACAAGGTTAACTATCTAACCTTGTTTTTTTTTATTTTTTTTGGTAATATTATTAAAGAATAAGAGGTGGATGGTAAATGTCTATTTTTAACGTTTTTTTGGATAGCCCTATGTTAACCGTTTCTGTAATTTTATTTGCTACATGCGTGGTAATTGGTTTTTTTGGAGACAGATACTTTAAAAAACACGGTACAACTATTATAAAACCATCACCTAAACAAACGGATGAAACTAAAGTTAATCAAGATCAGGATAAATAAGATCAAGAACATATGAATACGGATGATAATGTTCGGGAAAATGAAAGTGATGAAAATAAAAAAGAGGTAGAAGATGTTGCTAGTAATGAGGAAGTAAGCGTAAGTAACGAAGCAACAGGCCCGTCTAATACTAATAATATAACTAACCCAAGTGAAAATATTTCTTCTTATATCGTGGATGATGATAATTTTAATAACATGTTTTAAATTCCTTATTTAATAAGGAATTTTAATTTCTAAAAATAATTAATTTAAAAAAAGTGGTTAAATATGATATAATTTTGATATAATAAATTAGTAAAATATAGGTGATTAATATTATTTAGGAGGATGTATGACAGTAGATAATGTTTTAACAATAATAAAAGATATAATAGATATATGTATTGTATGGGCAGGAATGTATTTTATATTAAAAAGCATTAAAAACAACGTAAAATTTACGATGCTTTTTAAAGGAATAATAATCATAATAGTAATTAAATTGTTAAGTGATTTATTTGATTTGACCGCGATAGGTTTATTATTAGAATATGTTGTTATGTGGGGACCACTTGCGCTTGTTATCATATTCCAACCGGAAATAAGGTCGGTTTTAGAACAATTAGGAAGGTCGCAGCTACTTGGAAGACATAAGGTATTAACCATTTCTGAAAGAGAAAGAATTGTATATGAAATAGGACTAGCATTAGAATATTTAAAAAAGCATAGAATTGGTGCTTTAATCGTTATTGAAAGAGACAATTCCCTTGCGGAATACATAGAAAGATCTAAAAAATTATATGCTGAAATATCAAACGAACTTTTGGTGGCAATATTCTTCCCAGATAACCCACTTCATGATGGTGGTGTAATAATCCAAGGTGATAAGATAACTTCTGCGGGAGCCGTATTTCCTACTACCGTAGAAATGAAGTTTAGTAAAAGGTTAGGAACAAGGCATCGTGCTGCAATTGGTATAAGTGAAGAAACTGATGCAATAGCAATTATCGTATCAGAAGAAACCGGAAGAATATCGATTGCCATAAATGGCAACTTGAATTATAATTTATCATTAGAAGAAGCTAAAATGATGATTTTAGATGAATTAAAACCAAAGAAAACCGCTGAATTTGATTATGAGGTAGAAGAAGTGGAAGGTGAAGATAATGAATAAGGTATTTAAATCGATTTCCAAGTTTTTTAAAAAAATCGGAAAATTCATTGATAAAAAAATAATCCTTCCTATAGCAAAATTCTTTGTTGGAATTTCTAATAAGTTTAAGGGTAATGGTAGAAGCTTTGAAAAAATATTAACTAGGAAACCAGGACTTATAATCGTATCTTTGGTGATTGCTTTGGGCGTGTTTTTTATCGCAGATACAAAATCAACGTCATTAATTGAAACGTCAGCCGAAGTGTTGTATGACCAACCTATTTCAGCGACTTATAATGAAGAAGCATACGTTGTTGAAGGCTTGCCAGAAACGGTTGATATAACGTTAATAGGTAGAAAATCAGATGTTTACTTAGCTAAACAATTACCAACCAATGATATAACCGTAGACTTAACAGGGTTAAAACCCGGGGTTCATAAGGTTAATTTAAAATATAAAAAGGCATTAAGTTCGGTTGAATATAAGCTAGATCCTTCAGTAGCAACAATAGTTATATACGAGAAGGTATCAGAAGAAAAAGAAATAAATTATGAAGTTATAAACAAAGATAAGATAGATTCAAAGTTAATGGTTGAAGACGTAACTTTAAGTACTGAAAAAGTTTATGTTAAGGGTAAAGAAGCTACGTTAAATGAAGTGGCTTCCGTAAAAGCTTTAATTGATTTAAAGAACTTAGTTGATCCTAGCGTTGGGGAACAAGAGTTAAAAGATGTAAGCTTAGTTGCATATGATAGTAATGGTAAAAAGGTGGATGTAGAAATAGTTCCTTCTAAAATTACTGCAACGATCAAGATAACATCCCCACAAAAAGAAGTTCCAATAAAAGTAATACCTAAAAATTATGATAAGATTGTATTTGGTAAAGCAATAAGTAAAATAACTACTGATGTAACTAAAGTCACTATATATGGCGAATCATCTAAATTAGATAAAATATCTTATATACCGGTTTACGTAGACGTTGGGGATTTAAAAGAAGATAAAAAATATTCTATTACGATTACGAAACCAAACGGTGTAAGGGCAATCAGTGAAAATTCCGTTAACGTTAACGTTGAACTTGGTGATGAAACATCTAAGGAAATTAATGATGTATATTTGGAATACGAAAACCTTGGTGATGGATTGACAGTTCAAGCGGTTGACGCTGATAGTACTAAGGTAACCGTTAGCGTAAAAGGCGTTGAAAGTGTTCTGGCGGATCTTGATCCTACGACCATTAAGGCTTATGTGGACTTAAAAGGATTGGGCGTTGGAGTACACGAAATTCCGGTTCAAGTAACAGGATCTGATGAAAAAGTTAAGTATTCTTCTAAAACAACTAAGATAACGCTAAGAATAACGCAAAAAAATTAAAAATGGTTGACAAATGTACCGGTTTAAAGTAAAATTTAAATTGGTACATTTTATAACCCCACGTAAGTTTGTCCTGGGAAAACAAACTTATTAAGGAAAGGAAGAGTTTATTATGACAACATTTATGGCTAATGCCGCAAACATTGAGCGTAAATGGTATGTTATCGATGCTAAGGGAAAACCATTAGGTAGGGTAGCATCTAAAGCTGCTGTAATGTTAAGAGGAAAACATAAAGCAACTTATACACCACACGTTGATTGTGGAGATAACATTATCATTATTAACGCTAAAGAAGTAGCTTTAACTGGTAACAAGTTAGCGCAAAAAATTTATTATAATCATAGTGGTTATACTGGTGGTTTAAGAGAAAGAACCGCTAAGGAAATGAAAGAAAATTATCCAGTAGAAATGGTTGAAAGAGCAGTAAAAGGAATGCTTCCAAAAGGAAGATTAGGAAGACAAATGTATAAGAAATTATTTGTATACGAAGGTGCTGATCATAAGCATCAAGCTCAAAAACCAGAGATTGTGGAAATTTAAGGAGGAGAAAAATGGCAAAAACATTCATTGGTACAGGTCGTCGCAAACGTTCAATCGCTCGTGTTAGAATGACGTCTGGTAAAGGTAAAATTACCATTAATGGTAGAGATGTTAACGAATATCTTCCTTTTAAAACTTTGGTTATGGACTTAACTCAACCATTAGATGTAACAAAAACACGTGATAAATTTGATATTGAAGTAACTGTTAATGGTGGTGGATTTTCAGGTCAAACGGGAGCTATTCGTTTAGGAATAACAAGAGCTTTATTACAATACGATAAAAATACTGACCCTACTTCAGAATCTTCTTTTAGAAAAATTTTGAAAGCTGAAGGGTTCATTACTAGAGATGCAAGAATTAAAGAACGTAAAAAGTATGGTTTAAAGAAAGCTCGTCGTGCACCACAATTTAGTAAACGTTAAGATAAAAAGATTTGGTATTTCCAAATCTTTTTCTTTTTTGTAATTTCAACCGCACCACTTAATCATAATTTAATTCTATATC
>ERZ1643249.4195-NODE-4195-length-12238-cov-15.159813_pt1 | contig 12238 bp, 12 predicted proteins | sample MGYA00579263_ERZ1643249 | MGnify/ENA primary metagenome ERZ1643249 (study PRJEB29033, sample SAMEA4952264) | chicken gut metagenome | biome: Broiler Chicken; feature: Gastrointestinal Tract; material: Caecum | place: Ireland | collected 2018 | study: Broiler...
GAATTTTTGTTTCTCTGTGCAAAACTATAAGTTTTCCGTTTCCCCCAGCATAGCTAGGGGTTTTCTTTAAAGTTAAGTAAATACCCAGCTTTCTTACGAAAACTGGGTACCTTAGCTTTTAACCTAAGCTAAAATCTACGCTAACTTCAACAATAATAACGGTAGATGGCTTCTTAGCACCATTTAAACATTCTTCTTTCAATTTCACTTTATATCCTTCTTCATCTTCTATTTTATTTTTCAATTTTTCAACAAAAAATTCTTCGTCATATTCGCTAAGAATTTTACTCAAATCATAGCATCCATAATTATCTTCGCGTTTTTTTTCGTTGTCCAAAACTCTAAGATACCTATATTCGTCAATGTACAATATTAATTTATGGTAATCTCTTTCATCTGTTTTTTGGTTTATAATATCCAATATCCAGTCAAAGATTTCATCCAATTTTAAGAATAAAGTTCTCTTGAATGCATTAGTCCTTCTCATCCGTACTTGTTGAGCTTTGCTTATCATAGATAATCCTCCTTGTATTTACTTGTGAGAATATTTGCGAAATACAGACATACTGTTTTCACTTTATATATTATGTCACAAACATTTTTGCTTGTCAACATAATATCTGTGTTTTCATATAAATGAGTTACATTTTCTTTATATCCTACTATTTCACTAGTTCATCAAACACTATATGCTAAATCTTACAAAAAATTAATATACCTCTTTTTAAATGGTATATTAAATGGTAAACCTACCGTTCGTTGTCCAAAATCTAAATATAATCCCACTTCTTTTAACTTTTTAACAGTAGTATTGTAAATATCAAACAGTGTCTTTGAATCATATTTGTTTCCATCTAATAATTTTGTTATTGTAGATACTTCATTATCATCTAATTTCTGTATTTTTTCAACAACTTTTTCAGATATGTTATTTATATTTTTTATATAATTATTATTTATATCTTCTAAAAATTCAGCTTTTACACTTTTTAAATCATCTTTTCTTTGAATTATTTGTTTTGTAAATTCATTAAATCTAGTTCTATCTTTAGCTAGTTCTTCTAAATCACTAATTCCTTGTTCTTTACTTTCGTATGTAATTTCTATAAAACGATTTATTGCATCAATCCAAAATGGATCTCCACTTTCTACTAATCTTTGTAGTCTTTCTTTATATAACATAAAATTCCCTCCTTAGAGATACTTTTATAATTCCATTCCACCCATGTCTATCATAGGTTGTTGTGATTGTACTGGTACTTGTCCTTGTTGTATTTCTTGATTTGGTACTTGCTTTTGCTGTTCTTGTTGTTCTCGATATTTTTGTGAAATTTCAGCAGTTTCTTGTTGTATTCTAGTTTTTTCTTCTGGTTCTAATTCCCACGTTTTTTTCTCTTGTACTTTTCCCTTTTCTTGTTTTGTCTGTGATGAATAATTTTTCTGCTCCTGATACTCTCGATGTTCTTGTGTTTTTTGCCTAGCAAATTTTGCTCTAAATTGACTAAAAAATTTTGAAAATCTACTTTGTTTTGTCGGTAAATTATCAGAAAAATCTGTACTTTGATTATTTTCAATATTTTGTTCTAGGACACTACTTTGCTCTCTATTTGTTGCTTTTGACTGTTTTATTTCTTTATAACATTCTCTATCTTTACTCAATGCTAATGCTTGTAATATATTTTTTGTTTTTCCATTTTTATCTATTACACCTTTTTGGACATTAGTTATATATAAGTCATTTGGATTTAATAATACTTCTTGCTCTACATTATCATAAGCTGATAATTCTGTTATGTAAGAGCCTCTACTTCCTTCTGGTGCATAAATCTCGAAAACAGTGTCATAATCATCATATTTTGCAAATGATGAATCATATAATGGAGAAGTGCTTGTTTGCCCATTGTTACTTACTGTTTTTCCAATTAAACTACTTAAATCTGCACCTTCTGGTAGTGCTTTTTCTAGATAACTACTTTTTACCGCTCTATATAATTTCATTGATTTAGGTAAATTAGTTCTATCTAGTCCCTCATCTAAAGAACTAATGGTTTCATCTATATGTGCACATCTATCCATTGATTGCATTGCACTTCTAACGCTTACTCTTGCATTTTGCTGTATTCCCATTTGTTCCATATATTCATTAACTCTATCATAATTACTATGTAATGTTTCTTTATAATCAGCATCTTTTATAAATTGCTTCATTGTTTCAATATCTGACTGTGAAATACCTCTTGTTTGTAATGAATTTTCTAAATTCTGTATAATTTGGTCTTTAATTGTATCTTTTGTTACTCCTCTTTTTACTCCAAGAATCATATTACTGTCAACAGAATATTGATATATTGATTTTGCACCATCAACTGTTAAATTTCTTGCTTGTAACATATCTTGAAATTCCTGTATTTTACGTGTTGATATTCCTTCTGTTTGTAATTCATCCATTGTGTATCCATCTGATAATTTTTCTAGAATATCTCCATACTTTTTTAAATCACCAAAGCTACTTTCTATATCATATTCCGTACTATATGTTTCATATTCCCCATTTATAATTTGATTAATTTCTGATTGAGGAATACCTTGACTTTGTAGCATATTTGAAATCATTTGTGCATGCTCTGGGGACATTTGTATTTTTTCACTACTCATAAATACTCCTTTGTTAAATATCACTTTAATTATTACATATAATAATTTATTTTGCAATATTTTTTCTCTTTTATTTAGATTATCTCATATTCCATTTAAAAATTGCCAGCAAGGACCGTCCCTACTGACAATTTTTCTCTACAATTTTTGCATATTTCTTTAATTTTTCATAAACTAAATGATTTACAGTTCCTGCTGGGAATTTTCCATCTTTATCTTTCTTTCCAGCTGGTACTCCTGTTAATACTTCAATTCCTTCTTCTATTGTAGAAACTGCATAAATATGGAATTTCTTATTTTTTACGGCATCTACTATTTCATCTGATAATTGAAGATTATTTACATTTTGAACAGGTATCATAACTCCATGAGAACCATCTAATCCACGCATTTTACAAATTTGGAAATATCCTTCAATTTTTTCATTTACTCCACCAATTGGTTGTATTTGTCCTTTTTGATTTACTGAACCTGTTACCGCAATTGATTGTTTAATAGGAATTCCTGATAAGCTTGATAATAGTCCATATAGTTCTGTACTTGATGCACTATCTCCATCAACACCATTATATAATTGTTCAAAACATATACTTGCTGTTAAGCATAATGGAATGTCTTGTGCGAACATTTCTCCTAAATATCCAGATAATATATATACACCTTTTGAGTGTGTAGAACCAGAAAGTTCAACTTCTCTTTCTATGTTTACAACTCCACCTTTTCCAGTATAAGTATTAACTGTAATTTTTGATGGTTTTCCAAAAGTGTAATCTCCAATTGTCATTACTGTCAATCCATTTAGCTCTCCTACTAAAGAACCTTTTGTATTTATTAATAAAGTGTTTTCTTTTATCATTTCTGTATATTTTTCATCATATTTCTTTATTCTGTCAATTCTTTCTGCTAATGCTTTTTCTATATATTGTTTTGTAACAACTTTTGCTTTATCTAGTTTTGCCCATGTTCCTGCTTCTCCAACTACTTGACCTATATCTGTAAATCTTGTAGATAATTTATCTTTATCTCCTGCTAATCTTGAAGCAAATTCTACAAGCCTTGCCATTGCTGATTTGTCAAGTGGTGGTAATTCTTCTTGCTCGCAGAATGTGTGAACAAATCTTGCAAGTTTATTTACATTTGTTTCATCAATTGGAGCTGTTTCTTCAAATTCAACTTTGATTTTAAATAGTTTTCTAAAATCAGAATCCATTGATAATAGTGTATGATAAATACTAGCATTTCCTATAAGTATTACTTTTACATCTAATGGAATTGGCTCTGGTTTTAATGATATCATTGCCATTGATGAACGTTGTTCCATTGTATTATCTATTGCAATTTCTTTTACCCTTAATATTCTTTTTAGTTCTTCATAACACATTGCATTTGTTAATAAATCTTTTGCTTGGAATATTATATATCCTCCATTTGCTTTGTGCATTAATCCTGGTTTTAACATTGTAAAATCTGTTTTCAATGAACCATAGTAATTTTCATATTCTAATTTTCCAAATAAATTTTGATATGTGTAATTAGAATCCATTATTACTGGGCAACCTTCTCTTGTACTATTATCTATAAACAAATTTACTCTATAATTTAAGCATGGGTCTTGTTTTCTTTGCATTGGAGATGGTTGAGCCTGTTGAGGTTGTTGTGGTTTGTCTTCTTCTAAAAAGTAAGATACATTTTTCAAAACATCTTGTTTTACATCATTTAAAAATTGATTAATTTTTTTATTTCTTTTATATTTAGATTTTATATAGTTTATATGCGCATTTACTGTTAATAATGCAACATTTGATTGCCATTCAGATACCTTTTTATCTGATTCTCTTTCTATTTGTTTTATTTGTCCTATTACTTCCATTATTTGTTGTTGTACTATTACTGATTTTTCTTCATATTGTTTTTTTATTTCTTCATCTAATTTTTCAAATTCTTCTTCTTGAACAACTTTTCCATCAACTACTGGAAACATATAGATACCATTTTGAGCTGATTTTACATGGAAGCCATATTTTAAAGAATCTTCATTTAACTTTGTTAATAAGCTTTCTCTTTTTTCTTCAAATTCTTTTTTAATTAAAGCTTTTTCTTTTTCAAAATCATCTGCATTAAAAGTTTTTTTGATGTCTTTTTTTACTTCTTTTATGAAACCATCCATACTTTCTTTGAATTCTTTACCTTGTCCTGCAGGCAATGATACTGCAATTGGTTCATTTGGATTTTGAAAATTGTATATATAACACCAATCATTTGGAACTTTCTTTTTTGGTGCAATACTCTCTAAATAATTTTTAGTATACATTGTCTTTCCAACACCACTAGGTCCTTCAAGATAAATGTTATATCCTTTTACATTTATATCTATTCCAAACTCTAAAGCTTTTATTCCTCTTTCTTGGCCTATTCCATCATTTATAGGTTCTAATTCTTTTGTCGTCTCAAAGTGAAACATGTTTTCATTACATGTCATTTTTAAGTCTTTATAACTTAATTCATTTTTTTCTTTCATCTTTTGCGTCTATCCTTTCTATCTAAATCTTTTGCATTTTATTCTATCCTATTTATTCTTTTTTATTTTATATTACTTGTGCATTTTTGTAAAGTTTTTTTGTTCATTTTTTATTTGAAATTTTTGTGAATTTTACCTAATAAATCTATTTTAGAAAAATAAAAAACACACCCCTTGTGAGATGCATTTTTTATTAAATTATTTTGTTTCTTTTTCTGTATTTTCAGCAACTGCTTCTTCAGTTTTTGCTGGTTCTGCTTCAACTGGTGTTTCAACAGCTTCTTTAGCTGGTTCTTCAGCTAAATCTTCTTTAAGAGTGATTTCTTTATCTTCTATTCTTGCTCCAACTAATTCTTTAGTCTTAGAAGCTTTTCCTGTTCTTTCTCTTAAATAGTAAAGTTTAGCACGTCTAGCTTTACCAACTCTAACTAATTCTACTTTTTCAACTAATGGTGAATGAATTAAGAATGTTTTTTCAACACCTACACCATAAGATATTTTTCTTACTGTGAATGTTTCGTTTAATCCTCCACCTTGTTTTTTTATTACAATTCCTTCAAATACTTGGATTCTTTCTTTGTTTCCTTCTTTTATTTTAACATGTACTCTAACTGTATTTCCAACTTTGATGTCAGGAATAGAGTTTTTTAGTTGTTCATGTTCTATTGATTTTATGATATCCATCGTATTTACCTCCTTCTTTTTCTATGCAAGCGGTGCCTTGAATTGAAAGTCAGCACTTTGCATCATTATTTAATTTTTTTATATATTCTTTTTCTTCTTTAGATAGTTCTACATTTTTTAAAAGTTCTGGTCTTTTTAAATATGTATTTTTTAAAGATTGCTCTCTTCTCCATTTGCTTATTTTTTCGTGATGGCCTGTTAGTAATATTTCTGGTACCTTTTCGTCTTCAAAAATTTCAGGTCTTGTATATTGAGGATATTCTAGTAATCCTTGTGAAAATGATTCTTCTGAAGTTGAACCTTTACTTAAAACACCTTCTACATATCTACTAACTGTATCTATTAATACCATTGCAGGTATTTCACCACCTGTTAGTACATAATCACCTATAGATATTTCCTCATCTACAATTTTGTCTATTACTCTTTGGTCAATCCCTTCATAATGTCCACAAAGTAGAATAAGATGCTTTTCTTTGCTTAGTTCTTCTACCTTTTTTTGATTTAAAACTTTTCCTTGTGGAGTTAAATAAATTACTTTTGCATCTTTTGTATTTAATGATTTATAAGCATCATATACAACATCAGCTTGCATAACCATTCCTGCTCCACCACCATATGGAGTATCATCTACTTTTTTGTGTTTGTTATTTGAAAAATCTCTAATATTTACTAAATTTAGATTTATTAAATTTTTCTTTTCAGCTCTTCCTATTATGCTTTGCTTTATTGGCTCAAACATTTCTGGGAAAAGTGTTAACACATCAAATTGCATTTTTTCCTCCATACTTTTTTAAATCAATCCAGGTATAAGATGTACTGTAATTTTTTCTGTATCTAAGTTAACTTCTTTTATTACCTCTTTGATTCCTGGTAATAAAATTTGTTTTCCTAAATCATTTTTTACTACATATATGTCATTTGCACCAGTATTATAGATGTCTTCTACTATTCCTAGCTTATTTCCATCATCTGAATATACTTCCATACCAATTAAATCAGCTATATAATATGTTCCTTCTTCTAGTGGTATTGCATCTTCTCTGTCTATTTCTAGAAAAGCATTTCTTAGCAATTCAGCTTGTTCTGGTGTTTCTATATTTTCAAATTTGATTAATACCATATTTTTGTGATATCTCACATTTTGAATTTTATATAGTTTTTCTTCTTTTTTAGTTTTAACATATACTTTTTCTAGGTCGTCAAATCTTGTTATATCATCTGTAAAAGGCATTACTTTAACTTCTCCTTTTATACCAAATGTATTAACAATTTGACCAACTTCTAGCCTTTTTTGCATGTTCTACCATTCCTTTCATGGTATAACTTTTATTGTTCTATAAATTCTACAGTAACTTTTTTGTCTTTTCTATTTGCAACGGATTTCATTACTGTTCTTATAGATTGTGCAATTTTTCCTTGTCTACCAATTATTTTTCCAAAATCTTTTTCAGCAACTTTTACTTCAAAGATTATGTTTTTTTCTCCTTCAACTTCTTTTATATCAACAGCTTCTGGAGTGTCGACTAAGTTTTTAATAATAGTTTCTAAAACCTCTTTCATATTTTCCTCCAACTAAGCATTTTTGATTAATGCTTTAACTGTATCTGTAGGTTGTGCACCATTTTTTATCCATTGCTCTAATTTTTCTTTGTTTAGAACTATTGTTGATGGTTCTGTCATTGGATCATATGTTCCAATTTGTTCTATTATTTTTCCATCTCTTGGAGATCTTGAATCAGCTACTACTATATGATAGAATGGAGCTTTTTTCTTTCCCTCTCTTTGTAATCTTATTTTTACCATTACAATTCACCTCCGTTTTATTCTATATAAGTTTAAAAAATTAATAACTACATCTTAAAATTTTTCAAATCATTCATGTTCATGTTTTTGAACATGTTTTTCATGCCACCTTTATTTGATTTCATTTGTTTCATCATTTTTTGTGTCATTTCAAATGATTTCATAAATTTGTTAACATCTTGAACTGTAGTTCCACTACCTTTTGCAATACGTAATCTTCTACTACCATTTAATAATTTTGTATTTCTTTTTTCTTCTACAGTCATTGAACAAATAATTGCTTCAATTTTATCAAATTCTTTTTCATCTACATTTAAGTCTTTTATTTTGTTCATTCCTGGTAACATTTTTAATATTGATGATAGTGAACCCATCTTTTTTACTTGTCTGATTTGTGCTAAATAATCATCTAAGTCTAATTCATTTTTTCTAAGTTGTTTTTCTAATTTTTCTGCTTCTTCCTCTGTGATTGCTTCTTCGGCTTTTTCGATTATTGATAACACATCACCCATTCCAAGTATTCTAGATGTCATTCTTTCTGGATTAAATACTTCAATATCGCTTAACTTTTCACCTGTTGCTGCAAATTTTATTGGTTTTCCAGTGACTTTCTTTACTGAAAGTGCTGCACCACCACGTGTATCTCCATCTAATTTTGTTAATATTACTCCATCAATTCCTACTTCATCATTGAAAGTTTGTGCAACATTTACTGCATCTTGACCAGTCATTGAGTCTACTACCAACAAAATTTCATGTGGTTTTACACTTGCTTTTACATTTTTTAGTTCTTGCATTAATTCATCATCAATGTGTAATCTTCCTGCTGTATCTAGTATTACTACATCATTTAATTTTGATATTGCAACATTCATTGCTTGTTTTGCAATATGCACAACATCTTTTGATGTTTCATTAGCATATACTGGTATATTTAACTGAGCTCCTACTACTTGTAATTGTTTTATAGCAGCTGGTCTATATATATCACATGCTACTAGTAATGGCTTTTTACCTTGTTTTCGTAAAAGATTAGCAAGTTTTCCTGCTGTAGTTGTTTTTCCAGAACCTTGTAATCCAACTAACATTATTATTGTTGGTGGATTTGGAGTAAAGTTTATTTTACTTTCAGTTCCTCCTAGTAATTCTACCATTTCGTCCTTTACGATTTTTATGACTTGTTGTCCTGGTGTTAATGACTTCATTACATCTTGACCTAAGGCTTTTTCTTGTATATTTGCTATAAATTCTTTAACTATTTTATAGTTTACATCAGCTTCAAGCAAAGCAAGTTTAACTTCTCTTAGCATTTCTTTTAAATCTGATTCTGTTATTCTTGCTTTTCCTCTGATTTTTCTTGTTATTTCTTGTAGTCTTGATGATAATCCTTCAAATGCCATACTTGCCTCCTATCTTTTGTTTAGACTAAACAATTTAATTCTTTTTTAACTTCTTCCAATATATTTGTTACTTGTTTATCTGATGAGTCTCTTTGAATTTTGTTTAAATTAAGTAAAATATGTTGTATTTGTTTTTCTTGATTAATTGTCTTTCTCATAAACAATAGCTTTTCTTCGTATTCGAAAAGTTTTCTCTCTCCTTTCTTGATGATGTCTCTTACAGCTTGTCTTGTAATTCCTTCATTTTCTGCAATTTCTGATAAAGATAAGTCTTCATTATAGTAATAATCAATGTACTCATACTGTTTTTCTGTTAATAGCTTTCCATAAATTTGCCATAACATACTTATTTCTACTTTCTTTTCCATAATTACTACCTCTTTCTTTAGTTGCATTACTTATTTTCGTTATTATAAATAGCAAAAGGTGTAATGCTAATATACTTTACACCTTTTTTTCACATTTGTCAAGTGTTTTGAGCAAATTTGTTAATTTTTTAGTTTAATTATGTTTTAAAATCTCTGGATTATCCTCAAATATTTTGCTAACTATATTATCTTGATTATCTTGCATTTCAAAAGGAACAACATATCCCTCAAGTGTATCAGCCTTTTCTCGTAATAATGTATTTTCTTTATTTACATATATTTTTGATTTTCCTTTTCCATTTTTGGCTTCTTGCACAAGATTTAGAACAGGGGAATTTCCATCGAAAGCAATTACAACTGATTTTCTTCTTTCAAAAATTTCATAATTAAAACTTTTATAAATTCCTAATTCTTCTGTTTCAGGTGAAATACAAATTCCATCTACTTCTTCATCTAATAACCTATTTTTTACTTTTTGAGTAACTACTTTTGGAACTATTGCATCTATTTCAAAATTCTTATTCATCTCTTTTGAAATGTCTACAATTGCCTTTTCATATCCTTGCATTTTATGACCAATTACAAAGTACGCGTTTTCACTATCAACATTTTTTATTAATTGTCTTAATATTTTAATTCCATTTTCTGATACAACAGTTTCTCTTCCTTTTGTATTAAAGCTTCCACCTGCAATTATTACTGGAACTTTATCTGTTGGTAATGGCTTAATTTTTTGGCTTAATTCTTTTTCTGTTTCTATATTATTTGTTATTCTTAATTCTTCTTGACCTTCAGTTTCTTTTATATTTTTCTCTTCTAATTCAAGTATTGCTTCTTTTATGCTTCTTCCATTCAAAAATTGTTCAAACTTTTTGCTTTTTTCTAAAAAATATTTTTCACTATGAGCAATTATCTCATCTTCTACTTTTCTCATTTTTTCAAAATCATTATTTGTTAAACCTAGTAAATTTTGAAGTGCTAATTGTTCATCAAATGTATCTGAACCATAAAATCCACAACCATCTGTTCCTTGTACACATTTAATTCCATTTTTCAAAAATGTCTTGATTGGATGATTTGATAAATCACTAATATTATTTAATCTTACATTTGATGTTAATTGAAATTCAATTACAACACCAGTTTCTTTCATTAAGTCTAATAATTCTTTTCCTTCTTCACTGTTTAAGTTTTCTGAATATAATCCATGTCCTATTCTACATCTAGGCATTGGTTGTCCATCTGCAAGTGCTTCTTTCACACACATAATTGATTTTCTTACATTATCTCTTAAACTGTCATTTTCTCCTGCGTGAATTCTTATTGTGAAGTCTTTATCTTCTTGATTTACATATTTTACAATTTCTTGAATTACTGGTTGTAAGTCTGAAATATCGTTGATTTCTTCTCCAATAAAATCACTACCTACAACATATGGACTTTTGGCAACTGCTTTTAAAACATTTATATTGTCTTTTAAATATGTACTACTTGTTTTTTGGTCTTTGATAATTGTTAACGGAATTCTTCTTATTGCTAATAAAAATCTAATTTTTACTCCTGTTTCTTTTTCTATCTGTGGGAAAATATCATGAACTTCTTGTAATAATTTTACTGCTGGTTCTCCTAATTTTGCTAAATCTGTATCTGCAATTTCAACATATTTTATTCCTTGCTTTTTATATTCTCTTGCAACCCACAATAGTTTGTTCTGTCTTAAAGTATTGTTTTTATATGGGCTACCTTCTTTTTTGTCATCTTGCATTTTTAATACCATTTTTACAATGTCTGCTTCTGGAATAGTTTTAATTAATTCTTCTGTTAGTACTATTTTTTCTGTTGAAGGAATTCCTTTTGCAAATACATATCTGTAAATATAGCATTTTTCAAGATTAGTAAAAACTGCTTGTCCATCTTTTAATATTGCTAAACTTGTTCTTATTTTTTTTATATTATATTGTGCATTTTCTATATTATTTAATATGAAGTCTGCAAAGTTTATAAAAGTATTATCATCTATTTTTCTTGTTAAATATTTGCCTTGTAATGGACTATTTTCAAATTGTTTTTCAACATTTTTTCGTTGTTCATATATTTTCTTTTCTTGTTTTGAACTTAATTTAAGATTTAATTTTTTAATATAATATAATGGATATCTTACTTGTTCTGAAATTCCTAATGCAATCAGACAATCAGGAGATAAATTTGCATTCATATGAGTATGTAAATCAGTTCTAAATTTTGATTTTTTTAAAATATATGTTTTTACAATTGTTTTTCCTATTGGGAGTTTATAATTTTTAGTTTGAGACATAAGTGTTTTATTTATGGCTGGAATTTTTGCCTTTATTTCTACTCTATCTTCATAAATATTTGCTATTTTTATTCCACCTAATCTAAATATATATACTTCTTCATTATCACCATTTATACTTGCAGGAATTTTTCCTGTTATTATTTTCATATCATTTTCGTTTTTTATTGTTTCAAGTCCGCATAATTTTGCTAGATTTGTAATTAAGTTTCCAGTATTATGATTTGGTGTTTCTAACACATATGTAATTTCATCTTGGCTAGTCTTTTTCAAATTAACAATTATATCTTTTTCTTTGTCTAAATAAAATTTACTAATCATTTGAACCCCCTTATTTATTATTTTAATATCAACTATTATATCACGATTAACATAATTTGTCAAAAAAATTTGTCAAGAAGGACCGTCCCTCTCGACAAATTTTTTATTTTCTATAGTACAAATTTCTTAATTAAGATTACTCCTACTAATATTATTGTTAATAGTCCTAATG
>ERZ1643249.4197-NODE-4197-length-12231-cov-6.320138_pt1 | contig 12231 bp, 10 predicted proteins | sample MGYA00579263_ERZ1643249 | MGnify/ENA primary metagenome ERZ1643249 (study PRJEB29033, sample SAMEA4952264) | chicken gut metagenome | biome: Broiler Chicken; feature: Gastrointestinal Tract; material: Caecum | place: Ireland | collected 2018 | study: Broiler...
CTTCGAGCAGATGCCCCTTCCGGTAAACACTTCCGATTATTCCGCTGCCTGCCCTCAATTTATCCCTGTTTTCAACCAGAAACATCAGATGATCGGATTAGCCTCCAACCGCGGCTACAGCTGTCAGTTCAAAAAAATGCTCGCTCTGGCAGATTTGGAAACAGAATATGCAAAAGAAGGAACTGAAGTTTTGGATCTCTACGGTTCCGAAGGCCAGCGGCAGACCATGATCCGGGCTACTGTAGCCAAAACACCTTATAAATCCGATAATCGGAAATAACCACTTTATTTTGGAAATTGATTTTTCCTGCAACGCAAAAGGCAGCCGGAAATTTTCTTCCCGGCTGCCACCTCTTTTTGTCTCCGTGTCTTCCGCAGCTCTCTATCTGGGATTCCCCATAAAGAACAGCGCCACAGTTCCCGGGCCGGAATGGGCGCCGATAGTCGGCCCCACATGATTGATGATAAACTTCTCGATGCCAAAACGCTCCTGCACCAGCTTCTTGACATATTCCGCGTCTTCGACGCAGTCGCCGTGGCTGATGAATACCACATCATTCTGGTCCTCGTATCCCTTGATCTGGTCCGCCATGCGGTCTACCAGAGCGGAAAGGGATTTCTTACGGCCCCGGACCTTTCCGATGGCGATCAGATGCCCTTCGTCATCCACGTGAAGAACGGGCTTGATATTGATCATAGTCCCCAGAATGGCTGTCGCCTTGGAGACACGGCCGCCCCGGTGCAGATGGAACAAATCGTCCACAGTAAAATTATGGCACAGATGCAGCTTGTTCTTCTCCACCCAGTCTGCCACCTCATCAAGAGACTTTCCAGCTTCCTTCAGAAGCACCGCCTTGTGGACCAGCAGGCCCTCGCCCAGGGACGCGCTTAAGGAATCGATCACCACAATCCTCCGGTCCGGATAAAGACCGCTTTCCCGAATCTCATCTGCTGCAATCATGCCGCTGCCGCAGGTGCCGCTCAAGCCCGAGGAGAATGCAATGTAAAGCACATCCTGCCCCTGCTCCAGGCAGGCGGTAAAGGCTTCCTTCGCCTGCTCCGGATTCACCTGGGAGGTGGTCGGCATGGAACCGCCTCTCATTTTCGCGTAAAATTCCCCCACATCCAGGGGATTTTCTCTGTCATATGTTTTCCCTTCGATCGTATAGCTTAAGGAAAGGATCGCAAGCTGATGTTCCCGAATGTAGCTCTCCGGCAGATCCGCTGTGGTGTCGGTCATGATTACATATGGATTCATTCTGATTCCTCCTTAATAATTTCCTAATATTTTTAAATTCAGCGCTTCCTCACGGATTCCCCGCAGAGCATTTTTTACCGCGCTGTCATTTAAATTTCCTTCAAAGTCCACAAAAAAGTGGTATTCCCAGTTTCGATCCGCAATGGGACGGGATTCAATCCGGCACATGTTCAGATTGTTATAGATAAAATGGGAAAGCACATTGTAAAGGCATCCGCTCTCATGGGTCACCTCAAAGCAGATGCTGACCTTCTCTGCGTCCCGGCAGAAAATGGGCTGGTTGGTCACAATCAGAAACCGGGTGGAATTGCCGCCGCTGCGGTTGATTCCCTCCTCCAGCACTTTCAATCCATGCTGCTTTGCTGCCAGGGTGCTGGCAATGGCCGCCTGAGATTTATCATGCTCCTCCGCCACCTTCTGGGCAGCCATCGCTGTATTCAAAAGACTGATCTGCTTCCAGTCCCTGTGCTCATCCAGATATCTGGCGCACTGCATGAGCCCCTGGGGATGGGAATACACGGTTCTGATATCAGAAAGCTCTGCGTCCGGCGTTCCCAGAAGAGCGTGCTGAATCGAAAGAATCTGTTCTCCTACGATATAGTTGTCGTACTCTTCCAGCAGATCATAGTTGTCATTGACAATACCCGCCGTAGAATTCTCGATGGGAAGCACCGCGTAATCTGCCATGCCCTCCGCAATGGCATCCATGGCGTCCCGCCAGCGCTCCACGTGGAAATGGTTCACGTTTTCTCCGAAAAAGGCAAACATGGCCTGCTGGGCATAGGCCCCGTCTACCCCCTGGTAAACCACCCTGACATTCTCTTTCTCCAGCTTATCCACCATTACAAAGGGAAGGCGGCCCAGAGCCTGCTCTTCCATGAGCTGATACTGAAGTTTCCGGCTCATGGCCATCAGCTGCTTATACAGCTCCTCCACCCCGTGTCTGTTGAACTCGTTGTGGGTCAGGGCCTTCACTGCCTCAATTTTCTGGTTTTCCCGCTCTTTATCGAGAATCCTTTTTCCCACAGCCACCTTATATTCCGCAACCTCCCGGGAGATACCCATGCGCTGCTCAAACAGCTCCACCATCTGCCTGTCTATCTTGTCTATCTCCAGCCGAAGCTCTGCCAAATCTCTCATCTTTTTCCCTTTCTTTCCATTGCCGCCGGTTCTGATGATACCGGATCTGATGTACAAAATCCACTTTTTCAGGCACCGGCTCCCGGCATCATCCGCACCTGACGGATCAGCTCCCCCAGATAGGACAGGGACCCGAAGGCCAGAATCAGATCCTCTTCCCCCGCATAGGCCCGCGCTCTGCGGACCGCGTCACCCAGACTGCCTGCGGCTTCCACCCGGTCATTGTATTTTTTCACATCCTCCGCCAGGCTTTCTGCCGGAAGAGCCCGGGGATTGTCCGGCGTCATGACCGTAATCACCCTGTCTGCCAAAGGCGCCAGCCGGCCCATGACATAGTCGTATTCCTTATCCGCCAGCACTCCCGCGATAAAGATTTTCCGCTTATGCGGGAAATAGAGATCCAGTGTCTCCTTCAGCCGGTCTGCCGCGTCCCGGTTATGGGCGCCGTCCACCACGAACAGCGGATGGCGGTCCACTACGGTAAATCTGCCGGGCCAGACTGTCCGTGCCAGCCCTTTTCGCATCTGCTCTTCCGTCACCGGAAACCCGCATTCTCCAAGAGCCAGTACCGCTTCCACAGCCAGCGCCCCGTTATCAATCTGCCAGCTTCCCAAAAGTCCCGGTTTCAGTCCCTTCATTCCTTTATAGGTAAAGCTCTGCTCCTCAAAGCCATAGCGGATATCCCGAATCTCTTCCCGGCTGACCTCCCGGAAATCTGCTTTCATCTCCTGGCAGGTTTCCAAAAGAACTTTCCGCGCTTCCGGGCGCTGAGCCGCACTGACCACTTTTACGCCGGGTTTTATGATACCGGCTTTTACCCGGGCGATTTCCTCTATGGTATCTCCCAGAAATCCCATATGGTCAAGGCCAACCTCCGCAAATACCGATACCAGCGTGGTCTTCACCACATTGGTAGCGTCTGTCAGGCCTCCCATACCGCATTCCAGCACAACAATATCGCAGTTCATTTCCCGAAACCAGAGAAAGGCCATGGCCGTCTCCACCTCAAAGGTGGTCGGATGGGAAAAACCGTCCTGCACCATCTGCTCACAGGCTTCCCGGACCTGGCCGGCCAGGCGTGCCACTCCTTCTCTCGTTATGTACTCCTCGTTTACCTGAATCCGTTCCCGATAATCAAATATAGTCGGAGAAATATACCGTCCTACCCTGTACCCGGCTTCTTTCAGAATCGTAGAAATATAGGCCAGCGTCGAGCCCTTTCCGTTCGTTCCCGCAATATGCACAAACTTCAGCTCATCCTGGGGATTGCCCAGCCGCCGCATCAGCTCCGTCACAGAGTCAAGCCCCAAAACCGCCCCGTATCTGGCTGTATCGTCTATAAAAGCTCTCGCTTCTTCATACGTCATTTTTCTTTCTGCCTCTTCCTGTCAAAATCCGTTCTCATTATAGTATACCGGAAAACAGATTGCAAGCTGACCTATATCCCTTTCATGGTCAGCGCGATCCTCTTTTTCTGCAGATCCACGCTCATCACCTTCACATCCACCACGTCGCCCACGCTCACGACCTCCAGCGGATGCTTGATATATCGATCGGTAATCTGGGAGATATGCACCAGACCGTCCTGATGGACGCCGATATCCACAAACACCCCGAAATCAATCACGTTCCGGACCGTTCCCTTCAGAACCATGCCCGGCGTCAGGTCCTTCATCTCCAGCACATCTGTCCGCAGAATAGGCCGCGGCATCTCATCTCTCGGGTCCCGTCCGGGTTTCTCCAGCTCTTTGACAATATCCCGCAGAGTCGGCTCGCCGACTCCCAGCTTCTGCGCAAGCTTTCCATAATCACGCACCTTTTTGGAAAGCCCCTGAATGCCGCCTCTGGACAGATCATCTCTGGAAAGCCCCATGGAAGCAAGAAGCTTTTCCGCATATTCATAGGACTCCGGATGGACGCTGGTGGCGTCCAGAGGATTCTCCCCTCCGGTGATGCGTAAGAAACCTGCGCACTGTTCGAAGGCTTTGGGACCCAGCTTGGCCACCTTCAGAAGCTGTCTGCGGTTCTGAAAACGGCCGTTCTCCTCCCGGTAGGCCACGATATTTTTTGCCAGCGTCTTGCTGATTCCGGAGACATACTCCAGAAGGGAGGCGGAAGCCGTGTTCAGATCCACGCCTACCCTGTTTACACAGTCTTCCACCACGCCGGTCAGCGCTTCGCTGAGCTTCTTCTGATTCATGTCATGCTGATACTGGCCTACGCCGATGGATTTCGGATCGATTTTCACCAGCTCTGCCAGCGGGTCCTGAAGGCGTCTGGCAATGGAGGCCGCGCTTCTCTGTCCCACATCAAAATTGGGAAACTCCTCTGTAGCCAGCTTGCTGGCAGAGTAGACGGAAGCTCCCGCCTCGTTCACAATCACATACTTCACCGGAACAGGCAGTTCTTTGATCAGATCTACAATCACTCTTTCCGATTCCCGGGAAGCCGTGCCATTTCCCACCGAAATCAGGGTAATGCCGTACTTCTGAATCAGCTTTTTCAGCACCGCCTTCGCCTCAGCCACCTTATTCTGGGGTGCGGTAGGATAGATGACCGTCGTATCCAGAACCTTTCCGGTAGCGTCTACCACAGCCAGCTTGCAGCCGGTCCGAAACGCCGGGTCCCACCCGAGGACCACCTGGCCGGCAATGGGGGGCTGCATGAGAAGCTGCTCCAGATTCTTTCCAAAGACCCGGATAGCTCCGTCCTCAGCCTTCTCCGTCAGCTCATTTCGAATCTCTCTTTCAATGGAGGGCTCAATGAGCCGGTGATAGCTGTCCGCAATTACACTTTTCAGCACCGGTGTGGTATAAGGGTTGTCCCGGACCACAATTTTCTTTTCCAGATAACGCAGAATCCGGTCTTCGGGCGCTTCGACCCGGACCGTCAGAACCTTCTCCGCCTCGCCCCGGTTCAGCGCCAGAATCCGGTGTCCCGCCGCTTTTTTTACAGGTTCTTCGTAGTGATAATACATCTCGTAAACGGTCTCTGCTTTCTCATCCTTCGCCTCAGAGCAGAGCTGTCCCTCGTCAAAAGCAGCTTTCCGGATATAGGTCCGGTAATCCGCCTCGTCCGAAATGGCCTCCGCCAGAATATCCCCGGCCCCCGCGATGGCCTCCTCCACGGTCAGCACGCCCTTTTCCTCGGAAAGATAAGCCTTCGCTTCCTCCTCCAGCGGCTTTTTCGTAAGCTGAAGCCGGATGATATCCGCCAGACCGTCCAGCCCCTTTTCCTTTGCTGCCGTGGCTCTTGTGCGCCGTTTCGGCCGGTAGGGGCGGTACAGATCGTCTACCGCCACCAGGGTCTCTGCCGCCAGGATCTGATTTTTCAGCTCCTCCGTCAGCTTTCCCTGCTCCTCGATGCTTCCCAGCACCTGCGCCTTTTTATCCTCAAGACCTCTTAAGTAGGCCAGGCGCTCATTTAAATTCCGCAGAACTTCATCATTCAGGGAGCCTGTGGCTTCTTTTCGATAGCGGGAAATGAACGGAATCGTATTTCCTTCATCAATCAGCTTCACCGCAGCCTCTGTCTGCCAGAGCTTAATGCCCAGCTCCTCTGTCAGTTTTTTCAAAATGTCCATCTGTCTGTCTCCTTTTATCCGGATACGGATTCTCACTTATTATAGGCAAAAACCCTTCTTTCCGCAAGAAGCATTTGTGTTTCCTTCCGCCCTGTGCTAGTATAGAAAAAGAATTTGAAAACGGAATTCACGAACATTGTTTGCTCTTCCGGTTATAAATTACAGATTTTTACAGGAGGTAATCCTATGACAGAACCCGTATATCCGCGTCCCAGAGGGAACTCTATGGCTTCCGCGTCTCAGATTATGGGAATCATATCCGCTATCTGCATTGTTTTCTTTTTCCTCCCGGGCTCCATGCTCCTGGGACTGGTTTTAGGCTGTATGGCAATCCTGTTTGCACACCTGTCCAAAGGCAGCGGCGAACATTTTCCGACGCAGGCCAAGGTGGGACTTGGAACATCCATCTTCTCCCTGTGCGTCTATGCGCTCCTGCTCCTGATGTCCCTTGCCGGGCTGTATATGCTGGTTCAGATGTTTGGCTGGGAGACGGTTCTTGATCCGGACGCCCTGATGGAAGCGATGGATAATTTTATGAAGCAGTACCTGAATTCTATGACCACAGGAGGAGGCTCCTTATGAAAATCATACCCAAAGAGATGAAACGGAGGGCGCGCGCCGCCCTCACCGGGAATTATTTTCCCGCAGTCAGTCTGACCCTCAGTCTGACGCTCCTGACCACCGCTCTGGCTCTCCTGATCCAGGCCACCGGCCTCTATCCTTCGACACGTGTTCAGAATCTGGTCCTGTACCTGATTCTTTACATCATCATCCTTCTGCTTGGAGCTCTTCTGGAAGCGGGCCTCATCCGTTTTCTCTATTCGCTGTGCCGGAAGCAGCCTCTTCGGGAACGGGGACTTCTGTTTTACGCATTCCGTAATCAGCCGGACACCTTTATCCTGACTTACGCATTTCGGTACCTGGTTACGCTGATCTGGTTTGCGCCGTCTCTGTACTTTTATATGCGCATTCCTCTGTTCATCGATCTGACAGACATACCGGACAATCTGCCCTACCTGATCGGCATGACCGTTCTGCTGGCTCTGATTGCCCTGATCCCGGCTGTTCTCTTTGCCCTTCCTTACTGTCTGGCTGTCTATGTGCTGCTGGACCGCCCGGACAGTTCCGCCCGGGAAGCTCTGCGCACAAGCCGCGGTCTGACCCGCGGACAGCGGGGACGCGTCTTCCGGCTCTGGCTCGGTTTTCTGCCTCTGTGCCTTCTGGGAATCGGCTCTCTGGGAATCGGCTTCCTGTGGATTCAGCCCTATTTCCACACCACTATGGGAGAGGTATATCTGGAGCTGAGCGGGCAGACGGCTGAGGCGGAAGAAGAAAAGGTTGAGAATGCCCGGGAAACCTTCGAGTAAATTCCCGGCATTCTGCCTCTGTATTTTCTATACGCCGGTTTTCATCTCCTCTTCTCCGCTCTTTCCGAGCCGAATCACCGGCGTCTGTTCCACCCGGAAAAAATACTGGATCAAAAGCTTCAAAAAAAATCTGGCATAAAGGGGAAGGACTCTGTCCTTCATCTGGATCAGAGAAAGCGGAAGGGACAAAAGACCCTGCTTTCCCCGGAGAGGAAAAATGCTGACGTCTTCAGACATCTGTTCCAGCTGGCCAGCCAGATTCATCTGAGAAGCCGCGCAGGCCGCCAGCCCCCTGTTGCAGATGGACATACCCAGCTGAGAATAAGAGCTTTTGCTGAATACATGAGGAATAACGCCTGCTTCATTGAAGCAGTTCTGAAGCATCTGCCCCATACGGTTCGTCATCATGCAGAAAGGCAGCTTCTCAAAGTCCTGCACAAAAGCTCCGTTTTCTGCTTTTTCTTTCAGCGCTTCCGCGTCATCCCCATAATATCTTCTCAGGCACCGGTCCGATACGCACAGATACAGCTGATCGTGAATCAGGTGGCTGCTGTGAAGCTGAGGATTTTCCGTTCCTGAGAGCACAATCGCAAAATCAAGACTTCCATCCAGCACCAGCGGCTCCAGCCTGGAGGAGATAGCGTCCGTCACCCGGAGCTCTACCTGAGGATATCTGCGCGTAAAATCAGGCAGGATCTCCGGCAGACAGGCATTGAGCCTGACCATGCTGGCGCCCATTTTCAGCATTCCCCGTTCCTGCCCCTCAATATCAGAAAGCGCGTCCTGCAGCCTTCCGTAATCTCGGCCCACCTTCTGGGCGAAACTCAGCACAAGTTCCCCCGCCAGTGTAAGCGACAGGGAAGGCTTCCTCTTAAACAGCGGAACCCCCAGTTCCTCTTCCATCCGCCGGATGTGGTTGCTCAGCGTCTGCTGAGAGATAAACAGCCGCTCTGCCGTATGCGTCATATGCAGTTCCTTTGCAAGTTCTGAAAAATAGTAAAGACTAATCAGGTCCATTTTTCGCTCCTTCACAAATTTTCTTTGTTAACTTTCAAAGAATTCCCTGTTTGATTTCATCCATTCCCTATATTACTATGATCTCATCAAATTGTCAAAAATATATGTAAAATCATGGGTTTGCACAGAATATATTTGATATTTTGCATTGTTTTTAATTTAACAATCAAATATTTTTGTCTATTTTCCCATATTTTTTCCAGCAAAAGCCCATTCTGTTTTTACTTTTGTTTTTGACTGAAAGGAGAGAATTATGAAATATCAGCTTGTATTTATCGGATTTGGCGAGGCAGCCTACAATATTTCTTTGGGTCTGGCATCCGAAGGTTTCACAAACATGGCTGCTTATGACGCATTTATGGACGATCCTCAGCGTGGGAAACTGATTCATCAGCGCGCCGAAGAGGCAAAGGTGCCGCTGATCAGCCTGGAGGAGGCCTGCGCGGAAGGCCGGTTCATCGCTTCCATGAACAGCGCCAAGGTGGCTGTATCTGTGGCTTCCGGTATCATTCCCCAGCTGAAAAGCGGACAGGTGTACGTGGATCTGAACTCCGCCTCTCCCACTGTAGAGGAAGAGATCGACAAAATTCCCCGGGCAGAAGGCGTACGCTTCTGTGACGCAGGCGTCATGGGCACCGTACCCGGCAACCGCCACAAGGTTCCCATGTTCCTGGCCGGAGACGGCGCAAAGGCTTTCTGCGACGCGTTCAGCCCCTGCGGCATGAAGCTGACGGTTCTGGATGCCCCCGCCGGAGGAGCATCCGCCATCAAAATGCTGAAAAGCGTCGTCATGAAGGGACTGCCCCAGCTGATGTTCGAGTCCTACGCGGCGGCAGAAAAATACGGCGTCCTGGATACGCTGACCGAATCCTTAAGCGAATCTCTGAACGGAAAGACCGTAGAAAAGCTGTCCAACACCTTTATCGCGCGGACCATGATTCACGCAGAGCGGCGCAGCGCCGAGATGCGGGACGTGGTGGCCACCCTGGAAGCCCTGGGCGTGGACGCTTCCATGTCAAAAGCCACGGTGGCTAAACTGGACGCTCTGGCAGAGGAGCACTGGGCGGAGAAGATGGACCCCAGCGGAAATATGGATTATAAGGACGCGATTCGTCTCTGGGTAAACAAAGAATCATAAAAGGAGGATTACGATATGAGCAACGCAAATTATCATGAGCTTCCGGAGCTGATTCCGGATGAACTGATTGAACGTGTCAAGGCCTTAAGCCCCGCACAGCTCTGCGACGGAATGGCTTCTCTGGGTATCGAGCGAAACGGCTGCATGGACGCTTCCCTGATGCCTCTGGATGAGAGCAAATTCATGGTGGGCACCGCCTGCACCGTAGACACGGAGGATGGCGACAATTTCCCGGTTCATGTGGCTATCTATCAGGGAAAACCGGGTTATGTGCTGGTAGTGGCAGGCAAGGGCTATACCGAACGGGCCTACATGGGCGATCTGATGGGCAGCGCGGCTGACGCCATTGGCCTTGCCGGCATCGTGGTGGACGGCTATGTACGCGATAAGACGGGCCTTGCCGCTCTGGATATTCCGATTTATGCCAAAGGCTTCATGCAGAGAAGCCCTCTGAAAAAAGGCCCCGGCGAAATCAACACCATCGTGACCTGCGCTGGCGTAAAGGTAGCTCCCGGAGACCTGGTAGTGGGTGATTACGACGGCGTCACCGTCGTTCCCCGGGCACGTCTGGAGGAAGTGCTGGAAGCAGCGGAAAAGAAGGGGGATTACGAAACAAAACGCCGGGCAGCCATCGCGGAATACCGCAGATGCAGGGAAGAGGGACGTGAACTTCCCAATCTTGCTCCCGGCTGGGTGACAGAAATGCTGGAAGGTAAATAGACGAAAGTCTGCAAAAGAAATGGAGGGGTTTTATGTTAGCGTTTACAGCTTATTTTATGATTATACTGTTTCTGGTTCTTGTGTGTTCCAAGAAAATGTCAGCCTTCACAGGCCTGATTATCGCCGCGGTCGCAGGCGGCATCGTCGCCTGCATTGCCACAGGCTCACCGCTTACAGACATCTTTGACTGGATCAGGGGCGGTCTGTTCTATACTACGGACGCAGATGGTTCCGTAAGCCTGGGAACTGTCAATTCCGGTATCATGATCCTGTTCGCTGTGCTGTATTTCAGCCTGATGATGAACGTGGGACTATTCGATCCCCTTTGTACCTTCCTGATCCGGAAGGCGAAGGGCGACCCGCTGAAGGTTATGATGGTTACAGTTCTGGTGGCCAGCGTCGTAACGCTGGACGGCGACGGAACCACCACCATCCTGATCGTGACGGCCGCTTTCCTGCCGCTGTTCAAGAAGATGCAGATGAAGCTGTCCTATCTGGCTATGATGATTATTCTGCCCTGTTCCATCGGCAACTGCCTGCCCTGGGGCGGACCTCTGGCACGCGCGGCATCCGTCATCGGCGTGGATGTGAACGTAGTATTCCGCACCTTCCTTCCGGTCCTGATCGTCGGCGAAATTTATATCATTATCCTGGCTTATTTCCTTGGGAAATCCGAGCGGAAGCGCCTGGGCTACGTGCCGAATTCCAGTGAAATCATTACCGCGGAGCAGATCGAGGAAATGTGCGCCACCATCACTGAGACAGACAAGGAAGCCAAGCGGCCCAAGCTGTTCTTCTTCAACCTGATTTTCACCATCGCCCTTCTGGTTGCCCTGATTATGGGCGTGGCAAGCGGCGCTCTGCTGTTCCTTATCGGTACTGCTGTTGTTCTGGCTGTGAACTACAGCTTCAAGGACCAGAGAGAACGTGTCTCCGCCAACGGCGGCGATACCATCTCCGTAGCTGTTATCATCTTCGCGGCAGGCTGCTTCATGGGCGTATTGACTGAAAGCGGCATGGCAGACGCTATGGCTGCCAATATGGCAAGTCTGATTCCGGAATCCCTGGGCTCCCATATCCCGATTATCTTTGCCATCGTCGGCGCTGTGGCCTGCTGGGCTCTCCCGGTTGACGCCTACTACTTCGGCATCCTTCCGGTTATCGTTCCCATCGCTGCGGAATTCGGCATCTCCGGCATGCAGATCACCATGGCTGCTTTCATGGGACAGGCAATCCGGTATGGAAGCCCGACCGTGGCCTGGCTGTTCCTGCTGATTGACCGTACCGAGATGAACTTCGGCGATTATCTGAAGACCTTTATGAAATACGCGCTTCCGATGTTCGTTCTCTTCATCATCACAGCGCTGGTGCTGGGACTGTTCCCGCTGTAAAAACAGCTATTTTCAAAGACAGATTGCAGATAGATTGCGGATGCTTCCTGTCCTGCCTGCAGTGACGGACCCGATTTGGACAGGGGTATTTGGCATACAGAAGGAGTTGTCGGGAACTATCAATTTCTGACCACTGACATGCAAAAAGGAGACGAACCCGCAAGATTCGGGACTTTATCAAATCCGGAATTCTATGCTGGTTTGTCTCCTTATACTCCATGTTGTATATGGCAGACAGATATATTACCTGTATAAATTGGAAATATATTTTTTTATTTCCGCAATAATTTTCTCCGCATACTGAAACTGCTCTATCGTTTCTTCATATGACGCAACATAGAAATCGTCATAGTCACTCGCTTCTCTTTTTTGCTTCAAACGTCCAAGATATTTGCCCAGCTTTCCGGAAAATACACCTTCCGCTACATAATGATGATTAAAATAAGCAACTGCATCTTTATGTCGATTGAAATCCTTTTTCTTCCAGCGCTAATACTGCTTTAATCGCATAAAAAGCGGCATAATAGCTCCTGTTAATGCAATCCCTGTACCTTTTCTTTTCAAGACAGTCCCCTGCTGTAGCTAGCGTCGGTGTACAAGGGGCAATACGCCTCAGC
>ERZ1643249.4198-NODE-4198-length-12230-cov-11.982094_pt1 | contig 12230 bp, 10 predicted proteins | sample MGYA00579263_ERZ1643249 | MGnify/ENA primary metagenome ERZ1643249 (study PRJEB29033, sample SAMEA4952264) | chicken gut metagenome | biome: Broiler Chicken; feature: Gastrointestinal Tract; material: Caecum | place: Ireland | collected 2018 | study: Broiler...
CTAACAAGATTGGACTTTTTTTGTTAACTAAAACAATTTAACTAGCACCACGCGTATAATAATAGCAAATAAAATATTGATATTTTCAAGGGAGCTGATTAACTGTTAACAAAAATATGGAAATTTGTAGAAAATTATAGAAATATTTACCATAATATTCATTAGAAAGTTAAACATGGAAGTGAATATTATGACAATTTTAAAACCTAAAGATGTCGCTGATCGTTTAGGAATGACCACTAGAACCCTCCAAACATGGGATCGAAAGGGTATTCTTAAAGCTAAGCGCTCTCCTACTAATCGCAGATTCTATACAGAAGATCAAATAAATCAATATTTGAGCAAAAATAGTCTAAGCTCAAATAAAAAACAAGTTGCTTATGCCAGAGTATCAACTTATGGTCAAAAAGATGACTTAAAAGATCAATTAAGCTATATTCGACAATACGCTAACGCACAAGGTATCGTATTAGACGAAGAAATAAGCGATATTGGCAGCGGCTTAAACTATAAACGGCAAAAATGGAATAATCTTCTAGACGAAGTAATGAACAACAAAATAGATAAAATTATATTACTTATAAAGATAGATTTATCCGTTTTGGCTATGATTGGTTTGAAAACCTATGTAAAAAGCATGGGACTGAAATAATTGTTTTGAATAATATTGACACTAGTCCTGATAAAGAACTGGTTGATGATCTGATAAGTATAATTCATGTATTTTCATGCAGACTATATGGCTTAAGAAAGTACAAGAAAAAGATTAGAGGCGAGTACTTAAATGACGATCAAGACACAAGTAGTTAAGCTAAAAGTTAATAAGACCATGCAAAAGCATCTTGATGCTCTATGCGACTATCGTCGATACTGCTGGAATAAAGGTTTAGAAACTTGGCAATTAATGTATGAAGCTCATACACTAAACAAAAAAGATAATCCCAGTCCTAACGAACGCAGAGTCCGTGATGAACTAGTCGCAAATAAAGCCGACTGGCAATATGATTTGTCTGCCAGATGTTTACAATTAGCGATTAAAGACTTAGCTAATGCTTGGAAGAACTTCTTTGATAAGTCACAACCTGATTGGGGAATACCTAGTTTTAAATCTAAGAAAGCTCCCAGACAAGGCTTTAAAACTGATAGAGCTAAGATCGTTAATGGTAAGCTTCGCCTTGATCGCCCAAGAAGCATTTCAAAAGAGTCTTGGTTTGATTTAAAAAGCTATGAAGCTCTAAAGATGGATGAAGTCAAAGTAGTAAGTGTCTTCAAAGAAAAAGATAATTACTATGCGGCTCTTCCTTATGAAGAAGAAATTGAACTAAAAGCTAAAACCCAGCAAAAGACAGCAGTTGATGTCAATGTTGGCCACTTTAACTATACCGAGGGGCAAATCAATATTTTGCCTGCTAAATTGCAAAAGCTTTATAAGCGTATTAAGCATTATCAAAGAATGCTGGCACGCAAAAGAGAAGTTAACGGTAAGTTAGCTACAAAATCAAATAATTACTTTGCAGTGAGAACCAAACTGCAAAGAGATTATCGCAAAGCAGCTAATATTCAAAACGATCTATTACAAAAATTTACTACTAAGCTTGTTAATAATTACGATCAAATTGTAATTGAAGATTTGGCAGTCAAAGAAATGATGATGACACATGTAGCTTCAAAAGGAATGCAGAGATCACTTTTTAGCAAGTTTAGACGAATACTAACTTATAAGTGTGATTGGTATGGCAAAGAATTAATCTTGGCTGATAAAACATACCCATCAACTCAAAGATGTGCTGCGTGCGGTTATGTCAAAAAAGGCGAGGAAAAGATCACTTTGCAGGGCAATAAAAAGCATGGTACCAAACATAATGAGTATGTCTGTTATGAGTGTGGCTACAAGAATGATCGAGATGAAAATGCAGTTTTAAATCTTTTAGCTTTGGCAAAATAAACAGGGCTGGCTAGGTCCTTAAGCTGTAAGAGCTAGTCAATGTGATTACTCCTATTTGGAATATCAGAATACTAGTGAAGACGATAGTAAATGAAACAAAGAAAGGAAAAATATATCTTTCTGATATGTAGGAAATTCGTATTCTTCTACATATTTCCATGTTTTATATAGCAGGAATATCCATGAAACTCATTAAATCAATCAGCTTAGCTGCTGCCGCATTATCTTTAACAGCACCAGCTATTGCACTTGTAAATCCATCAATCACTACTGCTCAAGCTGCTACTAAAAAGTCAACTGGCACAATTACTGTTGGCGATAACAATAGTAGTGTAATCGGTGTCTACAATGCTGCTGGCAAACAAAAGAATCAAAAGATTAAGAACGGCACTACTTTTAAATACTACGGCGCTCCTAAGTTAATCAACAATGAATATACTTATAAGATCGCTAAAGACAAGTACGTTCCGACTTCCGCAATTTCAACATTAAACGGCAAGAGCGTCTTATATATTGCTAATAATTCATATGTTTACGACAAAAATGGTAAGCGCGTAACTAAGAACTCTAAGCGTGTCTTATTGCGTAGATCTCGAATTGTAAACTACACCGGCTCGATTAAAACAGCTGCTAGTGATGCATACCGCTTCTTAGTAAATGATGGCAAAAAGATGGCTTTATCAACTAAGACTATTAAGGGCCACCAATATTACAGCATCGGTAAAAACGCATATATCCGCGTATCTAATGTAAGTTACGTAAATAATGAACCATTATATGCTGCATACCAAACTGTAACTTTAGGTAAGCATAGCAATGAATCTAAAGTCCCTGTTTACGATGCCGAAGGTAAAACAGTTAGCCAAGAATTAACTGCTGGCAGCAAAGTTAATGTTGACCGCACTAAGACTATTAAAAATGGCGACCAAACTTTGACTTTATACGGCATTAAGGGTCAAAAGTCATACATTGATATGAACGACATTGCAACTATGCCAAACTTGGCTGTTGCACCAGAAGAATAAAATTCAAATAATTAATTTAAATTTAAGGCTAGTTGAATTTGATGCGAACGCCAAATTTGGGACATATTTTAGATCACTCTATTTTAAAACCATATTTCAATATTTTATCGGAGTATGGTTTTTCTAATGTCTTGATACTATCATAATTGTAGTAATAAGATGTACGCTTGGTGCTAATTAAAGCTTGTCCATCAATACACCATTATATGTTAATATTGTCATTTCTAAGCAGTTTGAAATCCTACTAAAATGCGTGTTCTATTTTCCGCATTATAATAAGCTAAAAGTGAAAAAATACTTTCATTTATCTTTCCTAATTTTCATCAACTTACGATCGTTATGTTCCTTAGCACTTTGCATATTCTGCTATATAGAGTTCAGGGATCTGACTTATCTCTATTATGTTTTAGGTATCCTAAGATCTAATCTTTTTAATTTTATTTATATTTTTTAACAAAAATAAAAAAAAGATTTGCTTTTTTAATAATCATATAATAAAATTCAAATATAATTTAATAAAATTTCTTTGGAGGTACGCTTTATCATGACTAAAGCAAGAAAATATTTTGGTGCATTAGCACTTATTTCTGGAGCAACTTTAAGTTTAGTTGCATGTGGTAATAACAAACATACAAACAGTAGTAATGCAAATAAAACTAATCATAAGTTTAGCGAAACTGTTCCCGTAAAAAGTATTAAAAAAGGAGGAACTTTAACCTATGCTCTTGAATCAGACAGTCCATTCACTGGTATTTTCTTACCAGAATTATCAGATACTACAATTGATGATAAGGTACAAAGACCAGGTCTAGAATCTTTATTTTCAACAGATGATCAATATAAGATCAATAATAAAGGAGCTACTACTTTTAAACTAAATCGGAAAGCTAAGACTATCACAATCGAAGTGAAAAAAGGAGTTAAGTGGTCAGATGGTAAGCAAGTGAATGCTAAAGACGTTGAATTTGCTTATGAAATTATTGCAAATAAAGACTCTAAATCACAAAGATATACTGAATCTTTAGCTGATATTGTTGGTCTAGCTGAATATCATGAAGGTAAAAGCAAGAAAATTTCTGGAATTGAAATGCCTGATGGTGAAAATGGACGCAAAGTCGTACTCCATTTCAAGCAAATGAAGCCTGGTATGCTTCAATCAGGTAATGGATATTTCTGGGAATATGCTGAACCCTATCATTACTTAAAGGATGTACCTTTTTCAAAGCTTTTATCTAGTGACAAGGTCAGAAAATCCCCACTATTTTTTGGACCATTCCGTGTATCTAATATTGTTCGTGGTCAATCTGTTTCTTGGGAGCGTAATCCTTATTACTGGCGTGGTACACCAAACTTTGAAAAAGTAACTGCATCTGTTGTCAGCTCCAGTTCTGCTACCCAAGCCATTAAAAGTCATAAATTTGATATTGCTGATGTGGTTAATACACAATGGGATCAAACTAAGAATGCAACTGATACTAACTTTATTGGTGAAGTTCCACTTAGTTATAACTACTTAGCTTTTAAAGTGGGTAAATGGGATAAGAAGCTAGGAAAGAATGTTGAAAATAAGAATGCCAAGATGAATAATCCAGCATTACGTAAAGCAATGGCCTATGCAATGAATATTGATGCTGTTGCTAAACGCTATTACCAAGGATTAGCATTCCGTGTTAATACTTTGATCCCAGAACAATTTGGTGACTTTTCCGATAGTTCAATTAAAGGTTACCCATATAACTTGAAGAAAGCCAACCAATTACTAGATAAAGCCGGATATAAAAAGAAAGGCGAATTCAGAGTTCAACCTAACGGAAAGAAGCTTACTATTAATTTAGCTGTTAGAAACAATGCTACTACCGCAGAGCCCGTATGGCGTAATTATATCCAACAATGGAAGAAAATCGGTTTGAACGTTAAGTTTGTTGGCGGTCGTCCAATGGAATTTAACAATTGGGTACAAGCAGTTCAATCTGATGATCCAAAAATTGATGTCTTTGAAGGTGGCTGGCAACTTTCAAGTGAACCTTCTCCTAATGATCTTTATAGCGCTGCTGCACCATATAATATGGCACGTTTTGTTTCCCCTGTACAAAGTAAGCTTTTAGCTGATATTGACTCAGAAAAAGCTTTCAACCATAAGTATCGTGTTGACGCATTCAGAAAATGGCAAAAATGGATGTACAATGAGGCCTATGTTGTACCTACCACTAATTCATATTCAATAACCGCTGTTAATAAAAAAGTAACTGGATGGTCAGTTAAACCAAGCGCAACTAACTGGTTTAGTGCAGGGTTTGTAAAATAAACATTACCTAACTGTCTTGCCTAATAAATATCTTTTCTAAAATTTACTTTAATTAATCTAAAAAAATGCTACTAAATCTGACTGATTTGGTAGCATTTTTCTTGTGTATCACTAATAGTGACGTTATTAATGAAGGAATTGACCATCAATTTTTTCGTGTGCGCGTATAGATGTCTAGTCGGGCCAAATGATGGATAAACCTGCAACACAGACAAAGACCTGAAGGAAAGCGTAAAACTAAAGCAGAAGCTATGAAACAATGACACACCCGCGAACAGAGTTCGCAAGTTTCAGAAATAATTAATGTCTCGTTCAGATAATTTAGACATAACAAAAGCCTCGAAATTACAGTCCAAATTTCAGGTGCTTACGTAAATTGTGATAGAGCTTTTTGCCATAAAAAATAGCGAACCACTACAGATTCGCTATTTTCTCTAAATTTACGACTTATGCATCAATATCTGGAGCTTGACCAAGTTCAGCCGTTAACATCCAAAGCCGCTTTTCAAGATCAGTATGGAAACCAGTCAAAATATCATTAGTAGAGTAATCTCCTTCTTTATCAGAAGCTTCAAGCGCTTCTTCATAGAGCTTATCTAAATAACGATAGCCTGAAATGATCTTTTCAAGTCTTTGTGTATTAGTGAAGTCCCAACTCCCCTTTTCACCAGGAATTTTATTTAATTGAACAACTTCCCTTAAAGTGGCAACAGGTGAACCATCGATGGTAATTAGTCTTTCTGCAAGACCATCAATCTGATCATCTAGTTCATCCATTAAATCATCAAGATATGGGTGCAACTTCAAGAATTGACTGCCGCGCATATACCAATGGTGACGGCGAACAATCATATGCATATGCAATAAATTAATGACTAATTCATTTAACTTTTCTTTTGTTTCTGGATACTTCATATTGGGACCTACTTTCATTAAATTAAAATTTAGCCCAGCCTAAGGTATGTTGGGCCGCCAAGTTAAGTATACTCCATTGACGGTCAAAACTTGGTGAGAAGAAGAAATCTTGTTCTGCAAAATCTTCTAAAGTAAGTCTATGGCTAATAGCTAAACTAAGGACATTTCCTTGACCTGTTAAATCATAAGTAGACAATTCCGACCCCACCTAAAATTTGGTGGTTAAGCTTATCAAAGGTCAATGCTACATAACCTAATGGGTTATCTTCATCTTATTCACTTAGGCCAATATAGATTCTTGTTATTTTTACCAGATTGTAATTCTATCTTCTGGATCAAGCCACATACCATCTGTCTTCTTAACGCCAAATGCATCATAGAATTCATTTTGGCATTGAACCGGAATATTTACTCTAGTTGGTTGTGGTGCATGGACATCGGTTTGAACTTCAGTCTTAATTGCCTCTGGACGTTGTTTCTCCATCCAGCTTCTAGCGTAGTTTTCAAACAAATCCTTCAAATCTGCACCATCATTTTTGCCTGCTTGAACGGCGCAAGCTAAACCAGCAAGGTCAGCAATATTTTCAGAAACAACTTGCTTACCATTAATCTTAGCTGGACCATATTGCAAACCATCGAAAATGTCGATCATTTGGCCCACACGCTTGTTAAATTCGGCAAAGTCTTGCTTGGTCCACCAGTTGTTCATATTACCATTTTCATCAAATTTGGCACCGTTGTTGTCAAAGGCGTGAGAAACTTCGTGACCAATAGTAGCACCAATACCACCGTAGTTGGCACCTCTTGATTGGTTAATATCATAGAATGGCTTTTGCAAAATTCCAGCTGGGAAAGTTAAATCGTTTCTTTGTGGATCGTAGCAAGCATTGTTCAAGTTACCTGGCATAAGCCATACAGATCGATCAACCCGCTTAGTTAATTTATCCAGTTCGTACTTGGTACGTACTTTATCCATAGCAGCTTCATTTTCATATAAGCTCTTTTCAGGATCTACTTGTAACAAATCAAAAATCTTTTCAATTTTTTCTGGATAACCAATCTTAAGAACCAAAGCATTTAATTTAACAATTGCTTTCTTCTTAGTTTCATCAGAAAGCCAAGTATTATGGTTGATTCTTTCTTCATAAACCTTAAGCATGTTGTGAATCATATCTTCAACGTCATGTTTAGCCTTTTCGCCAAAGTACTTCTTACCATAGAAAATACCAACTACTTCATCAAAGGCACTGTTGGCAATACGATAGGCTTGCTTAATTTGTGATGGCATTTCTGGTGCGCCAGTAATTGCTTGGTTAAATGGAAAGGCTGCTTCTCTAAACTTTTGTGACAAGTACTTAGCTACGCTATTAATGTATTTAACTAGCATCCAGCCTTTGATTTCGTCAAAGTTTTCAGCATTGATTAATTCTTCTGCATGGTCAAGGAAGCGTGGTTCCATCACAATTACACGCTTTTGTTTTTCAGGTAAAAGTTCATCTAAAAATTTTGTCATATCGAATGACTTAAACTTAGCAATAAATTTGTCATATGAAACTGGGTTATAAATAGCAGCATCGTCGGCCCACTCTTCAGTAGACTTAACAACCTTGGCAACTTTTGCATCAAAAGCCAATGCATTATCAACGTATACTCTTGCTTCGGTCTTACCAATACCGGCCATCATTAACAAATTAATACTTTGATCTTGCAAAATGTCTAATAGCTTCTTAGCATCTTCTGTCTTATAAGTTGTTGTATCTGGCAAGAAGGTACTTGGACCACCGAAGTATAAGACATTGACATCGGTATTCTTCATATCGGCATCGACGCCATAAACGAATGGTAAAATATATGGACCCATGTATAAATCATTTGCTTTTTTACCCAAGTCGGCAAAATCAGTTAATGATAATAACTTTTGCAAGTCATTTTGAATAGGGTTTGCTTCTTCTGCATCCCTCTTCTCAAAATTCTTAGCAATCTTATACAAAGCAATTGCCTTATCCAATTCCTTGATATCAGGCATCTTTTCCTTGCCTGCAGCAATATCGGCAAAGTCTTTCATCACTCTATTTTCAATCTTAATGTCAAGTTCTGAGTTGACACCAGTTGAAGTACGGTCAGCAGGGATTTCAGCTTTAGAAAGCCAATTTGAATTAACAGCCAAATATAAATTATCTTGTGGCTTAGCATTAACATCTGGTTCTGCAACATCGCCCGCACCACCGCGAACAGCGTAAAATCTTCTCATTTTTCCTCCTATGAATATTAATAATTATTTCATTCTTTTTAATCATTATAACAAAAAGACGTTTGCAATCATGGAAAACGTCTTTTATTAACTATTCTTTATTTTCATTATTCTGCAGAGTATACAAATTGTAGTAGTAACCCTTCTTAGCAAGAAGCTGTTCATGGTTACCACGTTCAATGATTCTCCCCTTGTCTAACACGATAATTTGATCCGCATCGGCAATTGTAGACAAACGGTGAGCAATCGCTAAAGTTGTTCTACCTTTACGTAAACGTTTAAGTCCCTGTTGGATCATAGTTTCAGTTTCGGTATCAACGTTAGCTGTGGCTTCGTCCAATACCAAAACTTTAGGGTCTGTAACCAATGTTCTAGCAAAAGAAATTAATTGACGCTGACCTTGACTTAATTCTTCGCCGCCTTCAATTACCTTTGCGTAATATTTACCTGGCATCTTTTCGATAAATTGATCTGCTTGAACTGCCTTAGCTGCGTCTTTAATTTGTTCATCGGTAATATTCTTATTATATAAACGAATATTAGAAGAAATATCACCATAAAACATGAATGGTTCCTGCAAAACAAGCCCCAGCTTTTTACGCAGTTCTTCTTTAGGGTATTTTCTGATATCTATATCATCAATTAAGATCTCGCCCTTACCAAATTCATAAAAGCGCATCATTACATTGATAATCGAGCTTTTACCAGAGCCAGTATGACCCACAATACCTAAAGTTTCACCTGAATTTACTACGAATGAAATATCATGCAAGATTTCATTTTTACCATCATATGAGAAACTAACGTGCTTGAATTCAATCTTGCCGCGACTGATAGTCAATCCTTCTTGAGCATTTTGCTTTGGCTCATATTGATCATCATCTAAAATCGCAAAAATTCGCTTACCAGCTACGATACCATCTTGGAAGAATGTCATCTGGTCCATCATAGTTGAAATTGGATTAAACAATTGTGATAAGTATTGTGAGAAAGCATATACCACACCAGCTGGCACAAATGTTGCCTGCAATGGGAAACCGAAATACATCAACGTTACGGCTAAAGCCAATGAATAAAGCAAACTAGTCAAAGGTGAAAGCAGCAATGAGTTAATACGGATCATGTTGAAACGCGTATTCATCAACCCACCATTTTCACCCTCAAATTGGTTGGTCATTCTCTTTTCTTGGTTAAACTGCTGAATAATCGAGACGCCCTCAATTGACTCATTCAAGTTAGCGTTAATTCTACTCAACCGTTCACGATAGTTACGATAAAGCCGTGAACTCTTTTGCGAATAGAGCCAAATCACAAAGAGCAAAATTGGCACAAAGGCTAAAACGATCCAGCCGGCAATCACGTTCGTAGTAAACATTGCGATCAATGCTGTAACCACAGAAAAGGCACCAATTACTACAGTTGAAAGCACAGTCAAGAAGTTGCTAAGAGTCATCGTATCGTTAGTAACTCTTGAAACGATTGAACCGGCAGGAGTTTGGTCAAAATAGCGCATCCCTAACTTATGCAATTTTCGATAAAGCGCTCTTCTAATGCTTTCCAAGGTCTTTTCAGAACCCAAAGCAAAGAAATATTGGTAAGTAAACTGAATGACCGCTTTTAAAATGGAACCTACTGCATAAAGCAAACCCGCAAACAGAATAATTTGGACAGTTGCACTTTGTTTAAGCAAAAAGTTGTCTAAGAAATATTGCAATCCACGCGGAAGCAAAATATTGATAATGCTGACTAAGAAGGCACCAATCAAGGCAATGGTCATTTCAAACTTGAAGTGTTTAACAAAGCCCATCAAACGTTTAAAAATCGCTACCTGCTCTTTAAATGGGATTGCCTTAGACCACACTGATTCTTGCTTTTCTTCATTATTCATCTACATCTTCACCCACCTTTGCTTGCAATTCTTGTCTACGCCACATTTCCGCATACCAGCCATTTTCTTTGAGCAGATCTTGGTGATTGCCTCGTTCAATAATTTGACCGTCTTTTAAGACTAAGATCAAATCGGCATCCATGACCGATGTCAATCTATGTGCCGCAATCATCGTGGTCTTATCTTTTCTTTCATTTCTCAAAGAAGTTAGAATTTCGGTTTCAGTCTTTGCATCAACCGCTGATAAAGCATCATCCAAAATCAAAATTTGGCTATCTTTAAGCAAAGCACGGGCAATGGACATTCTTTGACGTTGACCACCAGAAAGTGAAAGTCCATTTTCACCGACTAAAGTCTCATAGCCCTGTGGCATTTGTAAAACATCATCGTGCAAATCACTCTTCTTAGCAGCTACCGCAATCTCATTTTTGCCTGCATCTGCCTCTGAGAAAGCAATATTTCTACCAATACTCGTTGAAAAGAGGAAGTTGTTCTGGGGAACATAAGATATTTGGCTAAGTAAAACTTTAAGCGGAATTTTCTTGATATTGATGCCATTTAAGGTGATTTCACCGTCATATTGGTCGAATTCTCTCAATAGCAGCTGAATGATTGTCGTTTTACCAGCACCTACACGACCTACTAAACCTAAAGTTTGACCAGGTTTTAAGGTGAAATCGATGTTCTTTAATACTGGAATATCCTTTTCATCAGGATAAGCAAACGACTTAATATCAAAATGCAAATCACCTTGTAAGTCTTGAGCCCTAATACTTTGATCAGCGTGGGCATCAGTAATTAACGGCTTTTCATAAAGTAGCTTTTCTACACGGTCGTAGCTCGCACTACCTCTTTCCAAAATATTGAACAAATAACCAATCGCAAACATCGGCCAAACCATGTTGGCAATATAGGCAATGAAGGAAACGAGCTGACCAATCGATAGCACTTTATTTGTAACTAAAAGTCCACCATAAATAATGGTAATTACATAGGTTGCACCGATAATTGCCGTACCCAATGGATCAAATAAGGAGTCCCATACAAACACTTTTTTATTGATATTAATTGTGTCATCGACCATTTTGTCAAAGGCCTGAGTATCTTCTTTTCCTTGACCAAAGGTCTTCAGCACCTTGATGCCTGAAACGGATTCTTGGGTCTTATTATTCAAACGTGAAAAAGCAGCCTGTGATTTATCAAAAGCATCATGCAAACGACCCCCAAGCTTCCAAGCACCTAGTGCCAAAAATGGCAGTGGCAATAAAGCAACGATAGTCAGACGCCAATCAACGAAAATGATCATGGCAATCATAGTTGATAATCCCATGACAAGAGAGTCGACTAAAGTTAAAACGCCATCACCGGCTACGTTTTGAATAGAAGTCACATCGTTAGTTGCATGGGCCATCAAGTCACCGGTTCGGTGGCGCTGATAAAATGTTCTGTCCATGATCATAAAGTGGTCGAACAGTTTAGAACGCATTTGTCGTTCTAGTTCTGCGGCCCCGCCCCAAATTTGCTTACGCCAAAAGTAGCGCAAAATATATAAAACGAAGGCGGCAGCCAAAACAGCTAGAACCAACATCCCATATTGCCCCCATGAGATGTGACCTTGATCCAGCTGATCTGCCATCAGTCCTAATACTCTTGGCGGAATTAAGTTGGCTAAAGAGGTTAAAGCAAGAAAAGTAATTCCGATAATATAACGTTTCCTTTCTTGTTTAAAAAACCAACCCAGTTTTTTAAATATGTTCATTTACTCACTCCATTCTTTAAAAAGAACACCAAAAAAGACGAAGGAATAATCCCTCGCCTTAACACCACAAAATAATCTAATAATTACTTTTGTTGATGCTTCATCATGTTCATTACTTGATGAACCTTCTTGTTAGAAGGCT
>ERZ1643249.4199-NODE-4199-length-12229-cov-6.106128_pt1 | contig 12229 bp, 13 predicted proteins | sample MGYA00579263_ERZ1643249 | MGnify/ENA primary metagenome ERZ1643249 (study PRJEB29033, sample SAMEA4952264) | chicken gut metagenome | biome: Broiler Chicken; feature: Gastrointestinal Tract; material: Caecum | place: Ireland | collected 2018 | study: Broiler...
CGATCTGGCTGGGCTGAACTGCGACCAGGGTGGGCCGGAGACCCGGAATAATCACCTGAAGGAAAAAGCTGCGGAGATTCTCATCTATGGTAAAAACGCAATGGCGGTGCTGAACATTGAGGAGTTTAAAGGACATACTGGTAGTGCGTTGCATAGAGTACTTATTGCCGCAGGAAGGGCAAAAGCGGCTGTGGCAACGAAAAGGGACAAATTTAAGGTTGCCGCAGTGTGGACAGCCATACATGGCACCGCCAAAGGCTGGATCGCCGCAATGGATCATCTTATCAATATTTTCCATCTCAGATTTTCTGGGATGAAGAGTATATTTAATTTCTTCATAATGGTCTGTAAAGATTCTTTGTAAGATATTCATAAGTCTATTATGCAGGAAAAAGAAACAAAAGAAAACCCCTAACCCCTCATGATTGAGGGGAAGGGGAGTTGAATAGGCGAAGCCTATTTTTTATAGACTGGTATCCGCGTTTTTGGATATCGGTATCTGTTTATCCCAAAACAGAAAGGAGTAAGTATGGTGGATTTATTTGCCGATATCCCGGAAACAACGATTGAAATCACATTGCAGATGATCAAAAAAAATCTTGATAAAGTTGAATTATATGGTGGGCACACACTTCGCCGGCATACGGATATCCAAGTTCTTGCATTAAAAACAAGATTGACACACGAAGATATAAAGTATGCAACATCCTTTTGGGACATGGAAGTAGCATTAGCAGTGACACAAGGTATTATGAAGCAATTTTATGACGATGAGATTTCGTATTGGTTAAAAGGTAAAAATAATGATATTCTCCCCTTGATCGCGCGATTCCCCAAAACAGTAGGATATGGGTTTAAAAAGGGAGAAGAGATGCTGCAGGAAGATTTGCGGAAAGCATGCCTGGTGTTGGTGAAAGACCAACGTGCTGACTGGGGATTTCGGATCCTCACCAGCTATCCCATGTTCTAGAGAGGAAGGAATAGATTGAAAAAGACAATGAAATTACAGGTTTTGATGGCTGGCAGCTATGACATATCTAAGGGGAAGAGAATAGATTTCAGCTTAGATGAGGAAAAAGATATCTATATTGCATCGTGTGAAAAATCGGCATTTGGTGTTCTAAAAGCTCTGATCTATGGAAACAAAGCTCAACTCAAACAGTTAGGGATAAATTTTAGCGGAATTGCTGTCAAAGTAATACCAGAAACACACTACATGGTAGTAAAAGTTCCAACGAAAAGGAGAAGAAAAGAAGGATAGAAGGCTAAGAAGTAAAATGAAAATCTCTATTACTGCTTAATAAGAAAAAGGAGATGATAGAGTGGGCAAAGATGAGAATGAAGGCTATTATTGCTTGTTAATTGCAATATTGTGCAACCTGGATGTAGCTGAAGCACAGAAAATGTATAAATATGGTCCAGATCATCCGCTTTGCAAGAAAATCTTAAAAAAGAAATTGAAAGTACCAGAATCAGCTAAGCAGGATAAAAAACAAACAGGACATTTGATGCAGGAATTTCTTCAAAAAGGATATACATTTGAGGCAATAGCAGATGCATTTGAATGTTATCCATCTACAGTTCGAAGGAGGATCAAAAAGATAGAAGAAGAGTCAAAAACAAAAAAGGTAGGGTGACAATATGAAAAAATCAAGGCATTACCTCGGATACAGGATTGTCAGGAGACGGAAGATAGGAAGTGTAGAGTATGTGATTGGACATAATCCGGATGCGCTGCTGCCATATGCATGTTGGAATTACAACAATGGAATTTATAATTTGGGTTACTATTGCAAACACTATTCAGAGGCAAGACGAAAGTTTTATAAACGGTGTCGCAACGAAAGAAATAGTATAAGAACGAATAGCTGGGTAAAGATGGTGTTCATATGTATTGCAAATATTATTTATAAAAGGAAAGAACAGGAGGAACACGAATATGAAAGCACAGTCAATAACACTTGAAGAATGGAAATATACTTACAGCCAAAGCCAGCAGATAGCGGGCATGACAGGATGCATAGGACACCTCAGAGGCGATTTTGGCAAAGATGGACTTGGATTTTATAGCACATGGTTTGACAGGAGATCCGACCTAAAAACAACAGAGTTTAAACAGGATATTGATAAAGTAGTCAATGAACTTCGTTCTGATGAATGCGGTATTCTAAAGGACCTGTTCTCTATGAAAAAATATGTAAAAAAATGTCCTGATAGTAGTCTGCATGGGAACTACTGTACGGAATATGGTTTCCGTATCATAACGGAAAAATATACCTATTTGTTGCGCTGTAATATAAATCCAGGTGATTACAATTTTTATTGTTACTGTTACATAACAGAATGGCTTGACAGGCATATAAAAAATGCAGCAAGCGGCATAAGATTTATCACACCTCATTATAGAGAATTGTTCCGTATTCCAGATGGGGGAAAGATATTGATCGAGGATAGTAAAGGCGAAAAAAAGAGAAGCTGTTTGTCGATACATAGATGAATATCATGTGGAAATCGGAAATTATCTATATCATATCTGTGAGTTTGCTGAACGAATGGAAAATATTGGCTCAAAATACAGCCCATTACCATAAACACTGATAAGTACAAGTGATGCACATAAAACTGCAGCCAGAAAGGAGGGGCAAGATGGATCAGGGCAAGCAAACGGCAGTCCAGGGAAAACCTGCTGAAGCATGGATGCAGTTATTTCAAAAATTGTCTTATGAGTGGGAGAAGGTCTGGAGATATGGAGCTGCAGATAATATGTGGCCGGATGGAATTACTTTAAATCACATCCGGAAAGAGATGCTTCAGGCGAAAGAACTGATAGATGGATCTTGTAGTAACGAAGGTCTGGTAATACCTGATGAGATGCCACACAGCTATATGGCTAATGCAGATAAAATACGAATACAGGCCAAGCGGGCAAAACAGGGCTATCTTCAAGATAAAGAATATCAGTATTTGTGCCAGATGGAGCGAAGACTGACAGAACAGCAGAAAGAAAGGACTCAGCTTATAATAACGCTTGGTAAAGTTCGTAATCTGATCCGTGCAATAGAACAAGATGATCTGGTAGTTATGAGAGAATATGGAAACGATGGACAATTTTCAAAAGAAATATATGAAACAGCTGAAAATGTCAGGAGACTTCCAATAAAACAGGAAACCAGTAAAGTGATAAAGAAAGCCTTAAAAACGGATCAGGATGATAGCAACTGGCAACTAGAAGGTCAGATGACCATTTATGATTTTGTATCTTAAAAAATAAAAAGGAGGAAACGGATGGTAGATCAAAAATTAATTTCAGGAATATTCAATGATTTTCTTGCGTTATATCTTGGAAAAAAGCAGATTGGAATACGCCCATTATGTGAAAAATATGAAAATCATCCAATGCTGATAGGACTTCTTTCAAATTTGGATGAGGCTGCAAAGATACCGGTTCCCAGAGTTATGAAAGATGCATATGATTTATATAAAGAGTATCGAGGCAGGGAATTAGAAGAAAAAGAATGGGAGCAGGTTGCAGAAAAGACAACGGAGCTGTATGAAAAATGGGAGAAAAATAAATGGTGCAGCCGCGTGATAATTGAACTTGTCAGTTTGTTAGATTCTGATGATGCTGAACGAAGGAAGCTTGCACAAGAGGTTGAAAAAGAAATGGAAGAGGCAATGCGTCAGAACGAGAAAAAGGATGCTGCTTAATTACATTGTTAAGGGAGAGCAAATTGCTCTCCTTTCTTCTTGAAGGAGGACCACATATGTTTGAAAAGATCGTAAGGAATATTGATGAATTGAATGCAGTTGCCCTGCACTTAAGGACAACCGAAAATTTCGATGCTCTTAAAAGCCTCGCAAAAGAATGGAAGATATCAAAACAGGATACAGAAGCTTTTATCTGTGGAAAAAAATATCGCCTGGCAGAAGTTGCAATTGAGGACAGGGATTATTCCAGACCAGAAGAGAAACTGAGAATAGAAATGTTTGCTTTGAAAGACAAATATTTTGCAGATATTATTGGACGGTACATAATCAAGAAGTGTATAGATGATGACTTTGGAAAGAACGTCCTGTTAAATCACAAATCGTTGCAAAAATGTTTGGATCATATTATGGAAAAGGCATTTCATATTGCTGAAGATCAGGCAAAACAAAATGGTCAGGAACATATCCAGCAAAATGCAGCTCTTGCACTTCCAGAAACTCAGGTTTTTCACTGGGCAGAAGAATATTATCTTCTGGACGATTTAGATTCGGAACAGAAAAAAGAGGAGGAGAAAAATAAAAAAATACAGGAAGAATGGGCTAATGCAGAACGCTTAAAGGGAACTGGTACAAGCAAGTCCGGCAGCAAAAAGACGACATCTAAGAAAAGAAAGGCAGCAGTAAGTGACAATACAGACAAATCGAAAGTGGAGGAAAAAAGAGAGAATGATAAACCTGCAGTTGAGCAGATGAATATGTTCGATCTGCTTGCAAATATGTCATGATACAAGAACCCTATATGATTTTAAGGAGGACATTATGCTTGCTTTTAAGGGATTTAATCGCGATCTTACATGTCGTGGATTTCAATTTAAAGAAAATGAAGTGAATAAAACTGATGTGGCAAACTGCCGGGAAAACGGTTTTCACTGTGCGGAAAATCCTCTGGACTGTTTATCCTACTATAATAATTGGGAAAATTCTGTGTATTATGAGGTGGATGCAGCAGGGGATTTAGATGAAGATGCTTTGGACAGTAAGATTTCGTGTACAGAAATGAAATTATTGAGAAAATTAAGTATAGAAGATCTTCTTTTTCAAGGAATCGTATATATGGTGAAATATCCAAAAAGGAAATGGAATGAATATGTTAAAACAGAAGAAGGAAAAGCCCAAAACGGACTTGCTGTTGTTCGTGGAAAAGCCCCCAGAGCTTGTGGCTCTCTCGGTTCCCATTTGGCGCTATTAAAAGAGTTACCTGATAGTTCAGGCATATCTGAAGTAGCATTGTTCACCATTGATGGGAATCAATATAAACCGGATACATGGTATGACGTATATTGCACAGAGCAGGGAAGGTGTACGAAATGAAAAAACAACAATTATTAAAGTTAGAAATGCTTCAAGTCACTGATGAGATGTATGAAATTGCTCGAAATGATGTTCCTCAAAAGAATACTTGGGGAGATCGTGATATATATCAATACGGAATTTATTTTCGCCTGCAGAAAGAAGAAAATATATTAAAAGTAGCTATCTTTTTTGCGGATCAAATCCGTGCTGGCAAGAAAATGCCGGCATATATATTATTTATAAATAAAGAAGCAGATGATTTTATCACATTTGAAGTAGATAAAAAAAGATGGCGAAATTCTATGCTATGCAATTTAGAATGGCCCAATTACTATTATCAGTCAGGCAAATATATATCTCAAGGTGATATAGATATACTTGGGAAAGAATTAAAAAAGGAATTTGGAGATTATCGAGATATACAGTTATTTCAAAGAAACGTCAGAAGGCGCAATCTTATAAGACGTGATAAAAAAATTACAGATGCCTGGGATGAGATGATGAAACAAGTTCCGGAACTTCCGAAGGACTGGAAACAATGGGTTGCAAGGAACGGGATATCTCAACACTTCATGTTTTATGAATATAAAAGAGATGGCACACATGAGGGATATTGCAGTCATTGTAGAAGGATGGTTCCAATCAAAAATCCAAAATACAATAAAGCCGGACATTGCAGCAAGTGTAAACATCCTGTCACATATAAATCTGTGGACAAGTTTGGAAGAGTCTCTACCATAGATGTATTTGTGTATTTAATTCAGAGATGTAAAACAGGCATACTTATACGTGAATTTCGTGCGAGAAGTTTTTATAAAAAAGAGGATTATAAAAATCCAGAAACCATTTGCAGCGAAGAAAGGAGAACTTTTTTCGATTCAGCATGGAAGGGTAATGCCTATTATTATGGCAATTTTAAGCAACGAGAATATCGTTGGATAAGAGTGAATGCCCCAAACATAAATAATCTTTGGTATAGTGAATGGTATAAAGGTCAGGTGTATCGAAGAACCCTTCCTGGTTTGATGAAAAAAGCATTTAGTCATACAGGATTAGTAGAGATGATCCGGTGGAAAAAGAAAATCGATCCAGAACATTATATTTTAGCCTTTATCAAACGTCCAATATTAGAGCAGATTGTAAAAGCCGGGCTATATGAATTAGCAGATGATTTATTAAAGGATCAGTTTGCATTAAAAGAAAACTTAGAAAGTAAATTAACAAAAGCATTAGAAATTGACCGTAATCGTCTTCAGCGGATGAGAAGACTGCATGGTGGATACCAGCATCTGAAATGGCTCCAATATGAAAAAGCACATGGGATGAATATAGCAGATGATGATGTGAATTGGTTCGTAAATAATGAATTACAAGCGGAAGACTTCAAATTTATTGAACATCGGATGAGTCCTCGTCAGATCAAAAATTATCTGATCAGGCAGCAAAAGCAAAATGGAGATTCCTTAAAATCCATATTAAGAATATGGGAAGACTATTTATCTATGGCTCAAAAAGCTAATATGAATGTAAACGATGCAATAATATACCGTACTTCTCGGCTGTATCAGCGGCATAATGAATTAGTGGAAATAAATGAAGAAATGGATGCAGCTATTAAGGCACAAGAGATCCTTGCAAAATACCTAGGAATTGATAAAATTATTCTTGAAGTAAAAGAAAAATATGAATACAAAGATAAAGAATACTCTGTTGTTGCACCAGAAAAAGTAAATGATATCTTATATGAAGGTTATGTCTTACATCATTGTGTCGATAAAGGTGAAAACTATTTCGATAGGATTCTAAAAAAGGAAACATTCATACTTTTTCTACGCAAGAGTGAAGAAATAGATAAGCCATATTATACTCTGGAAATTGAACCGGGTGGAACAATTCGGCAGATAAGGACGGAATATAATCGACAGAACGATGATATTAAAAGGGCAGAAAGATTTCTTCAAGAATGGCAGAGGGTGATCCAACGCCGGATGACAGATGAAGATTGGGAACTGGCAGATCGAAGTAAAAAATTACGTATCCAGGAATTAAAAGAAATGCGTGAAAATAAAGTTGTTATTCATGGTGGTTTATTTTCTGGAAGACTATTAGCTGATCTATTGGAAGAAGATTTGAGAGAACATGGCGATATTTTGGAAAACGTTGCGTGAAAATGATACTTGATTCCAATTGACTTGGATGTATATTTGTTTTATGATACTATTATCAATACACACCCAAGTATTGTAAAACACTCAACTCAATCGTCCCGGCAGCAGGTATGCTGTCGGGGCATTTATATTACAATGTATATCATCATAGATACATTTAATATGTATCGAAAATTCACGATCAAGTTGACCGAAAAGAAGTATTGTGTTACATTAATATTGTAATAATTATTGCGTAGTTTTCCAAGAAGCAATATCACGTTTTGTTTCGGAGATATAGTCCGGAAGCAAATTTTAATTCCTACTCATATAAGGAATTGTAGATATTCAGAAGAAGGGCATTAAAAATCGAAAGATTTTTGGTGTCTTTTTTTGTTTTGGGAAACAGGCAGGAAAGGAGATAGAGCATTTATATATTTTGAAGGGAAAAATTTATGTTTAAGAAGACTTTGATGATTTATTTGAGTAAAAAGAATATATAGAAGATTAAGAAAGGCTTGGAATACCAGGTCTTTTTCTTTTTAAGAAGGATCATCTGGAAAGGAGTATCATGAACGATAAAAAAATGACAGATAAGGAATATCTTCTTTTTCTCAGAGATAGGCAAACGGAAATGAGGATAGATATATTAAAATGCTGTCTGACACCAAAGAAGACCATCTTTGTATATGAGTTTGAAATCTACAAAAAGCTCAAAGAAAAGTATAATGCAGAAAATATTAAAGAAAACGAAGAAAACGTCATTTTAAGAGGTGTTCTTAAGAACCAGATAGCTTTTTTGACAGCGCAGGGAAAATTGATATCAGGTACGGCTAAATACGGAATTGGTTACCGTACTGTAATACATCTGGACGAAATAGAATTGGTTGCATGATCAATAGAACAACTTTAGCAATGAAACTATTTATTTTAGAGGAATTGGAGGAGACGAATGGAAATTAGATACCTAAATCAGAAAAATAATCAACGGGATTTATTTGGAAATAAGGCCTGGTTATGCAAATAATATTAAATGCAATAGGGATAAAAAATTCAGGATAGAGGGAGAGGACCAGTAAATGAAAAAAGCATGCTTATTGAAAATGAAAGATCTGCCGGCGGATGAGGAGATGATCCGATTAGCCAAAAAGGAAAAGAAGGAGAAGCCATCCCATGTTTTCTACCGAATACCTGCACAATATGAGTATGGAAAATTTATCAAAGCGTGTGTTATAGAAGGTATTCTCAAAGTTTCTGTATATTTTACAGAATATCTGAAATTTCATGGCACAGAACCGGTTTATAACATTTTTATTGATAAGGAAGAGGAGGATTTTATTACTTACGATTTCTTATACCAAAAATGGTCACGTGCAAAGATAGATCGCTTAGAATGGCCTCAATATACATTTTCGAGAAAGACTTTTTGTACAGATGAAACATTAGAATGCATACAAAATTATCTTGGTAAATATGACGATGATCCCTATGATGTCGTACGTACTTATCAAGAAGAGTTAAGAGAAAAGCAGCTGTTAAGAAAACATAAAACTATAATGGATAAATGGGAAGAAAGAATGAAGCAGATCCCTCCACTTCCAAAAGACTGGGAGCAGTGGTTATATAAGGTTGGAATTACACATCATTATATATTCTATCATTACGAACGAAAAGGTGTAAATGAAGGATATTGTACTTATTGCAAAAAAATGGTACCTGTTATTTCTCCTAAACATAACCAAAATGGAAGATGCAAATGTTGCGGACATAAAATACAGTTTAAGTCGGTTAAAAAGGCATATACGGTCACAAATGAAGAATCCGTCTATCTTATCCAGCGTTGTAATGAGGGAGTTGTTGTTCGAGAGTTTAGAGCTAAAGTCATTTATCCTCAAGAGTATTATAAGACTCCTTTTCGGTCCTATATAGAGCAGAGACGCATTATTTATGATAACAAACTAAACGGAACCGAATTTTATTTTGGGACTTATAAATGTAGGCATAAGGATATATGGATTGAAGGAAAATTAAAGTCAAAAGAATTTTTCGGTTATGTAGATGAGGAACCTTTTTATAAAGGAAAAATATATGGTAAAACCATTCCCTCCTTATCCAAAAAAGAACTTCAATATACCGGATTGAGGGAAATGTTGAAAGAAATTCCCTGTATTTCACCAAAACATTATTTTGAATCAATAAAAGAAATGCCTTATTTGGAGCAGCTTATAAAAGCTGGTTTAATTCAGTTGGCATATGAACTGATGGAAACCCCTAAGAAATTACAGTTCGAGATAAAAAAAGATTTAGGGAAATCTTTGGGAATTGATCGATTTCGTATGAAACGTCTTCGAGAACATAAAGGTGGTATCTTATACCTGGAATGGCTGCGAAACGAGAAAAAGCAAGAGAAAATGATACCTGATCCGGTGATCCAATGGTTTGTAGAGTATCAAATTAGCCCTGATGAATTCAGTTTCATTTCAGATCGTATGAGTGAGACACAGATAAAAAATTATCTGGTACGGCAAAAAACTCATACGGAACATACGGTCAAAAATCTTATTACCCTATGGAAAGACTATCTGACAATGGCAAAGCGTGTAGGACTAAATATTGATGATGCGATTGTTTATCGGACGCGCAACCTTGAAAAGCGACATGATGAGATGGTACAGATAGTAAAAGACAAAGATCTTGCCTTAAAGGCGGGAAATATTGCAGAAACATTTCCTGAAGTGGATACAATCTGCAGGGAATTAAAAGAAAAGTATGAATATGAAAGCAAGGGATATAGGATCGTTGCGCCAAAAGGGATTGAAGACATCTTGGAAGAAGGGGATGCACTCCACCATTGTATAGACAAGAACAACAATTATTTCGAACGGATCAATACGAGGGAATCGTATATTCTATTCCTCCGAAAGAGCGATAATCCGGATACACCTTATTATACATTGGAAGTCGAACCGGATGGAACTGTTAGGCAAAAGCGTACGGAGTTTAATCGACAGCATCAAGATATCCAATTAGCTGAGCAATTTCTATGTAGTTGGCAAAAACAACTTCAGAGAAAGTTAACTTCTAAAGACTATGAATTGGCTGCAAAGAGTAAACAATCAAGAGAAAGAGAGTTAAATGAGATGCGTGAGAAAAAAATCAAAATTAATGGTGGCCAATATGGGGGCAGACTACTTGCAGATGTTTTAACGGAAGATCTCATGGAGATAATCCATAATAAAAAGTCTGCTGCATAAAACCACCTCAAAAAATAAGTTTATTTACAGAATATCTTTAAAGCAATTCTCTTTTAATAATAAAGGTGTTTCTGATACTATGATTAATCAATACGGATAGATAGAACAATCTTAACAGAGTGAGTAAGGAGATGTTCTTTGTTCCTAAATCCCTTCTTTCTCAAATGCGCTGACATCTGTCCTATTGAAAAAATACAAACTTACGTTATATAAATGATTTTTTTATTCTTCTCAGGAAAAGGAGGTGGGCTTATAGGAAATAGTACAGATAAAGAAAAACGTGTATATGAAGTAGAAGATATCCAAGAAATATTAAATATTGGAAGAACAAAAGTATATGCGTTCATACAGGAGACATATAAAACACAAAAACCATTTAAAGTGATAAAAATTGGGAATATTTATCGTATCCCTAAAGTCTCCTTTGACCGTTGGTTAAATGATGAAAATTAAAGCGTATTTATAAACACATGTATTGATATTGACACAGACAAATTGATTATGATAGGGTGCTTATATGGCAAATAAAGCATATAAGCACCTGCTTTTTTAGGAGGTCTTTATATGGAAAAACAAACAACGGATAAAGGAGCAGTTTTTTATGAAAATGAAACATGGAATTTTATAGCAAAAGTAATTAATATCAATAACTATACAATAGAATATGTTAAGAAATCGGGTTTTTCATCCTTTGGAGAAGCGCAGCAGGCATACATAGACTCAAAAGAGCAATATAAAAGCCAAATTATCAGAGTAAAAAAGCTTACAAATATGAAGTATACATTTTTGGAATATTTAGATATTTGGTATCAAAAGATATACTTACCAAATGCCAAAAGTTCGGTTGCAATAGGATATGGTTGGACGATTTACCATATTATTATTCCAAATGCGACAAAAGATGTTCTTATAGGAATGGTCAGCTCTGTCTATCTAAATGATCTTTTAAGTAATTGCGTCGGTTATTGTAATAGTGCCGGTGCTATGGCATATAAAGTTTTAAATGTAGCATTAAAAGATGCTCTTGATGATGGATATATTAAAACGAATCCTCTAACTGATATGACAAAGTATTACTGGAATCCTCCTAAACTTGTTATTTACTCAAAAGAACAGATTAAAACATTGCTTCAAGCGGCCTATGAGTATCATAGTATCTATTTGGAAATTTTACTTGCAATATTTGCAGGTCTTCGAAAAGGTGAAATAATGGGGCTGACTTATGACGATTTTAATGAAGAAGAGCATACCGTAAGAGTACAACGGCAAGTCACTCGAGATTATGAAGTGGTTGTTAAGAAGGATTTGTCTTACAAAGTGCTATCCTCTGAGCAATCAGTCAAACCACCAAAATCTTTTAACAGTTATCGGACACTTCGCATACATGACTGCATTTTTGAACAATTAAAGATACGTAAACATGAGAATGAAGAGTTATTAAAAAAGCTCCCAGCAGACGCTCAAAAATGGAAAAACTATGTTTGTATCGGTCCAAAAGGAAAGATTAAAAGCGATGGAACATGTAACAGTGCTTTAGAACGTATATGCGCTCGATGTAGCATTCCGAGAATAACCATGCATGATTTAAGGCATATGTTTGCAACAATACTGATCGAACAAAAAATGCCCTTAGAGAATATTTCAAAATTGATGGGACATAAAAGTATTACTACAACCTTTGAAATATATTGTGGGATCATAGAAGCTAAAGACTGCATTTCTGTTATGAAGTGACTTTTGTCAAGAGGTAAATGCCGTATCTGACAA
>ERZ1643249.4204-NODE-4204-length-12225-cov-4.511339_pt1 | contig 12225 bp, 18 predicted proteins | sample MGYA00579263_ERZ1643249 | MGnify/ENA primary metagenome ERZ1643249 (study PRJEB29033, sample SAMEA4952264) | chicken gut metagenome | biome: Broiler Chicken; feature: Gastrointestinal Tract; material: Caecum | place: Ireland | collected 2018 | study: Broiler...
GACAGATGGGGCTCCAGCTCCTGGCAGTCATAGTAGGTATCTACCTCCAGAGAGAGGCCGTCCCCCTCTCGATACCGTACTTTGTCCAGCGCGTCCAGCAGAACCCAGGGGCGGGCCGGTAGGTCCAGCTCGGTATAGAAGTTTTCCCCTGCGCCATTCGTTTTGGTCAGGCAGACTTGAAAAATCTTCTCAGCCAAACGTCATCCCTCCCATCTGTTCTTCTTTCTGGATCTCGTAGTTTTTGGGGTCCGCCCCAGGCACATCCCAGCCCGCCAGGGAGCCAACTTCCATGGCCTGCCGCTGGGCGGGGGTTACACCCAGATTCTCGTTGAGCTCATCCGCCAGTTCCACATTGCGCTCCTTGTCGCCAGTGTCCCATTCGGAAGAGTAGTAGCCGGTCTCACCCCGCTTGATGCAGATGAGCTGGCCCGTAGAGGCCAGGGTGGAGAAGCACAGTTTCGGAAGGCTCTCTGCGATTTTAGGCGCAAACTGCTCCTGCTCGGTCTGGATGCTCCAGTTGTCCCACTGCCACAGGTGGACATACAGTTCACCGCCGTCCACCTGGATCTCATGCTGCTCAAAGCCCTCGCCCCAGCCGTCCGCCGCCTGGCCGGTGAGGTAGTCTTTGAGACTGGCCAGCTCCTCCGGGGTGAGCTCGCCCACCACCCGGCACTCCGCCACGCCCCAGAGCCGTCCATCCCGGACTTCCGCGGTGAACTGGGCGGAGCGGACCTTAGTGTCCAGGCTGTCCTGCCTACCGTACCAGTGCATGAGGCCCCGCTCTTTCTCCTCCGGCATCTGGTTTCTGACCAGAGCGCCCAGAATCTGGTCCTCATAGTCCAGGAGGGTTCGTCCATCCCATTCCTCGCCGGTCTCGTCTATGTCCCCCCACTCGTCCCGCGGGTAAAAGTCTGCGGCCAGGGGCATATACAGCTTGAGCAGGGTGGGCTCCGGCGGCTGGACGGTAAACCGGTCCTCCCCGATGACCAGGGCCAGACTGCGGCCGTTGTCCCAAGTGATTTGGAACTGGCCGTCGTCGTCAATGCAGTCCAGGGTCCCCATGGAGCCGGGCGGGATAGGGTGTGGGTCGTTCCCCATCTCGGTGAGCTTGATCCGGCTGCCCTTGGGGTACTGCTCCCGCAGGAACTCCAGCCATTCTCTCGGTACTTCACGCATATCACATACCTCCTAATTTCATGCCCCACTGGGGCGCAGTCTGTTCCAGCTCCTGATGGAGCGCCTCCACCGCACCGGTGACCACTGGGTCATCTCGGAAACTGTCCAGTTTGCGGTAGTCCTCAAAGAACTGCTGTTCCCCGTCTACGGAGCGCACCAGATCCACCGTGGCGACTTCGTCCTTGGTGACACCCAGCCGTTTCTCCGGCCTGTCGCTGTCCTGATAGATCTGGATAGCCTCTTCCAAGGTCAGGTTCCGGCAGATTTGTTCCTCCGGCGTGCTGCAGTCCGTCAGGACGAACCAGGCGTAGGTGTGGGACCTGCCGGGGTCCGCCGCCTCCCGTAAAGCCTGCTTTCCGGCCTCTGTCAGCCCGTAATTGCAGGCCCGGCGGGGATTTTCCTCTCCGGCGAAGTCCAGCAAGATGTCGTCCACGGCCTTTTTCAACTCTGGATCGTCCGTCAGGGTTTCATGCCGGAGGCCAGTGGTGTTCCGGTATGGCAGCTCCTCCCAGATGGTCTGGAGATAGGCTCCGTGGTCGGTAAACTCCTGCCGCTCCCCGCTGGCGAAGGTCACCCGGCCAACCAGCGTTTCACCATCCGGATGAAAAAGGCCCGCCTCCTCAACGGAAGCGGGCCGCAAGTCAAAGGAATCTGCCTGATCCATCTTTTTATTTTTCATCTTGGTCACCTCCAGTTCTGTAAACACAACCAATACCAGGACTTGCGGGGAAAGTCCATCCCAAACATCGGAGAAATTCAGGTCATCTGCATCCCCTCCTCTTTCTGATATTGCTCCGCAGGGTCGCCCGCCATCAGTTCCTCCAGCGTCAATGTCCCGTGATAGGCGATGTATCCCTGCTCCGTAAACACGCCTTGCTCCTGTTCCATGTGCTGACGTCCGTATTTCCCATAGTCATAGAACGCGTCCAAATCGTCATCGTAGTCGAAATGGCCGGAGTTCTGGATCATATATCTGCCGTACTCCTCCGGAGTATGGACATTGGGGACAAAATCGAATAGGTTCAGATTCTTTGCCAGGCGGCGAACCTCGGCGGCACATTCCGGCTTTGCGAAAGTCACCGCTGCCTCCAGCTTGGCTCGATCTGCCCGCGCCAGCTTTGAGATGGCGGCGCACATGGCGTTGAGTTCGAAGACGCTTTCCCGCTCCAAGGCGCAGGCCGTTTCAACAACGGCGGGCAAGTTATTGATTTGAATCTCTAATTTCGCAAACTCCTCACTTTCAAGCCCGCCCCGGCAGAGCATCCGCGCGATCTGGCGCTCCGGTGCGGGAAGATACAGCCAGACCGCCTCGCTGCTGTCATCGCTTGCATGGATGGATTGCAGTGAGACAGTCATCAGGCCCTCCTCATACAGATATTCCGGGAAGTTTCTGCCTTGGTAGATCAGGCTGAGCTCCATTCCATTGTCGTAGACGACGCCGTAGGGGGTGATGGTGCCCTCGTTCTCTGTAATCAGGAGAAGGGCGGTCTCCACCCCGTCCAACTGCTCCAGCTCCTCCAGGGAGGCGCACCCGCCGTGGAGATTTATATAGTGCGCCCGGCCGATCTTCTCCAGATCGGAGAAGTCGTAATTACGGTGGCCTCCTGACAGCAGAAGGTCAGGTTGATGAGGTCCGTCATATCCGAGAGGTCCAGCTTTGCTGCCATCCCCTGGAACTGGGCCAGCCCAGTGCGGTCGAAGCTGTACAGCCGCTTGGCCAAGTAATCCAGCTCATCCACATTGACCGTCCGTTCCTCCAGACATTTTAGAACAGACGCTTTGCCATGAATCTCTTCCGCCTTACAGTCTCTTACCAAAGGATCTCCAATGTCCAGGGCCTCCAGCATTTTGATAGTGCTGTCATACTGGTCCGTCGGGATGGGGAAGGGGATAGTGACAACCGCATAGTCCGGCCGTCTGGCATTCCTAAGTGTCGCTTTGATCCACATCTTTACCGTTCCTTTCATAGATTTTCTCCATCCGTGTGCGCAAACAGTCATCCTCGCTGCCCCAGCAGAGAAACCCATGCCCAGGATAGGGACAGCCATCGCAGCGGGAAAATTGATGGCAAACCGGCCTCCGCGGTGGTTCCGGAGGACAGGAGGGTGCAGCCCTTGGCCTCAGCTGGTGAAGGATCGAGACTGCTCGCATCTGCGCCACCGCTGCGGCATGGGGCAGGTGGCTGTATTCATTTCCTCTGATCATGTCTGCTTCCCCCTCTCAAAACGAAAAAAGGGCCGTATTCTGCCTTTGGCAAAATACGGCCCCCACTTGGTTTAGTTTTGATTTATAAATTCATTTGCGGTTCCTGGCTCTGTATCTGCTCCAACCAGCTCTGGAGATCCGGGACGGTGTATTCGATCTTTGTTCTGGCGGTCTGGATGGCTTTTAGCTGGTCGCTGTTCGGCTCCGGCCCTTCCTCCAGCAGATAATCCGTGGCGCGGTACAGCTCTGTGAGTTCCTCCTCTGTGAACAGCTGCGCCCTGGAGATGAGGCCGGAGCGGACGGCGAAGTCCTGCTTGGCGCCGCGGAAATTCCCCTCATAGTAGTGGCCGTGGCTGACGCCGGTATAGTCGTAGTCCCAGACCCAGGTGACGAATTGGTATCCACTCCTGTTTTCCCGTTCCCTGCCCGCCAGTACTGCGCCGCCGAAGTCCGCCAGCAGGCGGAAGTCCTCATGCAGACCAGATGCGTGGAGCAGCGGAGTGTTCTGCACCGCCTCCACATATTCATATACCTCGTCCGCGACCATAGCCACCTGGTGGTACAGCTCGCTGGCTTCTTCACTTTTGTTTCCGGCTGGAAGCAGAAAGATATCGCTGGCCGGTGATACATAGAGGACCGGCTGGCTGTGGAGGAATACCTCCAGCCGCTTGTCCTCTATAGCGGATGACTCAATTCCGTCTATATAGAGACGTCGAGACAATTCTGCGAAAAATTTGTTTTTCATCTTGACTCCCTCCTTTGGTACAGAAGATTTAGATGCCCTCTCAACTTGGCATATGCCAACGATGCAAAAAGAATTATTTGCCCCTTCCGTCATAACTCAAATTGGCGCCCTTTTTCGATGGAGATATTTCAAAAGGGGCGCCGGACTTTTTACTTAGTACTATAAGACTCTCGTGAACAGCTACCTTGGAAAACAAAAAAGGCCCTGATCTGATGGTTCTATAAAACCAACAAATCAGGGCCTAAGTTTTTGTATATCTTTTTTCGTATTTCTTCCTTTCTGTGTCACCCGAAAAAGGGCACCGACTGGAACAAAACTAGATAATATTGGGGAGAAGCCGCGAAGTAGGAGGTTCAAATCCCTTCAGCAGCCAATTTTCCGAAAAAATATCTTATAGAATAAACAGCAGATTTCGAGCAGTAAAAAAAGCCGCTACCCCTTGATACTCTAGGCGTTCGGCCTAAAATATCTAGATTGTAGCGACTTTATGGAGCAGGTGAAGGGAATCGAACCCTCGTGTTCAGCTTGGGAAGCAGGACTTTAAAAACCTGTCCGGCGTTGAGACTCTAAGCATTCGAGACTTTTCCAGTTTCATTTCCACCACTATTTCCACCAGGGGCCTTCTCAGCCTCCTTTTGGGCGGCGGTGCCATCCAGCAGTTCAATTCCGGCATGGAGGGTGGCGCTGTCACGGTGTGTATAGATGTTGGCGGTGATTTCTATGTCGCTGTGGCCCATGAGTTCCTTTGCCACATTGATGGGGACGCCCGCCGCCTGCAGGTCGGTGCAGAATGTATGCCGGAGACAGTATGGGGTGAGGTCGTCAGCTACCTTGTCCTCCAATACCTGGTTCCGGTATACTTCCGCGCCCATTTCGATATTCATGGCCCGTTTGCAGGCCTTCCAGAGCCGGTCCCAGGCGCCGTAATTCATTCGGTTCCCCTGTCTGGTTTTAAAAACAGGGTCAAACGGTTTTCCCTGTGCCTCTTTGAGCCGCCAGAGCAGATCCGCGTGTATGGGAATGTCCCGGATACCTGCTTCGGTTTTCGGCCCTTTGATTCGATCAGAGCCGCTTTCCAGGGCGGCGTGGACATGAATTTCATTATTGGCAAAATCCACGTCGGCCCAGTTGAGAGCAGCAGCCTCTCCGGGGCGCATTCCGGTATAGAGCAAGGTGAGAAACCAGAGGCCGAATGGTTCCCGGTTGCAGACAGTGAGGAGGACTTTCCGCTCTTGCTCAGTGAGGCTCCGTCGGGAGCCGGATTTGGTTTTAGGGAGTTCCAGTTCCTCCGACGGATCGTAGGGGATCAGGCGGGAGATCCTGGCCCGGCGGAACAGTTCCCGAAGGACTCGACGCAGCTTTTCCACATGGGAGTAGGACATGCCAGCCTGTCCATTTAAAATCCGCTGGAGGTGCACGTCCTTTACATCCTTCAGCTTCATGTGTCCAATGGCCGGTTTGATATAGCCATTGTACTTTTCATCGTACATCCCCAAAGACTTGGGCGTAAGTCCTTTGGGGTCTTTGTAAGTGGCTTTCCACTCTTTGTACCAGGCATTGACCGTCATACTGCCGCCCACGGCCTGCTGACCGGCCTTTGCGGCGGCCAGCTTTTCAGCCAGTTTGGTCATGGCCTCCAACTCGGTTTTCCCGGTGGCTTCGTACTTCTTCCCGTTCAGTCTGGCGGTCTTTCGGATGTAGTCGCCCATTGACTTTTCCCCCTATTCTATTTTACAATAGGGGAGCAGAGGGTCGGTCAAACTTTCTGCACCCCTTTCCCCATTCAGTGTTGCAAGCGCTGGGTGGGGATTTTATTCTACTGCGATAATAGTCCTATTAAATGGACAGTTGCATAACGTGTCCTACTTGACAAATAGAACTAATGTTCTATAATAGAGAATGCAAGGAACAAAGGAGGGCGCGGGATGAACGATCATTGTTATGAAATGGAAATGCTGGAGCTGTTCCGCCAGCTTTCCACAGAGGAGAAGATCAATTATCTTTCTTCCCTACGATGTCTCGCAGCGTCTCAACCTGGCGGCGCTTCTGCTCGGGAGTGAGTTGAGCAGCAAGCCGCAATAGTTCTTTGTCCAGCTCGTCGAGTTCCGACTCGGCGGGCTTATTTTTTTCTTCATCTACAGATTGGGGATTCGTGAGGTTGGAGGTAGGACGGTCTGCAATTTCTCTAATTGTAAGAGATCCGTTGGATAGATCTTCCCACCCCATGAGTGTTGCTGGTGAAACTTTAAGAACTTCGGCCAGTTTAGCTATTTTTTCATGGCGCATCGTTTTTATATTTCCACTTTCCCATCGTTGAACGGTGGCTTCAGTAACGCCAACGGAATCAGCTATTTGCGAGAGAGTAAGGCCCAGTTCTTTGCGTCGTTGTTTTAATACGGAAGATAAAGCCCCCATATTAGCTCATCCCTTTCTTATGATGTAAATTAACTATATCATGTACTCCTTTAAAGTGCAAGAAAATTCTTACGTTCCGCGTAAAAACTTTCGCAAAACGCATTGACATTTAAGCAGCACTGTGTTAACATGAACTTACGTTATACGAAAGTTTGGAGGTGATAAGATGGCTTTTGTAGATGTCCCAAAGGTCCGAGGGAAGATGGCGGAAAAGGGATATACTATTACGTCCTTGGCTGATATTTTGGGAATTAACCGTAATACATTATCTCTTTATTTAGAAAATCCGGACAAAATACCGTATGGCGTAATCGCCAAAATGGCTGATGTTCTATGCGATACGCCGCAAAATGCAGCAGAGATTTTTTTTGCCGCGAGCTTACGTTAAACGAAAGTTTTTCTCTGCGGGAAATAAAATTGCCGCCCCGGGTGTGCGAGACCCGAAGGCGGCAGAAAGGATAGTGCTATGAAGCAAGTTTATCACAATGTCTCCGCGCTGTCAAAAGCGATTGCGGAGAAACGCCGGCAGCTGTTTGAGCGCCAAGGCGGGATCATGCGGCCCCAGGACCTGGCCGAGGAGCTGGGCCTGAAGGACAAACGGGCGGCCCAGAAGTGGGCGGAGGAGCACGACGTGCCCATGGTGGAGATCAACACCACGTTTCGAGGATATGAAGTGGACCTGGTGGCGAAGGCGATTGTCCAGAGCCGCGGGATGTGCTGAGAGGAGGAGACGGTATGAAGCATTATGAAATCACCATAAACAACGGGAACTACCCGCTGACGTATCAGTGCAGCACTATTGCGGAGGCCTTTGGATGCCTGATGGAGGTTTCCTCCTGGGCTTCCCATGTTCGGTTCGACCCGGATGAAATGATGGGAGTTCTGGTCGATCTGCACCGCGGGGGTCTTTCCTTTGAGACCTACGGGTTTCGTGTGGCGGTACAGAAAGGGGAGGTATGAGGTGAAGCCTGAAATTTTTGACTCCGACCGGGTACCGGTTTATGAGAACCCAAACCGGGTGAAGGACCCCCGCCGGTATATCCGGCAGTGTCTGGATGTGGAAACGGAGCGGAGCCGGCGGTTTACCCGCTTCGTGAAGAAGCTGCTGCTGGTTTCTATGGCTCTGTTTCTGCTGGCGCTCTTGCTGGGGGCGGCGGTATGAAGAAGGCCGTGGCCCGTGTGCGGGGAGAGGCCCAGAAGAACATTGTCAAGCTGTTGGAAGGTCTAAGCAACCGGTATTCCAAGTGGGAGGTCTGGCAGGACTTCATCATTATGTCGGCCATTGGTATTGCCAACGCCCTGGGCGGTCCCTACAAGGAAGACCGGGAGAAGCAGTACATGAGCCGGGCGCGAAAATACTCCCGCGAAGAGATGGAAGCATTCGCGCAGATGTTCGCGGAAGTCACACTGGAGCTGGACCGAAATCCGGACCAGGACTTCCTTGGGGATCTATTTATGTCCCTGGACCTTGGGAACCAGTGGAAGGGGCAGTTTTTCACCCCATACAGCGTGTGCAGGGCCATGTCCGCCATGACTTACGGAGACGACCTGAAAGAGAAGATCGAGAAAAGAGGCTGGGTGTCCGTTAATGACCCGGCCTGTGGAGCTGGAGCGCTGCTGGTCGCCTTTGCCAACGAGTGCCGCCGCCCCGGGACGGAGATCAACTATCAGACGTCGGTGCTGTTTACTGCCCAGGATATCGACTTCCTGGCAGGGATGATGTGATACATCCAGCTGAGTCTTCTGGGATGCCCTGGGTATGTGGTAATCGACGATACCCTGTCAAAGCCGGCGGTCAGCGTGGACGACCGGGGGCTGATTCCGAGAGACGGCCCCAATGTCTGGTACACACCCATGTATTTCAGAGATGTCTGGAGCTGGAGGCGGCTTGCCGCAGCGGTGGGCCACACACTAAAAGTTATAAAATCAGAGGAGGAAAACGATTATGACCGAGCAGCTGGACAAAAAAAGCATTCTGGAGATGTCCATGGGCGCCATTCTGGAGCGGGTGGACTATGAGATGGGGCGGGTGTTGGACAACATCTTGGACCCCAACACCAAGCCCACCGGAAAGCGGAAAATCACGATCTCCCTGGAACTGGTCCCCAGTGCGGACCGGCGGACCATTACGGTGCTGACCACAGCAAAAGCTACTTTGGTTCCCACTGATCCGGTGACCACCAGCCTGTACATCACCAACCAACCTACCACGGGCGAGATGGTTGTTGCGGAAATGGTCCCCCAGGTCCCCGGACAGACGGCGCTTGACGGGACCGAACAGGCCCAGCCCAAGATTCTGAATTTCAAGCGGGCATGATTCCCGCATATCGAAAGGAGTTTTTATCATGTTGAAGGAATTTGCTCAGTATCTCCAGTCCCTGAAGGACAACAAGATCTACAACATCAACGGGGAGACCTATTCCGACCACGATCTGGTCCGGATCAAGCCCCATGTGGACCGCCCGGGGTGTCTTCGTGTGACTGGCCTGGACAGCATTGTGAAGCTGATCCGCAACGAACTGGAAATGCTGGAGGCGCTTCCGGTGTATATCCGCGTAGACGGGGCGAAGGAGGTCTCTGTCTTCACCTCTTATGACGCCTACATGGACCGGGACAGCCTGTATTCCGCATCCTGTGACGTTCCGGGATTCCGGGAGGGATTCCGGGAGCCGGAGCAGGCCATCATTGAACTGCGCAGCAAGTTCGTTCCGGATGAAGATGTGAACTATCTGCTGGATTTGCTTTCCAGGATCAATAAGGAGAACGGCGTTACCACCCGGGACAACGGGGTAAGCCAGGAGGTGGAGGCCCGGTCCGGGATCTCCCTGAAGCAGATGGTCCAGGTGAAGCCCCGGGTAACGCTGTGTCCCTACCGCACCTTCCTGGAGGTAAATCAGCCGGAGAGCGAGTTTATCCTGCGGCTGGACGAGGACGGCAACGTGGGCCTGTTTGAAGCAGACGGCGGCATGTGGAAGATGGAGGCCAAGCGGCGGATCTCCGCTTACTTTGAAGAGAACCTGGCGGCTGAGATCGAAGCCGGAAAAGTTGTTGTGATGATGTAAAGACGGTGTAAGGAGGTCAAAAAGCATGGAAATCACACTGTTACGCCTGGAGATCCGCCGGCTTAAGGGCTGCCAGGCGCTGGATTTGGAGCTGGACGGCAAGTCCGCCGACATCTACGGCGACAACGCCGCGGGCAAGACCACCATCTATGACGCGCTGACTTGGCTGCTATTCGGTAAGGACAGTCGGGGGCGGGGAGACTTTGAGATTAAGCCCCTGGGACCGGACGGGCAGGTGGAGGACCACGGGGCGGTGAGTTCGGTCACCGCCCGCCTCTCCGCCGGCGGCGTGGAGATCACTCTGAAGAAGACCTACTATGAGAAGTGGTCCACCAAGCGGGGAAGCGCCGAGGCCAGCTATGACGGCAACACCAGCGAATACTTTGTAGACGAGGTGCCGGTGAAGAAATACGAGTTCGAGCGCCGGGTGGGCGAGCTGGTGAGTGAGGAGCTGTTCCGCATGCTCACCAACGTGTCCTGGTTCTGCGAAGGGATGGACTGGAAGAGCCGCCGGAAGATCCTCTTTGAGGTGTGCGGGATCCAGGAGGACCGGGAGATCTTGGCGGGGGAGCCCAAGTTTGCCCAGCTGGCGGAGGCCATGGGGAAGCTGGCCCTGGACGACTACAAGAAGAAGCTGTCCGCCCAGCGGAAGGGTCTGAGTGGGGCGCGGAATACCATCCCCGCCCGGATGGACGAGCAGCAGCAGGTGATCGACGGGCTGTCCACCATGGACTTTGACGGCCTGCGGGCGCGCCGGGAGGAGCTGACAGCCCAGGCGGAGCAGCTGTCCGGTGAGCTGGTGAAGCTGGACCACGGGGCGTTGCTGGACAGCAAGCGGAACGAGCTGGCCGCCCTGAAAAATGAGCTGGCCAAGCTGGACAACGACAACAGCGCCTTTCGGGCCAAGCAGACCGTCCCGGTGGAAGACCTGCGGCCCCAGCTGAAGCGGCAGCTGGAGCAGGCCAAGCAGGACGTGCTGGACCTGACGGCCCACGTCCACCTGGCGGACGAGACCATCCGGCAGATGGAGAAGCTGGTGGAGGCGTGCCGGGATGAGTGGAAGAAGGCGGACGGGGAGACCTTCTCCGGCGGCACCTGTCCCACCTGCGGCCAGGCCCTCCCCCCGGAACAGCTGGCCCAGGCCAAGGCAAATTTTGAGGCGGCCAAGGAGCGGCGGAAGCAGGAAACGGTATCCCGGTCCCAGGAGTACAAGAAGACCCTGGAGCAGACCCGGGCGCGCCGGGAGCAGTACATTGAGAAAGCGGTGGCGGCGGAGAACGAGGCGGCCCGCCTGACCGACGAGCTGGCCGCCTACGTGCCCCAGGAGCCCGCCCCGGTGTCGGACATGCCCGGATATGGGGAGGAGCGGACGCGGCTGACCACGGCCATCCAGGCGGCAGAGCAGGAGGTCTCCCAGCTGGCCGGGGAGAGCGCGGCCATCCGGACGGAGATCCAGGGGAAGGTGGCCGCCCTGCGCCGGGAGACCCAGGAGGTGGACCAGGAACTTGGGAAAGCTGGAGCCCTGTCCCACGCCCGGGCGCGGCTGGAGGAGCTGCGGGCCGAGGCCAAGGAGACGGCCCAGGCCCTGGAGGCCATCGACCAGCAGATCTTCCTGTGCGAGGAGTTTGCCCGGTACAAGGTGCAGTTCATCGAGGAGGGCGTGAACCAGAAGTTCCGGCTGGCCCGGTTCCGGCTGTTCCAGGAGCAGGTGAACGGCGGCCTGGCGGACTGCTGCGAGCCCACCTATGAGGGCGTGCCCTACGGCAGTCTGAACAACGGCATGCGGATCAACCTGGGGGTGGACGTGATCCGGACCATCTCGGAGCACTACGGCCTGAAAGTCCCCCTGGTGGTGGACAACGCGGAGAGCGTGACGCGGCTGGCCGGCATTGATACGCAGGTGATCCGGCTGGTGGTCAGCGGGGCGGACCAGGCGCTGAGAGTGGAGGTGTCCGAATAATGGGACTGAAAGTAAAAGACTGGGCGAAGCCCAAGCTGCCCCCGGTAGAGCCGGGCGTGTACATCGCCGTGTGCGTGGGGGTTGTAAACCTGGGCGAGCAGTACAGCGAGAAGTTCAAAAGCTATCGGCCCGAGGTGCAGTTTATCTGGGAACTGGCCGGGGAGACAGTGGAGGTGGACGGGGAGACCAAGCCCCGGCAGCTCTCTAGGGCTTTTACGTTTTCCGCCAGCAAGAAGAGCAATCTTCGGGGATTTATCTCCAGCTGGAATGGGGTGCAGTACAGCGACGAACAGTTCGGAGAAGTCGACCTGTTCGACCAGGTGGGCCGGGCCTGCCAGCTGAACGTGGTGCTCAATGACACCGGCGAGTATGCCAACGTGGACAGCGTGATTCCCCTGCCCAAAGGGATGCCAGCCCCCACCACGGACACGCCGCCTATCCTCTGGAACATGGACGAGTGGGACGATGAGAAATTTGCCGCCCTGCCTGATTGGGTGCAGGAGAAGATCAAAAAGAGCACCCAGTACCAGAAGGACCACACGCCCACAGATGCGGTAGACTTCCCGGCCCAGGAGGCAAAGGAGAGCGCCGCGGCGGCGCCGGCCCCGGCTAACGCCGCCCCCAGAGAGGAGTGTCCCATTTGAGATTTCATCCATTGGCCT
>ERZ1643249.4206-NODE-4206-length-12216-cov-5.004605_pt1 | contig 12216 bp, 10 predicted proteins | sample MGYA00579263_ERZ1643249 | MGnify/ENA primary metagenome ERZ1643249 (study PRJEB29033, sample SAMEA4952264) | chicken gut metagenome | biome: Broiler Chicken; feature: Gastrointestinal Tract; material: Caecum | place: Ireland | collected 2018 | study: Broiler...
TATGGGGAGGGGCGGCGGAATGTCTCTGCCTGCCTCTTTTATGTTAAGGGGGAGGTGTCCCCATTCCATTCCTCCACTTATGGTAAGAAGCGTCGCCTAACCTTCCTGCCTCCCCTTATGGTAAGGGGAGGTGGCACGAAGTGCCGGAGGGGATAAGGAGTTCGGTAAATGAACAGACAATCCCTCAGTCAGCTATGCTGACAGTTCCCTTTGCACAAGGGAGCCATAGTTGTGGGTTGGCTTACGCCGCCTCTTTTTGCACAAGGGAGCCATGGCGTGAGGGAGGTGCTGTCACCCTTTGCGCAAGGAAGCCAGGGAAAGCAGGGAAACGGCGAGCGCCGCGCACAGGGAGACGCGGGTGGGGTATTTTTCTTTGACGCCTTCGGACAGGCGGTCGGGATATACCCCCACGCCCGCGATGCAGCCGCGGATGCCGTCGGGGTCGGAGAGGCATTCGACGAGCATGCCGCACAGCTTTTTCCCGTCCGAAAAGATCTCGTTTTCGCGGAGGGCGCCGCCGAGAACGGCGGAGACGGCGGCGTAGATTTTTGCCGCCAGCGCGCCTTGTTCTTCGCGGGCGTCCGGAAAGAAGAGCAGGGACATATACACCCCGCCCTCTTCGGAGGGGAAGGTCCTGCCCTTCCGCGCCCTGCCCGCCGTCTGTCGTTCGGCAAGGATGAGGGAAGGGGAGGTCTCCCCCTCGGCGAGAAGGCGCTCCGCATAGGCGTTTGTGGAGGGCAGGGATTTGACGACGGAAACTTTGACGCCGGAAAATCCCGCCGCCGAAAGCAGCCGGGAAAGTTCCCCTTCGTCCGCCACGTCGGAGGGGAGGAGGCGGTAGCCCGCCTTGGGGGTCCCTTCGATCTTATACCCCTCTTCGCGCAGGGCGGAGACGGCTTTCCAGACGGCGGCGCGGGTGACGGAAAAGCCGTCGGCGAGCGCCTGACCGGAGAGGGTTTTCCCCGATTGGAGTTGTTTGAGGATATTCGTTTTCAGGCTCATGGTGTACGCCCATTATAAACCAAAAAGGGGCAAATGTCAAGAAAGGAGTGAAAAAGACAGAATTTTTCCCGAAAAGGGCGCGAAAACGCTTTGATTTTTCCCCCAAATATTGTAAAATAGAAGGAGCGCAATATATAGGGCGCGAAGAGCCCGGGCGCGGGCTTTTCCGGAACGGGAGAAGCGGGCGGCGGACGAAAATAACCAACGGAGTTTTGTTTTCAATGGGATTGATCAGTTATTTGATGGGCAGCGACGGCAGAAAGAGCCTGAAAAAACTCGGCAAAATCGCGGATAAGGTGGAGGCGCTCGACAGCAAGTACGCCGCGATGGACGACGAAACCCTGAAAGGGCAGACGGCGGTTTTCAAAGACCGGCTCGCCAAGGGGGAGACGACGGACGACATTCTGCCCGACGCCTTTGCGGCGCTCCGGGAAGCGGCGTGGCGGATTCTGGGCATGAAGCATTTCCGGGTGCAGATCATCGGCGGCATCTGCCTGCACCAGGGGCGCATCGCCGAGATGAAGACGGGCGAAGGCAAGACGCTCGTCGCCACCCTTCCCGCCTACCTCAACGCGCTCACGGGCAAGAGCGTGCACATCGTCACCGTCAACGACTATCTCGCCCGCCGCGACGCGGAATGGATGGGCAAGGTGCACAAGTTCATGGGGCTGACGGTGGGCGTCATCGCGCCGGGCATGGACGACGACGCCAAGCGGGAAGCGTACAAATGCGACATCGTGTACGGCACCAACAACGAATTCGGCTTCGACTACCTCCGCGACAACCTCAAAACGGATTTGAAGCGCATGGTGCAGCGGGATCTGACCTTCGCGATCGTGGACGAAGTGGACTCCATCCTCATCGACGAAGCGAGAACGCCGCTCATCATCTCGGGCAAGGGGGAGAAGTCCTCCGACCTGTACGTGCAGGTGGACAGATTCGTGCGCACCCTTTCGGGCGGGTTCGACGACGAACTCAAAGAGGAAGAGGACGCGGAATTCGCGCGCAAGCGGGAGGAGCGCCGGGAGAACAAGAAGAACAAAAAGAAGAAGGAAGTTCTTCCCGAAACCGCGGACGAAGAGGAGGAAGAGGAAGAAGCGGTCGATTTCACCAGGATGACGCTCGCCGAACAGGCGAATTACGAAGCGGAGCAGGAGGAAAAGCGCGCCGCCGCGGCGGCAGCGGCACCCGAAGGGAAGAAGGCGCTCGCCGCCTCCCGCGACTGGGACTATATCATCAACCGCAAGGACAAGACGGTGGAGCTCACCGATTCGGGCGCGCGCAAGGCGGAAAAATTCTTCCGCATCGACAACATCGCCGAGATCGAGCACGCCGATCTCAATCACCACATCCAGCAGGCGCTGAAAGCGCATAAGCTGTTCAAGCGGGACGAGGACTACATCGTCAACGACGGCGAAGTCATCATCGTCGACGAATTCACGGGCAGACTCATGATCGGGCGCAGGTACTCGGACGGCCTGCACCAGGCGATCGAAGCGAAGGAAGGGGTGGAAGTCAGAAGCGAAAACAAGACGTACGCCACCATCACCTTCCAGAACTACTTCCGCCTGTACGCCAAGCTGTCGGGCATGACGGGTACGGCAAAGACGGAGGAGGCGGAATTCCGCACCATCTACTCCCTGGACGTCATCGAGATCCCGACCAACAAGCCCATCAAGCGGGTGGACCTCCCCGATCGGGTGTATTCGACGATCGACGGCAAAAAGCGGGCGATCATCAACGAGATCGTCGAGCGGCACGAGAGCGGCCAGCCCATTCTCGTGGGCACCGCGTCGGTGGATAAGTCGGAGGAAATTTCCCGGCTGCTCAGAAAGAACGGCATCAAGCACAACATCCTCAACGCGAAGAACCACGAGCGCGAAGCGGAGATCGTCGCGCAGGCGGGCAGATTCGGGGCGGTGACCATCGCCACCAACATGGCGGGGCGCGGCACGGACATCCTCTTGGGCGGCAACCCCGAATATCTCGCCAAGAAGCGGCTGCGCGAAGAGGGCGCGGAGCGGGAAGTCATCGATCTGGCGACGAGCATGTATATCCAGGACATCGACGACAAGACCAGAGAGGTGCGCGAGCGGTATAAGAAACTCTACGACTATTACAAGGCGGAGACGGACAAGGAAAAGGAACAGGTCATCGCGGTGGGCGGCCTCTGCATCATCGGCACCGAGCGGCACGAATCGCGGCGCATCGACAACCAGCTGCGCGGTCGTGCCGGCCGTCAGGGGGACGTGGGCATGTCCGTGTTCTTCCTCTCCCTCGAAGACGAACTCGTCATGCGGTTCGGCGGCGAGCGCATGAAGTCCCTCTACAACCTCTTCAAGATCGACGAAGATACCTGTCTGGAATCCAAGATGCTCTCGCACGGCATCGAAAACGCGCAGAAGAACATCGAAGGCAGGAACTTCGGCATCCGCAAAAACGTCCTCCAATACGACGACGTCATGAACACCCAGCGCAAGGTGATGTACGAAGAGCGCCTCAACGTCCTTAAAGGTGCGGACGTGCACGAACAGGTGCTCAAATATATCCCCGACTACGTCGAAGAGGTGGTGCGTGCGGCGGTCAACGTGGACGACATGCCCGAACTCTGGAACGAGACGGAACTCAACGCCGCGCTCGAAGCCAAGCTGCTGCCCGAAGGGACGGGTTACGTCACGCGCGAGAAACTCACCAAGTGGGACTATCCTCTCGCCATCCGCAAGATCACGAACAAGACGGTCAAGGAATACGAAAAGAAGATCGAAGATATCAAGGCGAACACGGGCATCGACTTCCACGACGTGGAGCGCCGCGTCCTCCTCATGAACGTGGACAGGAACTGGATCGACCACATCGACGCCATGGATCAGCTCCGCAAGGGCATCGGGCTTCGCGCCTACGGGCAGGTCGACCCCGTCATTTCCTATAAGAAAGAGGGCTTCGAGATGTTCGACGAGATGATCGAGCGCATTCAGCGCACGACCATTTCCGTCCTCCTCAAAGTCAAGGTGGAGGTGCGTCCCGCGCCCCAGCCCGTCCGCCGTCAGATGCCCGATCAGAGCATGGGCGCAAACGGCGCGTCCGCGAACGGAGCCTCCGAAAGCGGCGGGAACGGAGCCGCAAACGGCAACGGCGCAGGCGCGCAGGCTTCGGGCGGCATGTCTCCCGTTCCCCATCCCCTCCGCAGACCCCTCCGCCGTCAGATGCCCGAGCCGCTGACCAATATGCGCTCGTACAAAGAGGCGATGGCGAGGCGGGAGGAACAGCTGAAAGCCGCCGCGGCAAAGCAGGCGGAAGCGGAGGCGAAGGCATCCGAACAGGGACAGACCCAAGAGGAACGGGGAGCCGGTGAGGAATCCGGGGATAAATAAGCCCGGAAGAAAATGAGACAAACGGGAGAGTTATGTTCAAGGCAGACGATTACAGACTGAAAATACAGGGCATGCGTTCGGTGCTGGACGAAGCGGGCTATGCGCTCGATCTCGACAACCAGCGGACGCGGCTCGCCGAACTCAAAAAGGAACAGGAACAGCCGGACGTGTGGCAGGATCTCGAAAAGTCGGCGAAGATCGGGCGGGAGATCTCCCATATCGAAAATAAGATCGACGCCTACGAGAAGGGCGAGACGGCGCTCAAAGACGCGGGGGAGGTGATCGACCTCATCGAAGAGACGGGGGACGAAAGTCTCATTCCCGAGCTGGACAACATGCTGCAAAAGGCGGACAAGGACATCGAAGACATGCGCATCCGCGCCCTCCTGAAAGGGCCGTACGATTCGCACAACGCCCTTCTGGCGCTGCACGCGGGCGCGGGCGGCACGGAGGCGTGCGATTGGTGCGCGATGCTCTACCGCATGTACACCCGCTATTGCGAAAAGATGGGCTTCAAGGTGTTCGAACTCGACCGCGAACCGGGCGAAGAGGCGGGCATCAAGAGCGTGGATTTCCGCGTGGAAGGGGAAAACGCCTACGGCTATCTGAAGGCGGAAATGGGGGTGCACCGCCTGGTGCGCATCTCTCCCTTCGACGCCAACAAGCGCCGCCATACCTCCTTCTGCTCCCTCGAAGTCATGCCCGAAGTGGAGGACGACAACGAAGTGGAGATCAAGGACGACGACATCCGCATCGACATCTACCATTCGGGCGGCGCGGGCGGACAGAACGTCAACAAGGTCGCTTCGGCGGTGCGCATCACCCACTATCCCACGGGCATCGTCGTGCAGTGCCAGAACGAGCGCTCCCAGCTTCAAAATAAGGAAATGTGCTTCAAGATGCTGCGCTCCAAGCTGCTCGAAAAGAAGATAGAGGAGCGGCAGGCGGAAGCGGACGCGATGAAGGGGGACGTGAAGAAGATCGAATGGGGCTCCCAGATCCGCTCCTATGTGTTCTGCCCGTACACGATGGCGAAAGACCACCGCACGGGCTACGAAAAGGGAGATATCCAGGCGGTGATGGACGGGGACATCCAGGGATTCATCATCGACTATCTGAAAAAGACCTGAGCCGCATTTTTTCAGCTCCCTTTTCGGGGGCGCGTTAAAAGGCGCGTACATTGCCCTGTCGGCAGAAAAAGGACGGGGCAGGGTTGAGACGAAGGAGAAAAAAGGCTTTCGGTTGTGCCCGGAAGCCGTTTTTTCGAGAGGACGGAGAAAAAGTATGTATCTTCCTTATTTGCCCGAAACGCCCGAGCGGCGGGAACCCGTCGTTCTGGGAATCGAATCCTCCTGCGACGAAACGGCGGCAGCCGTCGTGCGCGGCAGGCATATTTTGTCGGACGAGATCGCGTCGTCCGCGGACACACAGTCCCTGTTCGGAGGGGTGGTGCCCGAAATCGCGTCGCGCGCGCATACCGAAGCGATCTCCGCCGTCGTCCGCCGCGCCGTCGGAAAGTCGGGCGTGGGGTTCGACGGCATCGACGCCGTCGCCGTCACTTACGGGGCGGGGCTTTTGGGGGCGCTGCTCGTCGGGGTGTCCTTTGCCAAGGCGCTCGCCTATGCTTTGAACAAACCGCTGATCGCGGTCGATCACATCCGCGGGCATCTCGCGGCGGCATATACCTGCGCGCCCGATTTGGAGCCTCCCTTCGTCACCCTGCTCGCCAGCGGCGGGCATACGGCGGTGCTGTACGCCGAGACGGAGGGGAAGTTCGAAATTCTCGGCGCGACGCTGGACGACGCGGCGGGGGAGGCGTTCGACAAGGTGGCGCGGGTGCTGGGTCTGAAATATCCGGGCGGGCCGAATATCGAAAAATGTATCCGCGAAGGGGACGGGAAACCCGTCGTCCCCATGCCCAAGATGCTGAAAGGGGGCGGGGGATACAATTTCTCGTACAGCGGACTGAAAACGGCGGTCATCAATTACTGCCATACCATGGAACAGAAGGGGCTGCCCTATTCCAAAGCGGACGTGGCGGCGTCCTTCCAGTGCGCCGCGGTGGACGTACTCGTGGAAAAGACGATGGCGGCGGCAAGGGCGCAGGGGGTAAAGACGGTGACGGCAGGCGGCGGCGTCGCCGCAAATTCCTATCTTCGGGAAAGGCTCTCTTCCGAGTGCCGTCGGGCGGGGCTGCGCCTGGTGCTGCCCGAGAAACGGCTCTGCACGGACAACGCGGCGATGATCGCCGCCGAAGGCGCCGTGCAGTACAGGCTGGGCAATTTCGCAAAGCTCGACCTCAACGCCAAAGCCTCCATCCCGCTGTCGGCGACGCTGGGCGGCGCGGGCAGGGTGTAAATAAGGAAAAGTTATGGATATAAAGGAAATTCTTCTCGACGCGCTTCTGGACACCTTGAAACTTCTGCCCTGGCTGATCGTCATCTATATCGTCATCGAACTCATCGAACATAAGACCAGACTGACCGGCCCCAACAACCGCCTGAACGGACGGCTGGGACCCCTGATCGGCGCGGCGACGGGGCTGATCCCCCAATGCGGCTTTTCGGTGATGGCGGCGAAGCTGTTCGAACAGAAGTACATCACCGTGGGGACGCTGCTCGCGATCTTTCTCGCCACCAGCGACGAAGCGTTTATCATCCTGCTCTCCTCCGGGCAGGGCGCCGTGTGGCTGCTCCCCCTCATCGTCCTGAAAATCTTCGTGGGCGTCGCCGCGGGCTATGCCGCGGACGGACTTCTCAAAGCCTTCAAAAAATCGTACGTCCGTGTCTCTCAGATCTCTTCCGACGGGAAAGGACATACCCATGTATGCGACCACGGAGATCATGACGGCGATTGCGGCGGGGAGGAAGGCGCGCACGATACGCACGAGACGCGGGAGATTTTCCTGCGCAAGGCGGAGGAGCAGGAGTTCGAATGCACTTCCTGCGGACGGGTGCACGACGAAAAGAGACCGGTGATGACCTATTTCGTGGCGCCCCTTCTGCACGCGCTGAAAGTGGCGGCGTTCATTCTCGCCGTCAACGTGATTTTGGGGCTCGTCATCGGCTGGGTGACGGAGGAGCGGTTTATCCGCTTCATGGAGCGGGGTCTGTTCGTGCAGCCGCTCATCACCTCCCTCATCGGGCTGATTCCCAACTGCGCCTCTTCCGTCGTCGTCACCGAGTGCTTTTTGCAGGGCGGAATCTCCTTCGGCTCGTGCGCGGCGGGGTTGTGCGCCAACGCGGGCATGGGCTTTGTCGTCCTCCTGAAAAACACGAAGAAGTGGAAGCGCAATCTCGTCCTCATCGGCGTCTGCTATCTCATTTCCGTGCTGGTGGGGATCGCGGTCAACGCGGTATTTCCCGCTGCGGCGGTGTAAAAGGCGACAAAACGGGCGAACGGTAAATATAAATGCAATCGTCCGGAATTGTCCGGAACTTCCTTCCCGCCCTGCGGGCGGGATATAAAGTATGAGGGATACGATCATGAAAAAATCTTTTTGGAGCCCCTTTCTCTCCGCTCTGACGCCGTACACGGCGGGCGAACAGCCGCAGGACAGGCGGTACGTCAAACTCAACACCAACGAAAATCCCTATCCGCCGTCGCCGAAGGTCCAAGAGGCGCTCGCCGCCTTTTCCGTCGATCGGCTGCGCCTGTACCCTTCACCCGACGCCGACCTTCTGCGGGACGCGATCGCGGAAGCGGAGGGGGTGAGCCGGGAAAACGTCTTTTGCGGCAACGGCAGCGACGAAGTGCTCGCCCTCTGCGTTCCCGCCTTCTTCAAGGGGGGCAGGGGAGCGGCGTTCGCCGATATTACCTATTCTTTCTACCCCGTTTTCTGCGACTTTTTCTCGGTGTCCTATACGCAGGTGCCGCTGAAAGAGGACTATACGATGGACCTTGCGGGTCTTGGAAAAGCGGACGCGGACGGGGTCTTTTTCACCAACCCCAACGCCCCCACGGGCATCGGCGTGGGGATGGAAGAGACGGAAAAATTCGTCGCGGAAAATCCCGGAAAACTCATCGTCGCAGACGAGGCGTACATGGGCTTTTTCGGGCAGAGCGCCCTGCCGCTCACGAAAAAATATCCCAATCTGCTCGTCGTCAAGACCTTTTCCAAATACTACGCACTCGCGGGCATCCGCTGCGGCTATGCCGTGGGGGATGAGGCGCTCATCCGCGGGCTGTTCGCGGCGAAAGACTGTTTTAACTCTTATCCCGTGGACGCACTCTGCCAGGCGGTGTGCGCGGCGGCGGTGGGGGACAAGGCGTATTACGCCGCGGCGGCGGAAAAGGTGAAGTCGGAACGGTCGCGCCTGCGCGCGGAGCTTGTCCGGCTCGGCTTTTTCGTGCCCGAAAGCGCCTCCAATTTCCTGTTTGCGGGGCATGAAAAGGGCGGGGAATTTATCTATCGCGGCCTGAAAGAGCGGGGGGTGCTGGTGCGCTTCTGGAATACGGAAAAGCTGAAAAAATTCTGCCGCATCACGGTGGGCGCGCCCGAAGAAAACGACGCGCTGCTTTCCGCTTTGCGGGAGATGCTCTGACGAAAGTCAAAGCGCGGGGAGGGTATGGCAAAAAATTTTTTCGGGCACGAGATCGCGCGGACGGACGCAAAGGCGCTTCCCGATCTCCTCAAAGCCCGCTTCCCGATGGGGAACTTTCTCGTTCTCACCGATGAAGAGAGCGCGGCGGTTTTTGCGCCGCTGCTGAAAAGGCTGCCCAAAAAGCTGTTTGCCGTATGGCGGGAAGGGGACGACCTCCTTCCCCTGTTTTCCGAACCGGACAAAATCACCTGCGCCGTCGGCGTCGGCGGGGGGATCCCCGCCGCGCGGTATTTCGCCGCGGTGCGCTCCCTGCCCTGCGCCGCCGTCTGCCCGTCCTTTGCGCCCTGCGGCGCGGGCGGAGGGGAAATTTGCGCGACGGTCGCCGGGGAAAAGACCCGCTTTCCCGTCTCTCTGCCAAATCTTATCGCCTTCTGCGAACCCGCGGACGGGCGGGGCTTGGAGGAAGGGCGCGCCTTTCTCTCCCTCTGCGCCGTTCAAACCTTTGCCTTTTCCGCCTGCCGCAGGCTGGGCGTCGGGGAAGAGGAAAAGGGCGGGGAGGGAGAAAAGGGGAAAAGCGGAGAAAAAGGGGAGGAACTGTTTCCCCTTTTCCGCGCGGCGGCGGATTGCAGGGGTACGGAGGGCGAAACCCTCTTTTCCGCCCTTCTGACGGCAGAATACTGCCTGTCCCGCGGGTCGGGCGGCGAAGCGTTCGCCCTTGCCCGCCTGGTAAAAAAGTACGCCCGCCTTTCCCGCGCGGACACGTTTCTGTCCTGCGCCCGCGCGTTTGCCGGGCTTTGCGCCCTCTTTTTCGGGAGCGGATTTCTTCGCTTCGGAAAGGCCGATTATAATGCCCGCAGGAAGGAGGCGGAGCGGCTTTTTCCGGAAGAGGGGATACCGGCGCCCGAAGTCCCGACGCAAGTGCGGCTTTTATCCCTCGCCGCCGCTTTCGAGGAAAACCGCGCGGCGCTTTTTGCGGAAATTTCCGCGCTCGTCAAAACCCTGCCCCCCTGTCCGGAGGAAAAAATCCGCAAGGCGGGCGGCATCCTGCGCTTTCTCCCCGAACTGTACGGCGGGGGGATTTCGGCGCTGATGCGGGATTTCGGACTGCTCTGACAGGCGGCGCGGGCGCTTCGGCAAATCGGCAAAGACAAAAGAATGAGGAAAAGACCATGATCACACCCGAACGGCTCATCCAAAAAACAAAGGTATTTCTGCTCGATCTGGACGGCACCCTTTATCTCGGCGAAACCCCCATCGGGCGGGTGCAGGAGACGCTGGCGCTTCTGCGCGCGGCGGGCAAAAAGCTCGTGTACTGCACCAACAATTCCTCCAAGACCCCTTCGGAATACGTCCGCAAACTGGAAAAAATCGGGCTGTGGGGGGAGGGGGACATGGTGTACACCTCCGGGATCGCCGCGGCGGAATATCTCAAAAAATACCGCCCGAAGGAAAGGGTGTACGCGCTGGCGACGGACGAAGTGAAAGCCGATCTCGCGGCGCGCGGCGTGCCGCTCGACGAAGAGAATCCCGACGTCTGCCTGCTCGCCTACGACACTTCGCTCACCTTCGCGAAGATGAAGAAATTCAACGAGTTTCTCTGCGCGGGGAAATTTTACGCCGCGACCCATCCGGACGCCGTATGTCCCGCCCTGCCCTGCCCCATGCCCGACGTCGGCTCCTTCATCGAGATGTTCCGCGTCTCTTCGGGGCGCACGCCGGACGTCGTCTGCGGAAAGCCCTGTCCCGTGATGGGGGAGGGGCTGGAATCCCTTCTCGGCGTGGAAAAGGGGGAGGTGGCGATGGTCGGGGATCGGCTGCATACCGATATACGCTTTGCAAATCGCAGCGGTTTCACCGCCGTTCTGGTGCTTTCGGGGGAGACGACGGCGGAGATGGCGGCGGCGTCCGCCGACCGCCCGGACATCGTTTTGAAGGCGTTCGACAATCTTCTGCCCCTGCTCGCGGCGGAAAATTCGGCAAAAAGCGTTTGAAAACCCGCCCTTTTGCGGTACATATATAGTAGACAGGAGGATTACGCATGAAGGAAGTAAACGTTATAGGTCTTGCGGACGGCAGGCTGGAAATTGCGCTTACGGGCGAGATCGATTCGGGATCGGCGGACGAATTTTACGCCGTCGTGTCCGACGCCTATCGGCATACGCCGGGGGACATCGCCTTCGATTGCACGGGGCTGGAATTTATCGACAGTACAACCCTGGGTACGTTTATTAAGATATTGAAGCTCGTAAAGACGGACGGGCATTCGCTGCGGCTGACGGGGTTGCAGCCGCGGATCAAAAAGCTGTTTCTCATCTGCTCTTTGGACACCATCATGGGGATCGATTGAAAAATATGGATAAATTTACTGTTTGTTTGCCCTTATCCAACGAATATCTGACGACGGTTCGCCTGACGACGGGCGGCATCTGCGCTTTGGCGGAATTCGACGTGGACGCCGCGGAGGATTTCAAGGTCTGCGTCACCGAAAGCCTGCTCATCTTAAAGCGCAACGGCTTCGGCGCCGCGAAGATCGAATTCGGAGTCGGCGAGACGCTCTCCTGCGCCGTTTTCGGTCAGGGCGAGCGCGGCGAAGCGGAAGGAGGACCGGACGCGGAGATCTCCTATGCCCTTCTGGACGCGCTGCTCGGAAACGCGGAATTTTCGCGGGACGGGGACGGCGTCGTGTGCGGGATCTCGTTCGGGGCATAAGCCCGGGGAAAAAGGAACTGTTATTCATGGCGGAAGAAAATGTAAACGAACTGTTCCGGCGGTACAGGGAGACGGGCGACAAGGCGATCCGCAACAAGATCGCGGAAAAGTACCTGTACATAGCCGATATTCTCGCGAAGAAATTCGTGGGGCGGGGGGTGGAATACGACGACCTGAAACAGGTCGCCTCCCTCGCGCTGCTCAAGGGGATCGACCGTTTCGATCCCGATCTCGGCATGCAGTTTACCACCTTTATCACGCCGACCATCACGGGCGAGATCAAAAACTATTTCCGGGATAAGTCCCGTCTCGTCAAGCTGCCCCGCAAGCTGGGGGAGATCAGCGCGGCGGTCAGAACCTTTTCGGCGGAGTACGAAGGCAAAAACGGCGTCAAGCCGAGCATCCGCGAAATCGCCGAAAGCCTGAAACTGTCCGACGAAGAGGTGGTGCGCGCGCTCGAAGTCGGCGGGACGATTTCTCTGGACGGCGCCGCGGGTACGGCGGACGACGAGTCGGAAAGGTCACTGTATGCGGTCCTGCCCGACAACGACGACCGCTACGAGCGGTTTGAGACCAAAGACGCCATCCGT
>ERZ1643249.4208-NODE-4208-length-12213-cov-49.464468_pt1 | contig 12213 bp, 9 predicted proteins | sample MGYA00579263_ERZ1643249 | MGnify/ENA primary metagenome ERZ1643249 (study PRJEB29033, sample SAMEA4952264) | chicken gut metagenome | biome: Broiler Chicken; feature: Gastrointestinal Tract; material: Caecum | place: Ireland | collected 2018 | study: Broiler...
TGCGCCGCAGTTCGGACAGAACGCTGCGCCAGCCGGGATTTTGTAACCGCATTTGAGACAATACATGGCAATTCTCCTTTCACATTCATTCGTCGTTTTTGTGTTCCCCGGAACGCAGCTATAGTATAGCAAACAGGGTGGACACTGACTGACACTTTGAACCCCTGCCCCATAATTTTTTGAAAAAATTTGCAAAAACGGCAGCGCCTTCCACGCAGCTGCCCGTGCAAACGGAAAATCCAACTTTACAACTGTATATTATCTTTAGGAACCGTATGGATAGAATGTCCATGCGGCTTTTCTTTTGCCAAAATTCCAAGCCAAAATTCCAAAAAGAAAGGAGGATTCATATGAACAAACTGCCCGTAGCCATCGCCGAAGCGCTGCTTGCTCTGGTCGTTGCTGTTGCCGCCGAAGCCGTCAAGAGCATCTCTGAATGAGGAGGAAAAAAGTCTGTATGTCTCGATTCACCCGCATTCTGCCGCACATCCGTGCGCCGCCGGCAGAACATCCCTACCCGTAAACAACCCACACAAAACTTAGAATGCAAAGGAGAAACTACAATGTCTGCTTGTGTCGAAACCATGTTCTACGTCCGTGAAAAGCCCTGGCACGGTCTTGGTGTGCAGGTCATGGACGCCCCCACTTCTTATGATGCGCTGATTCTGGCAGGTCTGGACTGGCAGGTGGAGCAGTACAGCGTTTACACCTCTGCCGGAGACCGTATCCCCGGCTACAAAGCCAACACCCGCAGCACCGACCATGCCACGCTCGGGATCGTGACCGACCGCTACCAAGTGGTGCAGAACAGCGACGCCTTCAAATTTACCGACGATCTGCTGGGCGAAGGCGTCACCTATGAGACAGCCGGTTCCCTGCAGGGCGGCCGCAAGGTCTGGCTGCTGGCCCGGATGCCTGAAAAGTACATCATTGCCGGGGACGAGATCGCTCCGTACCTGGTGGTTCTAAACAGCCATGACGGCAGTTCCGGGGTCAAGGTTGCCATGACGCCCATCCGTGTGGTCTGCCAGAACACCCTCAACCTGGCCCTGGGTCAAGCAAAGCGCATCTGGAGCACCCGCCACACCGAAAACGTGATGAGCCGCGTTCAGGAAGCGCGGGACACCATCCTGATGGCCAACGACTATATGCAGGAGCTGGGCAAAGAGGTTCACACCCTGACCGGCATCAAGCTGTCCGACCGGAAGGTCATGGAGTTCATGAATGAGTTCTTCCCTGTCACCGAGGATATGACCGACGCGCAGAAGCGGAACAACAAGCGCCTGCTGGATGATCTCAAGCTGCGCTATTTTGAGGCCCCCGACCTCGACCACGTGGGCAAAAACGGCTGGCGGTTTGTAAACGCCGTCTCTGATTTTGCCACCCATGCCGAACCGATCCGCCGTACCAAAAACTACAACGAAAATCTGTTCCTGCGGACAGCAGAAGGCAATCCGCTCATCGACCGCGCCTATAAGATGGTGCTGGCCGCCGCATAAGCCCAAGGAGAATGTGAGATGAAAAAAGTGATCGAAAAACTGCACAAAGAACTGTCTCAGTATTTGTCGGATGTGGAGAAATCCAGCCCTTCCCATATTCTGCTCGAATCGTACCAGATCGAGATGAAATGCCATCTGGTCAGTGCCATGACCTACATCGCCGACAACGGAATGCTGCCGGAAGCTGTCTGGACCCACCTGCTGGTGCAGAACTGCCCCCTGAATTACCTCTATGAGCTGTGGATGAATGACCCCAACACCCTCACGCCGGAGCTGGCCGAGATCATGAAGCCCGTTTTGGAGCGTGACTATGAGGCTCATAAGGCCAGGAAGGGAGGCCAAACCGCATGAAACGTTTGCTTTCTACGGTGGGCCTGTCCCATGCCGACTGGCTTCATGCACGTAAGCAGGGCATCACCGGGACGGATGCCGGGGCTATCACCGGCATGAATCCGTATGTCTCCGCCTTCCAGGTCTACCAGGACAAGCTCAGCACCGATGTGCAGGAGACGGACAACGAGGCTATGCGCCAGGGCCGCGACCTGGAGGAATATGTGGCTTCCCGTTTTGCAGAGGCCACCGGTTTCAAAGTACGCCGGGCCAACGCCATCTTCCAGAACGAGGCACACCCCATCATGCTGGCCGATTTCGACCGGCTGATCGTCGGCCAGAAAGCCGGGCTGGAATGCAAAACGGTATCGCCCTATTCCGCCGACAAATGGAAGGATGGGGCGATTCCTCTGCACTATCAGATGCAGGTGCAGCACTATCTGGCTGTGTCCGGGTTTGACTGCTGGTACATTGCAGCCATGATCTTTGGCAAAGAGTTTATCATCCGCAAAATCGAGCGAGACGAGGAACTGATCCAGTACCTCGTCACCATTGAGGAACGTTTTTGGAAAGAACACATTTTGGCCCATGTCCTGCCGGAACCAGATGGAAGCAGCAGCTGCTCGGAGGAAATCGCCAAGCTCTATTTCAAATCCAACGGGGCAAAGTCTGTTCAACTGCTGGGATGCAATGGTCTGCTGAACCGCCGTCAGGAGTTGACTGCCCTTATTGACAAGATGGAAAAAGAGCGGAGCGTCATCGACCAGAAGATCAAGCTGGAAATGCAGGATGCCGCCTATGGCATTGCCGAACCATACCGGGTGTCATGGGTCTCCAGCGACACCACAAGGCTGGATACCAAGCGGCTCAAAGCAGAACAGCCGGACATCTATAACCAATACAGCAAAACCACCACCAGCCGAAGATTCACTGTAACCAAGGCTGCCTAACCAAAGGAGAGATCATGATGAATACAGGCAATTATGACCTGAAAAGCGAATTGCAGGCCCAGGCACAGCTTCAGCCTGTCAAGGATACTGGCGTCAAACTGACCAAGGACATGTCTATCCCGGACATGGTGCGGGCCATGGCCCCCGAGCTGAAAAAAGCGCTGCCCTCGGTCATGTCGCCGGAACGCTTTACCCGAATCGCCCTCTCGGCCCTCAACAACACCCCGCAGCTCAAGCAGTGCACCCCCATGAGCTTTATCAGCGCTCTGCTCACAGCTGCACAGTTGGGGCTGGAACCGAACACACCCCTGGGGCAGGCATACCTGATTCCTTATAAGAATAAGGGCACCCTCGAATGCCAGTTCCAGATCGGCTACAAAGGATTGATCGACCTTGCCTACCGCAACGGCCAGATGCAGACCATCCAGGCGCAGGTCGTCTACGAGAACGATTACTTTGAATATGAGTACGGCCTTGAACCCAAGCTGATTCACCGTCCTACCTATTCTGATCGGGGTGAAGTGACCTATTTCTATGGTCTCTTTCGCACTGTCAATGGAGGCTATGGCTTCTCTGTCATGTCCAAATTGGATATGGACGCCTTTGCCAAGACTTATTCCAAGGCGTTTGATTCCAGCTATTCCCCCTGGAAAACCAACTATGAGGAAATGGCCAAGAAAACCGTGGTCAAACAGGCCCTCAAGTACGCCCCCATCAAAACCGATCTTCAGCGTGCTTTGACCGCTGATGAAACCATCAAAAAGCAGATCGCAGAAGAAATGCTCTCGGTGCCAAGCGTTCAGACCGACGATGCTGCATAAGAAAAGAATGCCGGTGGAACTTCCCTGCGAGGTCGTTCCACTGGCTTCTTTTTTGGATCATCAAGCGCATTTTTCTCACAATAAAAATGTCCTTGAAGCCTAAACACTTCAAGGACTTATGAAAAACCATAGCGCCTTCACTATAGCACTATGATAGAAATAAAATATGCATAACAATATGATTATTATGTATTCCCTTCTTCCCATTTTCTCTCTATACTATCTGAATAGGGTAAGATGGTACTATGCCATAACTTGTTATACTTCTTGCCACTCCGTTCGATCTATTTCTTCTCCTTGCACTTCATCGCTTGCTGCTAGTTTCCTTGCTGCTTGTCAACGACTGCCAATTGAGATAGATAAACAGTATGAACCGTATCAAGTACATTTGTAATTATATTTATGTTACAACGAATGATAAATAAAATATGATCAGGAGGATTTATATGAATTCAAACAATCCGAAATTATTGGGTGATATTTCCATCCATACGTTCAGTCTCTATCATACACTGAAATATAAAGAATACCTGAATATCTTTCAACAGCTGGAAGAATCCAACTGCGATAGTTCATGGTCAGATGAATACCTTTTTTCTTCCTCTTTTCTGCCTATCTTTCAAATAGAAAAAGGACTGCGCATTCAACTGCGCAATTATAAGGTTTGTTCCATCAACATTATCGTTTCTCCCCTTCTGCTCGTCCAGAAGGATGAACAGGACTACAAAAAAATCGCCCCTGCAGATTCCTCATTTTGGAACGCTGCCTATGATTCCTTATTGGAATCTTTCCGGCAGTGGGAATTTCCCTTTGAGCCATGTGAGTGCGCTTTATCCAGAGCAGACCCTTGCATGAACCTTGAAATGGGTCCAGAGTTTGATATTCCGACTTATCTTCATTATCTGAAACACACGCCTTGCAAGGAAGGATATATCCTGCAGTCATTCGGCGATCCCCAAAAAGATAAGTACTCCTACAAAGTCAAAAATACTATGCAGGCTCTCGCTGTATATGCCAAAAGTGCCCAACAGGAAAGCTGTTTTGACGCACTTCCAGACGGCAGTAATATCCTGCGCATTGAGCTGCAACTAAAGAACAAGAAAATTGGCAAGACATATGCTGGCCCTCCAGCATGGGAAGCTCTGCTCAATTTAGTCGCCAATGCTCCTACTATCATAGATAAAGGCATTCAGCTCATTCTGTCTACAGGCGACTACCGCACAAGCGATGATGCGTATCAAGTACTTTATAATTCCGGTTGCCGCACCAAGGTCAAAAACGAGCTTTGGGAACTGATTCAGCAATACTCTAAGGCCCAGAACCAAGCAGAACAGATTAAAATATCCAAGGACTACATTGCAGAAAAATCGCAAAAGAAATTCGACAAACGGATGTATGCTTTGAATAATCTGAACATTGCACCCATTTGTCTGGATAATGGGGACGATATCGATTACCTGCCAAGCCTTTATAATCTGACCCAAGAGGGGGTGAGGCAGTTTGAAGAACAATTAAGGTACAGGCGGTAACTGAATTTCATCCTGACGGTGAAACGGTAAGAAAGAGCCCCGAACAGGGACATGTAGCGGTGTCCTTGTTCGGGTCTTTTCACATTATTCTGTTAAATTTTTTCGTTTCTTGTCTCTATTTCTCTGTGAGGACATTGCGTTTTCACAGTCACTGCTATGGTATTTAAATTTAGAATTTAATCGATCCACCAAAAAATAGCACGAGCAATCTGGTTTAGCACATTTACGCAACTCCAAATCATTTTTAGTTGTGAGAAATTGAGCAAAGTATAAAGCAGAAAGATAACTTGGAATTTCCCACTCATAACTAGAATCTTCACCATATCTGGGGGCAATCAATTGTACTTTCCAGTTGAGCTCTTTTCTGTATACCATTCTTGCAATATTTATCAAGTCCGTTTTCATGCATTCGCTAAATTTTATAGGATCAGAAAAAGCCTTTACTGATTCTAGTTTGATCGTCCCGTCTGGAGAAATCATTTCTATCTTGGCTACCCTTTGTATAAACCTATAGAGAAAATCAGCAATATGTCTTCCTTCTTTATTCTCTAATGGAATTGCTCTGTAGAGGAATTCAATTGCTTCCGAAATTTCGTCCGTATATTTACCCGAGAAATTGTATGGGAACCCTACCTCGTTAGTAGCCCATTTACTTGGCTCCAAACGGTCTCGAAAATTCTGTTTAATCCAATGGTGTCGTTCGCGCAAAGCATTATCACTTGGCGGATAAAAAATCTTATCTCTATCTTCTCTATTTATCTCTTCTGCGCTTTTATCTATATCGTAGCTTTTCAAGCGAACATCCCTTGGAAACCACCATGCATCTCCATAATCATAAGAGCATGTTTCAATACAAAATATTTCTCTATTACATTTATAATCAAGAATTACATGTGCAGAAAAGACGAAGAAAAATGTCAGGTTGAATAGACGAATATAATATGAGTCTTGGGTATTCGAATCATTAGGAGAACCGCATTTTTTTGAATCCACTTGACCTAAGGCTAATATGTCAAATAGTTCATGTAGTTTTCTCAAACGATTTATAATCAAAAATAGGTCATAAGAGTAAAATATATTTTCTGTATTTTTTGATATCGGCCAAAAAAATCCGTATTTATCGATATAGTTTTTCAATCTTTCAGTATAGGATCCATTATACTCTCCCAACTCCCATAATTCTGTCATTGGCGATATTATGCTGACTTTTTTTCTTGGCACTCGATCTGCGCTTTGTTCTTTTCCTTCCTCAACGAGCCCTTCTCCTCCTGGCACAAAAATAAATTTATGTTTTTTCGAGACATTCTCAGACCATTGAACTTTTATTCTATCAGGATTGTCAAAAGATTTTTCTGTCATACACCTACATCCTGGATTAACATATCTAAACTCTCTTGTGTATAGTTGGTTTTCCTTGCCCATCTTTACATCTTCCTCAATCTTCATAGTTTTTATCTTGGTTCATGGTATTTTACCTACATTTTATTCATTCAATTATTTTTTGTCAACCTCACAACTTTAACTTTTTGTCACATGCACCAAGCTTATTCACGAGACTGTTAAGAAAGCCGCGCTAGGACAGTAGTGCGTACGGGCTAGAGGATATTCAGCGTAGAGAGTGAGTGAGCCTGCCAGAGCGAATGCGCAGATCCCGCCGAATTTTGTTCCTAAGAAAATATTAAGGGAAACGAATTTCTGCCACACAACTGTTCTTAGCAATGGGTTTCCCCTGTAGCACGTCGTTTTTATCATGCAAACTTTTCATCTTATACATGATTTCATTTTATTTATTTAAGTAAAATAACTATTTATCGTATTTTAAATTGCATCAATATTTTGATGCATGATGGATAAAGCACATTTTTATGTTTCTCTTCCCAAAAAGCGTGATGTTTATAAATATCGTATTATCGCGCACTTCATGCTATAATGTCCGTAGCCTAAAGGCCACCTCCCAACAAGTGACCTTGAGCCTCTCACCTACTACAAAAATAAAGTAGCAAACTGTACCCTGACAACCCAAATACATCCACACCACACCAAAGCTTCCAACTGCGGACAAAGCAATGCGTATCATCGTCTAAAATCGGCAGTTTCCGCAGTTGCGCACCTTTTTCGGGTAACAGGCCGTCTGTTGCCCGGTCTGGTTCGCCTCTACAGTCATGCCAGGATAAACGATCTGTCGAAGAGAGATTATCGCTAGGGCCATTTGCAGCTGGGAAGGCTTTGGGAGACTAAAGAATGTGAGGTATCCTTAACATGTAATATTGATTAAGTACTGGCATCATAAAGGCATCACTCCCTTTACTAAATTAGGAGATAATTTACCATGAAAAAAAGATTACTCGTAAGGCGGCCTGCGACTGCCGAAGAAATGCAGTGGGCAAAGGATCACTGTTGTGAGGAATGCGGAGTAAATGCCGCAATATTTGTCGAAAGAGTCACCAAACACCATGATCGAGATAACGTTACTGAAACCATCGACCTTCTGTTAATCACATCCAACGGAGAGGTATTACAGGTTCGTAATCTTTCGCCTGCCGAGTTAACATCCGCCGTCATGCAACGAACTGTGGGATTCAGTTCAGGAGTCTGTTTTAATCCGACGAGCTTTAACAACAGCATTATCCCGTTGGTAGAAGAGCAAATCCTCAATCGGTCTATATCAGTCGAGGACCAGTACCACTTCTCTGGGCGTGATCCAGAGAAGGTACAGTATGTCTGCCGGGATGGCACACTTTTGGAACCTATGAATAGCATTCCATCCGAGAGTCTTATTAAAGTTCCCGATAGGGTTAGTGTTTTCAAACTGTTGAGTGTCCTACTCTGCGTCGCGCCGAACTATATCGCAATCTATATTCTTGCTTTGCGGGCCCTGGCTTCCATACTAAGTTCCCCTGCATTGGAAGGAAAGCAAAAGCCTTCCTTTGGCATCATCCTGCTGGGTGAGACGGGCAGCAAAAAGACCAGCCTTGTAAAAGCTCTTTGCTATATGGATGAGCAACCTTACAACGCCGTCAACTTTAAGTGGACGCCCGCTGCGGTTCAAGAGAAACTGAAGGATGTTCAGGATGACATCCTCTTCTGCGACGATAGCTTCCCAGGGATGATCCATGAGGAACGAAAAAATCAGCGAAAGATCCTCTCAATGCTGGTTCGAGCTACTGGTGACGACATCGGCACAAGCCAAAAAATGCAGGGCGGTACAGTCACTGCCAACACAGCTTCTTCTTTGTTCATCATCACTGGAGAGCAACTTGTTCCCTGTTCCGAATCGGACATTTGGCGTACCTTCATCCCCAACATCCGAAAAGACGACGTGGACAAGGACGCCTTAACCTGGCTTCAGGAGCACCCGGATGTCATCCGGTTTTACTCCAGGTTATTTATCCAGTGGTTCCCCCTGAACGATGATCGGGTTGCCAAGCTCTACGAAGACTACATCAGCACTCGCACCACCATCCGCGACCGCAAGCCCGAACTTCCAGACAGGTTGGTTTCCAACTGCGCCTGGTTGGAAGCCGCCGTATTGACAATCTATGATTTTCTGAATGAAATGGCGTCCGTACAGCCTCTCATCGATGAGGATCACACTATCTTGACAGATTGGATTCACCGTCACTTCCCGAGCTGTTTGAATACCATTGAAACCGTTATCACACACCAGTACGGGCGCTATGGCAGCGGTGGCGATACTGACACCGCAACGTTTGCGCAGGTCATGGATGTCATAAAAGCGATGCGCGATGACGGAGTGCCCCTGTTTATACCGCTTGCCAAAGGTGAGCGTGGTGTCCACATTGCCCCAGCGTCTGATAAAGCACTGGGCTTCTACTGGGTCAGCGATCACTCTTATATATACCTTAAAACCGATGCTCTAATGAAAGCTGTCGGAGATTACTGCCATGATAATGGCAACGACCTAGCCGTTCCTTCAGGAAAAGTTTTCAGAACCATGTTAGATCAAAACGGACTCTTTGTCAAGCAGCAGCATGGCAAAAACCGAACCAAGGAGCTCAGCGTCAACGGCACCAGGTACAAGGTCACTGTTGTGTTTCGCGACGAACTCGAAAAGTGGATCGGCCCTATTGAGCAGATCGAACAGAAGTAAGGAGGACTTTATATGCAATACGTACCAAATCCTGCGGTAGATACTCCCGTTGAGCAGCGCAAGTTTGACGCCCTCATCAACAGCTTTTACGAAGGCAAAAATCTAAGCAAAACCGCCGATCAGATAGCAGGCTTTATCCAGGCACATCCCTACTTGGACGAAACCTGCTGGCATAAACTTGATGACGTCATCGGGTTCCTGCTGCGCAACCGCCTTATTCCGTACGATCTCTCTTCGTTCAACAGCCTCCTGGGGGCCTATCTGGAGAATCATCCGATGGAGACCCCTGAAACAAGCTACGATATCGCTGCCTTTTGCTTCTTCTACCCTAACGTCATAAGGGGCAGTTCTTACGACCTATCTGTGCTGATTCGCTCCGAGGCCTGCAAAGCGCTGCTGTGGTTTGCAGCAGGAGATGAACCCTGGGAAGCACGCGACACCTACCAAGACCTCAAATGCCGGAACTATACCAATTCCGAAATCTACGCCAACTTTGCCTTACTTCGCCTAGGCACCCTGCTGTACCGCAGGAAAGATGACATTCCACCCCAACTTTACGCCTCCCTCCCCAAAGGCATTGACAGCGGGTGGAAGGCCAAACGTACAGCCATCGACAATCTCTGGCTCATTTACCGCCAGTTTGAAGCACATGCAGGATGGGTGCAATTAGAGTTCCATGAGTCAGCACATTACAAATGCTGGAGAAACATCCCGTTCTTCTGCAATGCCGATGCCATTAAGCTGTGTGAAGCTCTATTTTACTACGGCGTCCTTCCCAAACGGCGCGCCATGCAGTACTTCGACTTTCCCGAAGAAGAACAGAAGGCGGTGGCTCTCGGTCATATACGGGCTTTCAGCGAGGTAAAGGCCCAAAAGCTTCGCTAATCGTAAATCCTCCCTCTCGTAAGCGCATATTATTGTGGTAGAGCAGTGGATCTGCGCCGCTCAAACCGGCTGCATAACCCCACACTATGCCGCATACAACAGTATCACACGAAGGAGGTGGTCCCGACCTTGAAGAAGCCCAAACTGCATTACACCTTCCATAACCCCAACACCCCGGAGGCAACCGCCGACTTTCTGGTCAAGCTCTTCATCGAGGTCAACCAACCTAAGGTAGAGCAGATGATCCATCAAGCACAGGAAGCAGCTCTTGATTCTCCATCCGAATCGTCTTCAGCTACTCCTACATAGCAAACTAGGACCGCCGTAGAGGGCCTCTCTCCCTCTCTGGCGGTTCCTTTTTTGTGATAATGTAAGTTTACAACAAATTCTGGTAGTATGCAATTATTTTTTTGAATTTGTCATTTCTCTTGTTTTTTGAACTCAATTTCATTATACTATATAGTATAGATGTCATAGTACGTTTTGACCAAAGGAGTCTGTCTGTATGAACATTGCCGCCTACTGCCGGGTCTCCACCGACAAAGAAGATCAGCTGAACAGCCTGGCATCACAAAAAGCTTTCTTTATGGAGTATACCAAACGAACCGGCGACAATCTCGTCCGCCTGTACGCCGATGAGGGCATTTCCGGAACAAAGACCAAAAACCGCAAAGAATTTCTGCGTATGATGGCGGACGCTGAGCACGGCCTCTTTGAGATGGTGGTGGTCAAGGACATCTCCCGTTTTGCCCGCAACACGGTTGATCTGCTGCAAAACATCCGCAAGCTGAAAGCCCTTGGCATCGAGACCCAGTTTCTGACTGCCAACATGACCAGTATGGGCAACAGCGAGTTTGTGCTGACCATCTTTGGCGCCTTGGCACAGGAGGAAAGCGCTAATACTTCCAAACGGGTCAAGTTCAGCAAAAAGATGAACGCCGAAAAAGGCCGGGTCCCCAACATTGTCTATGGCTATGACAAGACCATCGGCGATTACTTCAACCTCGCCATCAATGAGAAGGAAGCCGACGTGGTCCGCCAAATTTTTCATTGGTATGTAGAGGAAGGCTATGGCACCGCTAAAATCTCGATGTTCCTCAACGAGCGGGGCCTGCGCACCAAACGAAACTGTCAATGGAGCCAGAATGCAGTACGCCGCGTATTAAGTAACGAGCTTTATACCGGTAAGATTATCAACGGCAAACAGGAGGTGACAGATTTCCTCACAGGCAAGCGGGTCAACAAAGACGAATCCGACTGGATGATCGTGGACCGGCCCGACCTGCGCATCATCGAACCGGAAGTGTATGAGCAGGCCCAGCATATCAAGCAGGCCCGAGGGGAGGCTTACAAAGTGGACAAGGAACGTCAAAGCAACAAACACCTGTTTTCCACCCTTATTAAATGTAAAGAATGCGGCTGGTCCTTCTTCCGTACCACCCGTACCTTCAAGAACACCTATGTCCGCTGGAGCTGCTCAGGCCGCAATGGACGCAGTGGGTGCAACTGCCCCAACACCACCAAAGTCGATGAGGACGAGCTGATCGATGTCCTGCAGGCATACTTTGCCGGGCTGATTAAAAACAAAAAGAACGTCATCCACTATGTCGTCCATGAGTTTGAGCGGGTCTATAAGGCCAAAGATGAAAACCTGGAATATGAGAAAGAGCTGCGGGACAAGCTCGCCAAGCTGCAAAAGACCCGCCAGCGCTACATGGATATGTATACCGACGACCTTATCTCCCGCGAGGAACTCAACGCCAAGATTGGTGGGATGAAGAAAGAGATCGACCATCTCGAAAATGAACTGAAGATGGTCAGCTGCCACCTGACCACCGGCGATCAGCTGGAAAGCCTCCTCCAGCAGACCTTCAAGGAGATCGAGAACATCACCGATGTGCGCCAAATGACCAACGCCCAGCTCAAGCGGATCGTCCACAGGATCGAGGTGGACAAGGACGGCAACGTGGACATCTATCTGAAGCTCCTGAACGATCTGGGGCTGGACGAAACCGTCCATATTCATGACGACAGTACACAAGGACGTCGCCTTCCGCCTGCGGGCGATCAGCCCCGGCCTGTACGCCC
>ERZ1643249.4210-NODE-4210-length-12212-cov-190.586658_pt1 | contig 12212 bp, 10 predicted proteins | sample MGYA00579263_ERZ1643249 | MGnify/ENA primary metagenome ERZ1643249 (study PRJEB29033, sample SAMEA4952264) | chicken gut metagenome | biome: Broiler Chicken; feature: Gastrointestinal Tract; material: Caecum | place: Ireland | collected 2018 | study: Broiler...
AGAGGTCAAGGGTTCGAATCCCTCCAGGTCCACCAAACAAGAAAAATCCGAACCTGTTTTTGTATGGAAACAGGTTCGGATTTTTCTTTGTCCGTGTATATGCACCGGACGGAGTTTTCAGGGCCCTGACCCCAAAATGCCCCCGCCCCGGGAGCCGCGAGGCATCCGTTGGGGCGGGGGCGTTTGTGTTGTACGGCAGGGGTCAGGCTTCGGCGGGGGAGGGCTGTGGGGTGTAGTACTGGGCCTGGGCGTGCCACAGGGCATGGTACTTGCCGGCCTCGTCGGCCAGCAGCTGCTCGTGGGTGCCCCGCTGGATCACCTGGCCGTGGTCAAAGACGGCGATCTCGTCGCAGAACTTGCAGGAGGAGAGCCGGTGGCTGATGTAGACGGCAGTCTTGTCTCCGGCGATGTCGTTGAACTTGGCGTAGATCTCGGCCTCGGCGATGGGGTCCAGGGCGGCGGTGGGTTCGTCCAGGATGATGAAGGGGGCGTCCTTGTACAGGGCGCGGGCGATGGCGATCTTTTGCGCTTCGCCGCCCGAGACGTCCACGCCGTCCTCGGCAAACTCCTTGTACAGCATGGTGTCCAGGCCCGCGGGCATGGAGGCCAGGCGGTCCCCAAAGCCGGCGTCCACCAGGGCTTTTTGGGCGCGGTCACGGTCGTAGTTCCGGGCGCCGGCCACGTTCTCCCCCAGAGGCTGGGCCAGCAGCTGGAAGTCCTGGAACACCACCGAGAACAGGCCCATGTAGTCGCGGTAGTTGTATTTGCGGATGTCGATGCCGTTCAGCAGGATGTGGCCCTCCTGGGGGTCATACAGGCGGCACAGCAGTTTGATGAAGGTGGTCTTGCCGCTGCCGTTTTCGCCCACCACCGCCATCCGCCGGCCGATGCGGAACTTGATGTTCACGTGCCGCAGGGCCCAGGTGCTGCTGCCGGGGTACCGGAAGGAGACGTCCTGAAACTCCACCTCGTACTGCCGGTCGGAGCGCTTCTCGGTGGTCAGGCTGCCCTGGTACATCTGGTTGGGGATGTCGAGGAACTGGTAGATGTCCCGCATGAAGGGGACGTTGCTCCGGAGCACGCCCAGCGCCTCGATCAGAACGCCCATGTTTTTGGCCAGAGCGCTGACCGCGCCCACATACTGGGTGATGCTGCCGACCCCGAAAGCCCCGGCCCACGCCTTGACGCAGACAAACAGATAGATCAGCCCGGTGAGGATGGCGCTGGCGCAGGAGCCCAGCGCCGCCCAGACACCGATGGGGCCGCGGCAGGCGCGGGGCAGGGAAGAAGCGCGGTCGTTAAAGACGCTTTCCGTTTCCATGTAATGGCGGGCGATCTTCTGCTGGTCGTACATACGGATGTCCATGCCCCGGCCTTTGTCATCGGCCAGGAAACCAAAACAATGAAACACCCGGTTGCCGAAGCGGGAGTTCTCGGCACAGCGGGCCAGATGGTCCATGGCGCGGTTGTCGCACAGGGGGCCCAGCGCGGCGGTGAAGGCCAGGGCCAGCACCAGCAAAGCGAGGAAGGCGGGGCGGTTCAAAACGGTGAACGCCCCGGCAGAAGCGGGCACCGGCAGGGTAAAGAGGCTGACGGTGAGCACCGCCGCGCCCAAAATGCCTGCCAGCCCTTGGGCCACCTTTTCAAACTGGTCCCAGAAGCGGTAGAAGCCGAACCCGGCCCAGTTCTCGCTCTGGGCAATTTGAGAGCGCAGGTCGTGGGTCTCGGTCTTGTCGATGTCGGCAAAATCCATCGACATCATCTTGTCGGCAAACACCCGGTTTTTACGCTCCAGGAACTGGGCTTCCTTGGCTGTTTTCCAGCGCAGCAGCGCGCCGGTCACAAAAGTCAGGGCCGCGGCGCTGGCCACAGCCAGCACGGCCAGGGGCCACAGCACCCCGGGGCGGCGTGCGCCGGCCAGCTCGTTGATGATCCGGGCCGACAGATAGACCGTTACGTAAGGGCTGAGGGCGGCGGCCGCCCCATACAGAATGCTGACCCCGAAGGCCCCGGGGCAGTAGCGGCGCACGTCCTTGAAGGCGCGCCAATGGATTTGAAATGTCTCGCGCATGGTGATCTTATCCGATTTGGATGTCATCCAGGTCCCTCCCTTCCTGGTAGTAGCGGGCCTGCACCTCAAACAGTTTGGCGTAGGCGCCGCCCTTGTGCAGAAGTTCCTCGTGGGTGCCTTCCTCGGCGATGCCCCCGTCCTTGATAAAGAGGATGCGGTCGCAAAAGCGGGTGGAGGCCAGCCGGTGGCTGATGAATACCGAGGATTTGCCCGCGGTCATCTCATTGTATTTCTGGTAGATGTCGCTCTCGGCGATGGGGTCAAGGGCGGCGGTGGGCTCGTCCAGCACCAGGAACGCCCCGTCTTTGTAGAGGGCGCGGGCCAGCATCAGCCTCTGGGTCTGCCCGCCCGACAGCTCCACGCCGTCCAGGTAGACCTGTTTGCCCAGGTGGGTGTCGTAGCCCTGGGGCAGGGAGGCGATCGTTTCGGCGAGGCCCGCCTTTTCGACGCAGGCTTTCACTTTGTCCATGTCGATGCCGTCCACCGCCTGGGCCACCGTCTGGGCCACGGTGATGTCCAGCTCGGAAATTTCCTGCGCAACGGTGGAGAAGAGCTTGTAATAAGCCCGGCGGTCGAATTGCCGGATGTCCTGTCCGTTCAGCAGCACCCGGCCCTCGTCGGGGTCGTAGAAACCGCACAGCAGCTTGACCAGGGTGGTCTTGCCCGCGCCGTTCAGGCCCACGACGGCGATCTTTTCGCCGGGGCGGAGGGTCAGGCTCAGGTTTTGCAGGACGGGCTTTTCCGTGCCGGGGTAGCGGAAGGTGACGTGGTCCAGCCGCAGCTCGTACCGGTCGGCCGGGGGGATGGGCGCGCCGCCTTCCAAAAGGAAAGGCTCGGGCAGATGGAGGTATTCCTGGATGGTGGAAAGGTCCAGGCTCTCCTTGTGGAGGGTCGAGCACTCCTGCAGGATGCCGGTGACCCAGGTGGAAAAACCGGTGAAAGCCGAGAAATAGAGCAGGAACTGGCTGGCCGGCAGCCCTTCGGCCAGGGTCAGCCGGATCAGGTAGGCATAGGCGATGCCGTTGCGGGCCAGGCTGAGGAAGGCGTCCACCGCGCAGGCGCCGGTGTAGATCCGTTCCCGCCGGTTGATGAAGGCCTCGTACAGCCGCATGGTGCTCTCATAAACATCCGAAAGCCAGGGGCGCAGCCCAAAGATGCGGATGTCCTTGGCCAGCTGGATGGACTCGGTCTTTTGGGCGATGTAGTCGATCTTTTTCTGGTAGGCGGCTTCCTCTTCCCGGTGGCGGTAGCCCCACTCGTTGATCTGCCGGCTGATGAAAAAGCCCGCCGCCGTTGTGACGGCCACCACGCCGATCAGGCCCAGGCTCAGCCCGGACAGCAGGGTCAGATAGACCGCGAAGCCCGCCAGATTGAGCAGGATGTTGGTCAGCGTGGTCCAGACGTGCTCTGCCGGCTGTGCATTGGACCGGGTGGCATCCTGGGCCTTCTCGAACAGTTTCAGGGCTTCCGGGTCCCGGGTGTTGGGGTAGGAGGTGGTGCAGGCTTTTTCGTTCAGATCCCCGATGAGGGAGATGCGCAGCCGCACCCGGCCGAACATGGTGTTCTGGTCCACATAGCCCAGCAGGCCGTTCAGGAGGACCAGCGCCAGGGCAAAGCCGGCGATGCTCCCCAGCAGCCGGGGCAGGGGAGCATGGGCCTCTACCTGGGCCAGGACGGCCGGCGCGATGAACAGCTGGGCCAGGTTGATGCCCAGGGACAGCGCCGCGAACAGGACGCACAGGGCCAGAACGTCCTTGCCCTTGTGCCAGGCCAGCGCCAGCATGAACCGCAGGTTCTGCCAGACGCTGTATTTTGGTTTTGGATTCATAAGCGGTTCACCTCATTTCGGGGGTATTGTAGCACAAAAAAGCGCCCCCGGAACATTCTGGGGACGAAACGCCGTTTTGGGGGGACGAATTGCACCCTACACCTGCGGCAGCAGGATCTCGGTGGTGAACGCGCCGTCCTCGCTGTTGCGGCTGATGTAGCCGTCCAGCCGCTCCACGATGGCGTCGATCCGCACCAGGCCGAAGCCGTGCCCCTCCCCCTTGGTGGTGGGGAAGATGCCGCCCGTCTTCCGCAGCTTTTTGCCGGCGGTAAAGTTGGTGAAGGAGATGTAGAGCTGGGTGTTCTTCATGTCCATGTAGACCCGGATCAGCCGCTGGGCCTCGGGCAGCTGCATACTGGCGTCGATGGCGTTGTCAAACAGGTTGCCCAGGATGCAGCACAGGTCGATCTCGCTGGTTTTCAGCTTGACCGGGATATGGGCGTCCGCCGTCACCTGGATGCCCCTGGCCCGGGCCAGAGAGATCTTGGAGTTGAGGATGGCGTCGGTCATGGCGTTGCCCGTCTTGATGACGGTATCCACGGTGGTCAGGTCCTCGTCCAGCAGGTCAAGATAGGTCCGGATGGCCTCCCAGTCACCGGCGGCGGCATAGGCCTTCATGGTCTGGATGTGGTTGCGGTAGTCGTGGCGCCAGCCCCGGATCTGCCGGTACATATTGTCCACTTCCCGGTAGTGGGTCTCGATCAGCTCCCGCTGGTAGGAGGCCAGCCGCCGGTCGATCCATTTGGAAAACAGCTTCATTTGCATTTACCTCATCTGGATGATGGCCCGGTTGACCCCCTCGTAGGCGCCCCGGGGCAGATGGATGGACGCGCCGTCCAAAAGGCGTATCTCGCTTTTGGTCACCCGGGCGATCTGGGTCAGGTTGACCACCACCGACCGCCCCACCCGGTAGAACCGTTCGTCCAGTTCCTTCTCCAGGTCGCCCAGCGTCATCTTGACGGTCAGGTCGGCCAGGGCGTGCAGGGTCACATAGTTGCCCGCCACTTCGGCATAGCGGATCTGGTACACCGGCACCCGCACCATCTCGCCGCCGGTCTCGAAATAGAGGGCTTTTTCGTTTTTGGCGGTCTTTTCGGCGGCGCGGTCCAGCACGGCGAACAGCTTTTCCGCCCCCACCGGCTTCATCAGGTAATGGAGGGCGGCCACCTCGTACCCTTCGGCAATGTAGTCGCTGTAGCCGGTGATGAAGATGATCTGGATCAGGTCGTTTTCCGCCCGCAGCTTTTTGGCCATGGTGACCCCGTCCATGGCTCCCATCTCCACATCCAGCAGAAGGATGTCGTAATCGTTTTTTTCGGCGTATTCAAACAGGAACTGCTCGGCCGACTCAAAGCAGGTCACCCGGACCTGATGCCCGGCCCGGGCCGCCCACTGTTCCGCCAGGCCCGACAGATACGCCCGGTCGGCCTGGGAATCGTCGCACAGCGCGATTTTGAGATACATTTGCGCTGTCCCTCCCTTGTGCTGTGCCGCCTTTACAGGATGGTCAGCATATTGTACAGCTTCATCAGCCGGATGTCCTCCCTGGACAGCCGCAGGCTTTTTTCAAACTCCGGCGTTTCCTTCTGGGGGCTTTTGGCAAACAGCACCTTGGTGGAGGTGGGCATCAGGGGGCGGCTGGAGATCCCAAAGGCCAGCCCCCACTTGACCGGGGCGTTCATGAACGGGCTGGGGATGCCCACCTGGTAGTGGTCCATCTCCATGTGCTGGTTCTGCATCACCAGCAGGCTCAGGGTGTCAAAGTGGGTCAGCCGCCCGTCGTAGACGTTTTCGCACAGGTGATAGTGGCTGTAATCGTCCACGTTCATGTACATGTGCACATGGAAGGAGCCGGGCTCGGCCTGCTCCAGGATGTCGCACACGCTGCGCAGGATGCTGTTGCACCGCCCGTCGTAATAGTAGCAGTAAAAACGGTCCAGCCCGGCAAAAAAGGCGGGCACCGTCCCGCTGGGGGTGCCGGCCGTGCGGTCGGGGGGCAGATACAGCAGCTGCGTCACCCGCACCTCCAGGGCGGCGGCGATGTCGTAGAGGGTGGGCAGGTCCACGGCGATCTGGCCGTTTTCGTATTTTGAGACGCAGGACTTGCTCTTGCAGATGGCTGCGGCCAGCTGGTCGATGGTCATCTGCTTCTTTTTGCGGTAATACCGGATGCGGTCGCCGGTTTCATGTGATATATCCACAAAAACTATTCCTTTCGTTTGTTCAAACTGTGCAGTTTCCAATAAATACACAAAAAATGGGTTTTCGGGCTTTTTTTCATTATACGGGATTTGTGTTTGGAAAACAAGGGCGGATTCCACTTTGAGGAAACTTCCGCGCCAAAATGTTTCCTCCGGGTAAATTCCGCCCCATTGGACAACCGGACCGGATTTGGGTATAGTAGAACCACAGCAAAGGACACCCCGGCAGCAGCCGGCAGCGCCTGTCCCAACGTCCACCCCAAACAAAGGAGTCTCGTATGAAGTACAATTTTGATGAGGTCATCGACCGCAGCCACAACCGTTCGTCCAAATACGACGAGCGGGTCAAAAAGTTCGGCACCGCCGACGTCATCCCCCTGTGGGTGGCGGATATGGACTTCCGCACCGCCCAGCCCATCATCGACGCCTGCAAGGCCAAAGCCGAGGAGGGCATCTGGGGCTACACCTCCCGCCCGGCCAGCTACTTTGAAGCCGTGCAGGAATGGGAAGTCAAGCGCAACGGCTGGAAGCCCGACACGGCCCTGATGAGCTGGAGCCTGGGCGTGGTGCCCGCCATGTCGGCCATCGTCAAGCTGTTCAGCCGGGACGGGGACAAGGTCCTGATCCAGACGCCGGTGTATTCGGAGTTTTACGACGTGATCGAGGCCTGGGACCGCACCGTGGTGGAAAACAAGCTGGTGGAGGAGAACGGCCGCTGGCACATCGACTTTGACGATTTTGCCGCCAAGGTGAAAGAGTGCAGCATCTTCCTGCTGTGCAACCCCCACAACCCCCTGGGCATCGTCTGGGACCCCGCCGACCTGCGGCGGATGGCCGAGCTGTGCATCGAAAACGACACCCTGCTGGTGTCGGACGAGATCCACTCCGACCTGATCTTCCACGGCAAGCACCACACCGTCACCGCCTCCCTTTCGCCCGAGATCGCCAGCCACATCATCACCTGCGTCTCGGCCACCAAGACCTTCAACCTGGCCGGCCTGCAGGCCAGCACCACCATCTTCCCCAACGCGGAGATGAAGGCCGTCTTTGACAAGTTCTGGGGCGGCATGGACATCCACCGCAACAACGCCTTCAGCTCGGTGGCCATGGAAGCCGCCTACCGGGAAGGGGAGGAGTGGCTGGAGCAGCTGCTGGCGTATATCTCCGGCAACTTTGACTACGTCTGCGACTACTGCGCCCGGAACATCCCCCAGATCAAGCCCAACCGCCCCGACGCCACCTACCTGATGTGGCTGGACTGCCGGGACCTGCACATGACCAACGAAGAACTGCGGGATTTCTTCATCCACAAAGCCAAGCTGGGCCTGAACGAAGGCTACACCTTTGGCCGCAGCCTGAGCGGCTATATGCGCCTGAACGTGGCCTGCCCCCGCGCCACGCTGGAAAAAGCCATGGCGCAGCTGAAAGCCGCCGTGGACGCCCTGTGACAGAAAGGGAGGAACGGAACCATGTCGACATCGTCTAACATCATCAAGCAAAAGACCTTCTGGCAGCAGTACGGCAACCTGATCCTGATCCTGGGCGGCATCATCGTGGGCGCGCTGATCGGCGCCTTTGCCCCCGGCGTGGGCACCACGATCAAACCCGTGGGCGATATTTTCCTGAACCTGCTGTTCACCATCGTGGTGCCCCTGGTGTTTGTTTCCATCGCCTCCGCCGTGGGCAGCATGGCCAACATGAAGCGTCTGGGCCGCATTTTGGGCGGCACCATCGGCACCTTCATCTTCACCGGTCTGATCGCAGCCGCCTGTGTCCTGATCTGGGTCAACCTGTTCAGCCCCTCCGCCGGCACCTCCATCGAGATGACCAGCACCGAGGTGGGCGAGGCCAAGACCGCCGCCGAGCTGATCGTCAGCTCCCTGACCGTGTCCGACTTCTCGGACCTGTGGGATAAGTCCAACATGCTGCCCCTCATCATCTTTGCCATCCTCATCGGCTTCTGTGTGTCGGCCTGCGGCGGCGACGAGACCCCTGTGGGCAAGCTGTTCATCAACCTGAACGACATCATCATGAAGTTCGTCGGCGTGATCATGACCATCGCCCCTCTGGGCCTGGGCGCCTACTTTGCCAACCTGGTGGCCACCTACGGCCCCGAGATCATCGGCGACTACGGCCGGTCCATGCTGGTCTACTACCCCCTGTGCCTGCTCTACGCCGTCATCTTCTTCCCCCTGTACGCCTTCCTGGCCGCCGGCAAGCTGGGCGTGACCACCATGATCAAGCACATCTTCCCGCCGGCCATCACCGCATTCGCCACCCAGTCCTCCGCTGCCACCATCCCCGTCAACAAGGAAGCCTGCGACGCCATCGGCGTCCCCAAGGACGTCAGCGACCTGGTGCTGCCCATGGGCTGCACCATGCACATGGACGGCTCGGTCCTGTCCTCCATCGTCAAGATCGCCTTCCTGTACGGCATCTTCGGGATGGATTTCTCGGGCGCAGGCACCTACGGCATGGCCATTGTGGTGGCCATCCTCTCGGCCTTTGTCCTGTCCGGCGCGCCGGGCGGCGGCCTGGTGGGCGAGATGCTGATCGTCAGCATGTTCAACTTCCCGGCCGAGGCTTTCCCCATCATTGCGACCCTGGGCTTCATCTTTGACCCCGCCGCCACCTGCCTGAACTCCTCCGGCGACACCATCGCCTCCATGATGGTCACCCGCCTGGTGGAAGGCAAGGACTGGCTGGTCAAGGCCAGCGCCCGCAAGCAGGCCCGCTGAACCCCTCCACGTCATTTTTGCAGTTTTTGCAGATAGAAAAGGAGTATCGTTATGAAATTGATCGACACCAAAAACGCCCCCGGCGCCATCGGCCCCTATGTGCAGGGCTACGTTGTGAACGGCATCGTCTACACCAGCGGCCAGATCCCCGCCAGCCCCGCCGACGGCAGCGTCCCCGAGGGGATCGCCGCCCAGGCCCGCCAGAGCTGCGAGAACGTCAAGGCCATCCTGGAGGCCGCCGGCTCCGACCTGACCCGGGTCATCAAGACCACCTGCTTTTTGGCCGACATGGGTGACTTTGCCGCCTTCAACGAGGTCTATGCAGGCTACTTCACCGGCAAGCCCGCCCGCAGCTGCGTGGCCGTCAAGGCTCTGCCCAAGGGCGTCCTGTGCGAGATCGAAGCCATTGCGGAGGTGTAAAGCATGAAAGTGACCGTCATCGGCAGCCATCTCTGCCCCGACACCCTCTATGCCCTGAACCGGCTGGCCGGCGCAGGCGCGGAGGTGGAATTCAAAGACATCCTCTCCTGCCACGCGGCCCTGCAGGACTACCTGCAGATCCGGGAGAGCAGCCCCCTCTACGCGGAGATCCGCGGTACCCGGCGGCTGGGCGTCCCCTGCTTTGAGCGGGAGGACGGGACCCTGACCCTGGACCTGAACGACATCCTGGGATAAACCCATCATACGCCTTCCTTATTTCCCTTGGTTGACCCCGGCCGGCGCCCGCCGCGCCGGGGTCCTCTTGTGATGAGGGGGCGGGAAAGGAGCGTGCCCATGCACGAATTGACCGAGCTGATCCGCCAGGACATGAAGCCCGCCCTGGGCGTCACCGAGCCGGGAGCCATCGCCTTTGCCGTGGCCGAGGCCCGGCGGCATACCCACGGGCCGGTGCGCCGGATCGTCCTGCGGCTGAACAGCGGCATGTTCAAAAATGCCTTCACCTGCGGCATACCGGGCAGCAGCGAGGTGGGCAACGCCCACGCCGCCGCCCTGGGCGCGGTGGGCGCAGACCCGGACAAGGGCCTGGAATGCCTGGACGGCGTCACGCAGGAACAGGCCCGCCAGGCCAAAGAGATGGTCGCTGCCGGCATGGTCCAGGTGGAAGTGGCCGGGATCAGCAGCCGCATCTTCATCCAGGCTACGGTGGAGACCGGGGAAGGGGAGGCGTCCGTCACCATTCAGGATGCCCACACCCACATCGTCCGCATCACCGAGAACGGCCGTACCGTTTTGGAAGAGCCCGGCCTGGCCGGCGTCCCGGAGGACGCCGGCGAAGCCACGCCTCTGATCCACCGCTACACCCTGGCCCAGCTGCGGGAGTACGCCCTCACCGTCCCGGCCGAAGAACTCGCTTTTATCCGGCGCGCCTTCGAGATGAATCTGGCCCTCTGCCAGGCGGGGCTGGACAGCCCCCGCACCACCTACGCCCGCTATCTGCTGGCCGAAAACGGCGGCCAGCTCATCTCCCGGGACGAGCGGGCCACCGCCTCGCTGCTCTGCAACGGAGCCATCGAAGCCCGGGTCCTGGGCCTGCCCCAGCCGGCCATGAGCATCACCGGGTCGGGGGCCCACGGGATCATCGCCACCATGCCCCTCTACGCTGCCTATCGGGTGCAGGGTTACCCGGAAGAAAAGCTGCTGCGCGCCGCCGCTTTGAGCTATCTGGTCTGCATGTACATCAAGGAGTATTCGGGCAAGCTGTCGGCCTTCTGCGGCTGCGCCATTGCGGCGGGCACCGGCATGGCCTGCGGCCTGGTCCTGCTGCGGGACGGCGGCGAAGACGCCATGGCCCGCACCATCCGCAATATGGCCAGCAGCATCACCGGCATGATCTGCGACGGCGGCAACCAGGGCTGCACCATGAAAGGCGTGGTGGCGGTGGACGCCGCCTACCGGTCGGTATCCATGGCCATGCAGGGCGTCGCGATCGACCCGGTCCACGGCATCAACGGACCCACCCCGGAACAGACCATGCGCAACATGGGGCTGATCGCCTCCCCGGGCATGGTGGGCACCGAAAAGACCATGATCGACATTTTGGAACGCAAACAGAAAGGGAACTGAAACATGGAACGGAACAGCAAAGTGTATCAGGCATATGTGCGTATTCTGCACGAAGAGCTGATCCCCGCCATGGGCTGCACCGAGCCCATCGCCATCGCCTACGCGGCGGCCAAGGCCCGGGAGGTGCTGGGCAGGCTGCCCGGCCAGGTCTGGCTGGGGGTCAGCAACAACATCATCAAGAACGTCAAGAGCGTCATCGTGCCCAACACCGGCGGGATGAAGGGGATCGAGGCCGCGGCGGCCGCCGGCATCGTGGGCGGCCAGGCGGGCCGCGCCCTGGAGGTGATCTCCGAAGTGACCGAAGAGCAGAAAGCGGAGATGCGCCGCTTCCTGGAAAGCACCCCCATCCAGGTCGAGGCGGTAGACAACGGCCAGATCTTCGACATCATCGTCCGGCTGGCCGCCGGGGAGGAGACCGCCGCCGTCCGCATCGCCCAGTACCACACCAACATCGTCCACATCGAAAAGAACGGCCAGGTCCTGCTGGATGTTCCCGTGGAAGAGAACGGGGCCGCCTGCGGCCACGAGGGCGGCGCCCCCGCCGGGGACGGCCTGGCCGGCCGGGACCTTTTGACCATCGCGGACATCCTGGACTTTGCCGACACCTGCAGCCTCGAGGACATCCGCCCGGTGCTGGACACCCAGATCCAGTACAACACCCTCATCTCGGAGGAGGGGCTGCTGGGGGACTACGGGGCCAACATCGGCTCCACCATGCTCAAGTTCTACGGCGACGACGTCCGCAACCGGGCCATCGCCAAGGCGGCCGCCGGCTCGGACGCCCGGATGAGCGGCTGCGAGCTGCCGGTGGTCATCAACTCGGGCAGCGGCAACCAGGGCATCACGGTGTCGGTGCCGGTGATCGAGTACGCCAAGGCCCTGGCCGTCCCCAAGGACCGGCTGTACCGGGCCCTGGCGGTGTCCAACCTCATCGCCATCCACGAAAAGAGCGGCATCGGCCGGCTGTCCGCCTACTGCGGCGCGGTCAGCGCCGGGTGCGCCGCCGGCTGCGGCATCGCCTACCTGCAGGGGGCGGACTACGAAGCCATCGCCCACACCCTGGTCAACTCGCTGGCCATCGTCTCGGGCATCATCTGCGACGGGGCCAAGCCCAGCTGCGCCGCCAAGATCGCCTCCAGCGTGGAGGCCGGCATCATGGGCTACCATATGTACCTGAACGGCCAGCAGTTCCGCGCCGGGGACGGCATCGTCACCAAGGGCGTCGAGAACACCATCCGCAACGTCAGCCAGCTGGGCCGCGAAGGGATGCGGGAGACCGACAAGGAGATCGTCAAGATCATGCTGCAGGA
>ERZ1643249.4211-NODE-4211-length-12212-cov-6.091141_pt1 | contig 12212 bp, 12 predicted proteins | sample MGYA00579263_ERZ1643249 | MGnify/ENA primary metagenome ERZ1643249 (study PRJEB29033, sample SAMEA4952264) | chicken gut metagenome | biome: Broiler Chicken; feature: Gastrointestinal Tract; material: Caecum | place: Ireland | collected 2018 | study: Broiler...
GATTTAATTGTTGAATTACCTCAGCAATCTCATACAAATTAGTTGATTGTGAAACATCCTTAACTTTTGGTTTCTTTGGCATTAAGGTTCTTTCATCGGCTTTAGATAAATCTTCTACCTCTAAAGCACAATATGCTCCAGTTTGAGTATTATGTTTATTAGTAATACCATTTTTATCATTATAATAGAATCCTTCTGGTAAGACTAATTGTTCTACTGGAACAGATGAATAGAATCTTTGTGTTGCTATTGGATCTAACCCCATGTCAGCAACTCTAATTTCAGCATTTGGATTTAATTGTTGAATTACCTCAGCAATCTCATACAAATTAGTTGATTGTGAAACGTCCTTAACTTGTTTACTCATATTTACCTCCCATACAATTATATTATAACATCTTTTTTATCATTTTTGGCAAAAATTATTTCAATTGTCATAAATTTATGGTATTCTATTTATAGAAGTTAGTTGTATTAACTTATATAGTGATAGTTTCAAATTATCTTATCTATCGCTCCATTTGAATACAACTTACGAACTTCTTATTGTTCGTAAGTTTTTATTTTATATAAATAATTATCAAAAAAGAGGAAAAAATTATAAAAAAAATTAATCCTCTTTTTATATTTTATTTAATATGAAAGTAATTTGATTGTATAGTAAGCACTGAATTTATACTCCTAGACAATTCTATTATATGAATTCTCATAATCATCTAATCACTAAAATTAAAATCTAGATACACATAATTATTCATGTCATAAGACAAATTGTTTTCTATCAACTTATTTGCAATTTCACAACATTTAGAAATCCTTTCGCCATTAAATAATGGATCAATATACCTAACTTTTGCTCCGTGATGTACATAATAAACGTTTTTTGGTTCTTCTTTTGATGTTTTTACTTTTTTAGCATTTTTCCAAATATTAAATATGTTATTATATCTAGAATTTTCTATAATATTAATTACTTCACTTTCTTTTAATTCATATAAATCTTTTTTAGATATTTTGTTTTCATTACTTAATCTTTTTAAAATATCTGCTAGTAACCGCATAGAATATCTAGTTCTATCTTCACGATATATAACAGATAATCTACTTGTAACTTTTACAAAATTTCTAGCTATTTTTTTAGTTCTAAAACCTAGCTCTATTTCATTTTCTTCATTCGATTGAATCTCTATATCATCATAAATTTCTTTAATACTTCCAAAATCTAATAATTTATATGTAAACAAAGCATTTGAAAGAGAATATTCTAATCTGTCAGCAGATAGTTTTGGAGTATCATTATCTGCAATCGGATATAAGTGATAATTGTCTACTTCTTCTATATTAATTTTATCTCTTTTTAATAGGGTCATTATTTCTTTAGAATTTTTAATCATTTCTGTTGTTAAATCTTCTGTTGACTCTTGTGTCATATAATCTCCATTTAGAAAATCTACACAATGTTTAAATACTGGTGTAGCTATATCATGAAATAACCCAGATAAAGTTTGTTTTTTATTATGTGTAAAATGCCAAACGATTAGAGCAACTGCTACAGAATGATCTAAACTTGAAAAGAAAAAATTACTTTCAAATAAATCAGAATATATAGTACCACAAGTAACACTAATATATTGTTGCGATAATAATTCTTTTGTATCTATGTATTCATTTAACCATTCTGGAAAATTAGGCTCTAAAATTTTAAAATAATCTTTTATTTTTTTACTAACATTATCATAATATTTACTCATTATGCATCTCTCCTTTTATCACAGTGAATATATTATTTGCTTTTTTTCAGTATACAAATTAAAACCGAACTTATAATCTTTATAGATTGTCCTTGATTATCAGAACAAAGTTAATTCAATTTCATTTTTTTACTTCAAATATTTCAAACAGAACTTTTGTATTACCATTAAATATTGGATTAATTGATTTAAAATAGTCTATATGTACATTTTTCCATTCATCAAATGTGCCTTCTCCTTCAAGAAGCGCAAGATCTTCAGTAATATTTTTAAATTCTGTTATTATTACTTGCTTTGTTTTAGTAATACATGCTTTTTCCCCATTATCAAAAGTTAGTATAGATTCTTCACCAACAATTGGAATATCTTTTTCATCATAAATACAAGTAGTAGCAGTTTTTTTACCAGATAAAACTAATTCTACCAATTTATCATTATCTATTCCGAAACGCCAAGTTTTAAGTTTATTATTCATAATAATCAATCTCCTACATATATTATAACACCAACTTTATTAAATCAAAATTTTATATAATAATATCATTCATTTTATCTACACAAATAAAATACATATGCTATAATATTAATAGAAACCTTATAAAGAGTAGCGGAGGGACTGGCCCTATGAAACTACAGCAACCTATTAAATTAGGTGCTAAAGCCGAATGATAAGGAGCTTTAAACGGGTTTTGTCCCGTTTTTTATTTGGTTTCAATAACTAAAAGGAGTGATATTATGAAATTATATTCAAATGAAATCGTTTTTCGTGGACACCCAGATAAAGTGTGTGATCAAATAAGCGATGCCATACTAGATGAGTATCTAAAAAAAGATAAGTTTTCTAGATGCGCCATTGAGGTTATGGGAGGTAAAGATAAAATCTTTATAACGGGAGAAGTAACGTCAAAAGCTAAAGTAAACGTTATAGCCGTCGTAAAAAGAGTTTTAAAAGATGTCGGGTACCAAGAAGAATATGAAATAATAAATAATTTGGGAAAGCAAAGTAAGGATATTGCATTAGGTACTAACAAAGAAATTGGTGGTGCAGGAGACCAAGGTATGATGTTTGGTTATGCTTGTGATGATACTAAGGAGCTACTTCCAACCGCTATGGTAATACTTCAAAAACTAAGTATGTGGTATGATGAAGAAAGAAAAAAATGCCCTTACTTATACTCTGATGGAAAAGCACAAATAACCGGGTATTATGATGATGACATGAAGTTACAAAAAATAAAATACTTTACTATCTCTTACCAAAACGATGAACTTCATAGAGATGAAACGGATGAAAAAATAAAACAAAAATGCCTTGAAATATGTAAATATTACGATATTGATATAGAAGAATTCTTAATTAACCCAACTGGTAAGTTTTTGATTGGAGGGTTTAATGCTGATGCAGGCCTTACCGGAAGAAAAATAGTAGTAGATAGCTACCAATCATTTGCTAAGGTTGGAGGTGGTGCTTTTAGCGGAAAAGACCCAAGTAAAGTAGATAGAAGCGCTGCGTATAAAGCAAGAGAAATTGCTAAACAGTTCTTAATAAAATACAACCTAAAATGGTGCAGTGTTCAGCTAAGTTATGCAATAGGAATAGAAAAACCACTTGCTGTATATATTAACAGTAATTTAGGGGATATAAAAGTTGATGAATCCTTATATGAAAAGTGTACACCTAATAACATCATTAAAGATTTAAAGCTTTATAAACCTTTGTATGAGCAAAAAGCTAGGTTTGGACATTTTTTAAATTAAATAACAACAAATTATAATAAAAAAGAATAATATTGTAATTATTCTTTTTTTACGTTACTTTAAACTATATTTAATAACATTTCGTTTACTTTTTCTATTACTAATAATTTGTTTTCGTTTCTACAATGTTTAACAGCTTTTAACGTATCATTGTAAAATTTATTATTATCTTTATCATATATGCTTATAAACACAGTATAATCATCACCAGCTAAATTTTCTTTATCTATTTTTCCAAACTTACCTGTTATTCCAACGCCATAATTACTATTAGTAAACTTTGATATGTTATAACTCATTTCTTTTGCGGTTTCAATACTGTAAACTGAGTATTTATCGATTATGTCTTTTGATACTCCCATTTTTATTTTAAACTCATTAGAATATGTAACCGCTGAAAACTTAAGTATTTCAGATGCACCTTCTACGTTTGTAATACTACTTGCTAAAGCACCACCCGTACAAGATTCCATTGTTGATATAGTTTTTTTATTATTAATTAACTTTTTAACCAATTTTTCTAACATTTATGTCACCTATTTTAATATTATACCTTTAATATTCTCGTTTAATCCATCAGTAAAATTATTCGCGTTAACGCTTGAACCTACTTCATCATAATGAACAGGAACCGCGTATTTAGGTTTCATTTCATTAACCACCGAAGCAGCGTCACTATCAGTCATTGTGTACGTTCCGCCTACCGGTATAAATATTACGTCACAATTAACTTTTTTTAATTCATCGGTAACGTCACTATCTCCGACTACGTAATACTTTACACCATCTATGTTAACGTTATATCCTACCCAATTATAAGATTTTTTATGATATGTCTTATCAGTATTATAAGCTGGTATAACTTCAAAAGATAAATCCATAACAGTATGATTTTCATTAGGATATACAACCGTTATTTTATCATCACTAACTCCTAATTTTTTAATCTTACTTTCTAAATCGTTCGTAACAATAAAATTAGTATCACTATTCACAACCTCTTCCTCCGAATAATGATCGTAATGGGAGTGAGTTATAAAAACATAATCAGCGTCATTTTTTGCTTCCGTTATTTTAAAAGGATCAAAATAAATTATCATACCCTTTTTTTCTATTCTAATTGACGACTGGTAATTAAGTGCTATTCCATCCATTATATCTTCTTCCTCATCTTTTTCATTTTCTTTATCACTTTCAGTAGTTGTTGTTACATTGTTTTCGGTTTTATTCTCATTTTCTTCTTTTTCTATTTGCGTTTCGTTAAAATACGAAACCAAAGCCGCAATTAAAAATATTATTGCAATAATTACTACATAAAGCTTTTTATTCATTATTATCCTTCTTTTCATATCTTTCTTTACATTTTTGAATAAGTTCTAATGCATCTTGTTTATCATGATACCTACCAACTTTAACTTCAATGTGCTGTAAAGTTTTATAGTTTTCAAAGAAATTTTTTATTTCGTCTAGTATGAACGGTGATAAATCACTAAGTTCATTAACTTCGTTATACCTTGGATCAACATCAACAACCGATATTAGTTTATAGTCTTCAAAACCATTATCAATTGCTTCTAAATAACCAACTACCCTTGCTGGAACAATGCACCCTGGATATGTAGGCTCGGTTCCTATTACCAAAATATCAAGGGGATCACCATCAAGTGCTAAAGTTCCTTCTAAAAATCCATACTCTGCAGGATATCCCATTGCTGAATATAAAACCCTATCCAATTTTATTCTACCAGTTTCATGATCTACTTCGTATTTATTTCTAGATCTATAAGGTATTTCTATAATAGCTTGTACTACATCTTTTTTCATAAACATTCCTCCAATAATACTTTCTTATATACAAAATTATATCACAAAACAAAAAAGATTAGAATAACTTCTAATCTTAATAAACATCATAACAACCATAAACGTTACAAGAACAGTTTTGAGGATTATTACATTGTGATTTGTTTTTTTCAATTATTTTATTTTGAGTATCACTGCTTAATTTAATGGTTACCTTAATTTCTTGAAGTTTACCATAATTATATATCTTTCTTTGTTTTAAATCATTAATAAAAATATCGTAAAACTCTTTAAGTGAAAATTCTTCATTTTCTTTATGTTTATATTTTAAATCATCTGTAATTTCATATGATTTATTAAAATCATAGTAAGATACGGTAGCTACTACGTTATCATTTAGTGAATCATCTATTTCATAAGTGCAATTAGTATGAGGGAAACTATCACACGTCAAATTTAAATCATCAGTATAAGTAACTTGTTTTTCCTTAACTATTTTCTTATATCTACTAGGGACTCCATCAACATAGGTAGTATTTATTACTTCATAAAACGATAATGCAACGCCAATAACAAATAACACAACCGTGGTAATTATACTTCCTAATAATAATTTATTATTTAACTTCTTATTAAAAATAAACCTAAAACATAAATCTATGAATATATAATTTAAACTAACATACGTTAACCCACATAAGAATATTCCGATGTAAGGCAAACCTTGAAACAACAAGACAAAACCGATTACCAAACAAACAAGTGATGTTAAAAAGCTAAATATCGCAGGTATTAATATAAATGCTAAAGAAATTTTAATAATTATCATTAATATTTTAATTAACGTACCACTTGATTCTTTTTTCACTTTATTAACGTTTTTTTCTTTAATTTTAGTTTTTATATCAACGTTTTTTTCTTCTGGTTTAGTTTCTTTGCTTTTAACGCTATCGTCATTCATTTTTTCACCTTCTAAATACCTTTTTTTAACAAAACTAATTATGCATGCAACCGAAAGAATAAAGTAGATTATTTCTATCATAAATTTCCATATTGAAGCTAAAACATTTCCAAATGGTGATATAAATTCTCCAAATACCATCCAGCCTAATTTTTCAACAAATAATACTGGTAATTTTAAAATAGCTATAAATATTATAAGAACAATAAATTCAAATACAAATCTTATGATATCTTCTTTTGATCTTTTGGAAATATTTTCAATAAATTCTTTAAAAAAAGATACACAGCTTTCCGCAAATTCCTGAATAACGTTTTTTTCTTTTTTCTCTTCATCATAATCTTCATTTATTTTATATGCTGATAAAATTTCTTTAACCAACTCATCAAAATCACCAAAGTCTTTTATTGCTTCTTCTTCAGTTTTACCAGAAGAAACCTTTTCATTAATGTGACCTTCATATTCCTCAATAATGTCTTCAATCTCTTCACTTTTTAATATACTAAGTCTTTTTCTAAGTTTATCTAAAAACGTTTTTTTATTCACTTTTTCCACTCTCCTTTATAAACTTACTAACACTTTCATTAAATTTAGTCCACTCGCTTAATAATTCATCTTTTCTTTGTTTACCTAAAACGGTTAAATGATAATATTTTCTAGGTGGTCCTTCCGTAGATTCTTTAAGATAAGTTTCAAAATATCGTTCGTTGGTCAATCTTTTTAAAATTGGATAAATCGTTCCTTCATTAACGTTTACTATTTTTGATACTTCTTCAACAAGTTCATAGCCATATTTATCATTAGCTTGAACTATTAATAACACCAGAAGCTCTAAAACTCCCTTTTTAAATTGAGTATTTATATTAATCACCTCACGTTTTAATAATATCACCAAGTACTGTGTATTGTCAAGTACTAAATTATGTAAAATAAAAGAAACAAATTAATGTTCCTTATCATCTTTTCCTTTTACCTTATTAAAAGTAATTATCTTAATTATTTCATCCCTTAACAATTCAGCTTGCAACTTGGCATCACCATCTACGTATATCGTAGGGCAAGACGCATTAACGGCGTTACCTCCCCCACCATTTAATATGTTCATGATGTTTGCAATTCCAATCCTACCATTACCCTTACTTCTTGCACTAACTCCATATCCACCATCCGCCATTTTAGCAACTATTATGGATGCATCACATTTATAATTAAGCGCATAATCAGCAGCTTTTGCGATTTCTTCTTTAGTATAGATTCCGTCAGAACAAACCGATAACATGATGGTAGTGTTAACTGGTACGGTTTTATCAACCAAACTATGAACCCTTCTATCACTTTCAAAATCCAAAGCAAAAAAGTCATCTACCTTTGACTGATCTGCTCCTTTACCAATAAGACCACTTACAGCATCTAAAGTACCAGGAAATTTGTTTTTATTAAGTTTGTTAGTGTCAAGGTAAATACCCGCTAAAAGATAAGTATAATAACATGGATCAGATGATGTAATCTTATATTGGTTTAGCAAGTAATACAATATTTCACTGCAACTTGAAACATCAAGTAAAACTAATTTTTTATTAGTGCGAATGGTATTTTCATCTTCTCCATGATGGTCTATTATTACAATGTTTTTGAATTGTTTATACTTACCTTCTAAAGCTGTCATAAATCCCTTGTTTACGTCTACCGCAACAAGTAAATCATTATCAGTTCTGTTTTTTTCATAATCATCAACGGTGATAACGATAAATTTTTCCTTAATCTTATCAATCATCTCATTTATTTCTTCTGATAGGTTGCTTAAATCATCATTTATTATTATGTACGGAGCTTTTTTATGTTTTTTGCATACTAACGCCATTGAAGCCAAAGAAGCTATAGCGTCAAAGTCAGGTTTTTCATGTGAAATTAAAAATACCTGATTACACGCATCAATTTCATTAGTTAAAGCACTCCTAAAAGCATTAATTTTTTGCTTAAGTAAATCTATAGTCTTCATATACATACCTCGTGGAAACTATAATACTACATTATAAAAAAAAGTCAACTTTTTTGACTTTTTCTAACAAAAAACGAGCGGATTATGAGGGATCTATTAAGCTTAATGATACTTTTTCTTTATCCTTAAATATTTCTTCAACGTAGCAATCAACTATATCTCCAACACTCAATACATCAGATGGATGTTTTATGTAATCTTTTGATATTTTAGATATATGAACTAACCCATCGTTATGAAGCCCTATATCTATAAAAGCACCAAAATCAACCACGTTTCTTACCGTTCCTTGAAGCTTCATACCAACCTTTAAGTCTTTTATATCCAAAACATCACTTTTTAACATAGGTTGTGGCATTTCATCCCTAGGATCCCTGTTTGGTCTTTTTAAATTATTTACAACATCTTCTAAGGTATACTTATCAGTATTAAGTTTATTTATGTATTTATCTATATCTATTTTATCCATCTTATTAATTAGTTTATCGGTTCCAACGTCTTTTAGTGAAAAGCCTAAATCATTTAATAATGCTAAAGCAACACTATAACTTTCAGGATGAATACCAGTTTGGTCTAAAACGTTAGTTCCTTCCGTTATTCTTAAGAAGCCTATCGCTTGTTCATACGTTTTATCACTTAAAAGTTTTTCTTTTTTTAGCTCTTCTCTTGAATTTATTCTTCCGTGTTTTTCCCTATAAGATATTATTTTTTCAATGTTGTTTTTCTTAATACCTGACACGTACTTAAGTAGTGATGGTGATGCCGTGTTTACGTTTACACCGACGCTGTTTACTGCCTTTGTAACAACGAAATCTAAGCTATCAGATAATTTTTTACCAGACACATCATGTTGGTATAAACCAACCCCTATTCCTTCTGGCGGAACTTTAACAAGCTCCGATAATGGGTCTTGAAGCCTTCTTCCAATTGATACCGCGCTTCTTTTTTCAACCGCTAAATCCGGAAACTCCTCTATCGCGATTTTACTTGCACTATATATTGAAGCTCCCGCTTCTGATACAATAACGTACTTACAACTAAGGCTGTATTCTTTTATCATCTCGGCACAAAAACGTTCCGACTCACGAGATGCGGTACCATTTCCTATGGCAATTATGTCAACGTTGTATTTTTTTATTAAGTTAACAACATCTTTTTTACACTTATTAATTTTCGCTTCATCAATGTTATTTAAGAATGGCTTTATCACCATGGAATCTAAATATTTACCCGTTTTATCAACCACCGCAAGTTTACATCCGTTAACATAACCCGGATCAAACGCTAAAACAACTTTTTCTTTTAACGGAGGAGTAAGCAAAAGAGCTTGTAAATTTTTACCAAAATTCTCAATGGCAGATTCTTCTGACTTATCGGTTAAACCGCTTCTTATTTCTCTTTCTACTGAAGGAAAAATAAGTCTTTTATAACTATCTTCGATGGCTTCTTTTATGTACTTTGCACAAAAACTATCTTTATTTTTAATGTTTTTACGTTCTAAAAACTCCATTATCTTAACACCGTCTAAACTTATTTTAACGGATATTATGCCTTCTTTTTCAGCCCTGTTAACAGCAAGAATTCTATGAGGTTTAATTTTCAAAACTGGTTCGTTATAGTCATAATACATTTCATAAAGTTTATTTTTATCTTCAGCGTTTTTCTTTAGTTTAGTTTCGATAATGCCAAATTTATACATGCTATTTCTTATGTATTTTCTGTAAGAAGCATTATCACTAATCCACTCAGCAATTATGTATTTTGCTCCTTCTACCGCTTTCTCTACGTTTTCTACATTATCGTTTATAAACTTACTAGCAAGCTTGTTTATGTCACCAGTTAAAGGGCATGACATAATCATTTTAGCTAAGGGCTCAAGACCATTTTTTATTGCTTCGGTAGCTTTGGTTTTTTTCTTTTCCTTATAAGGTCTATATAGATCTTCTACCTCTACCAACTTGGTACAATTCATAATATCTGTCTTAAGTTCATCAGTTAATAATCCCTTTTCTTCAATAAGTCTTATAACGTCTTCTTTTCTTTTTAATAAATTAACCTGATATTCATAAGCATCCGCTATTACTTTTATCTGCTCTTCGGTAAGGCCTTGAGTTTTATCCTTTCTATACCTTGCAATAAATGGTATAGTGTTACCCTCCTGTAACATCTCAAGAGTAACTTCTACTTGCTTATTAGTTACGTTAAGCTCATCGCTTATTTGCTTTATTATATTTTCATTCATATTAAACTCCTTAATATATATTTCAAAATAAAAAGGTTATCGCTAACCTATAATTTTATATTTTCTTTCTTTTAATAAATATTCTTATAACGTAGTATAAAAATACTGCCATTATAACAACGTATGCCCATATTAAAACGGTGTTAAAAACGCCTTTAGTATATACGTTTATTACTCCCGGAACCGATTCAGGAATATATGTATTTATAAATGTTCTTACTTCTTTAATCGGTATAAAACCATTTATAATGTTTAATATCCTAAATAATATATCAATCATTCCAAAACCAAAAATATAAGTTTGAAACCTTTTAGAATAAATAATTACAATAACAATTAAAACTAGTAAAACAACTAAATCTACGTATGCCATAATACCTCCTAATACCCTAATAAAATAATATCATAATATCTTAAAGGTTACAATTTAAAATAAAACAAGTGTAAATAAATGTATTAATCAATGTTAATTAATTCGTAATTTCTACTACCTACCCCAATACTTGAAGCTGCTTCTATCGTATGAATACCGTTTTGTCTTTCTACCCTTTTAATGAAATGTTCTTTACCTGGGTCTTTAGAATTATATATTAAATCAATACACGCTTGATCTAACGCAACCGGATCAAGGCTAGCTAAAACCCCAATATCTTTCATACAAGGGTCTTCCGCAACCGCACAGCAATCACAATCTACCGATAAGTTACACATAACGTTTATATAAGCAACGTTAGGTTTAAAATAATTAACTACGGAAGAAGCTGCATCCGCCATGGACTCCAAAAACTTATCTTGCTCTGGAAGATCACCCCAGACCTTGGTTTGGTCAGTATATTTTCCAGCAGAGTGAATGTAACTTTTACCCGCTGACGAAGCAACCCCTATGGATAATTGTTTTAAAGCTCCTCCATAGCCTCCCATAGGATGGCCTTTAAAGTGGGATAAAACAAGTAAAGAATCATAGTTTTTTAAGTTTTTACCAACATAATTCTTTTTAATTACTTTACCATTAGGTATATCTAGAACCATATCAGGTCCAACTTCATCCATTAAATCAACGTTAAAATACTTTGTCCAACCATGTTTTTCTAATAATTTTTTGTGTTTGTCAGTTGAGTTTCTTGCACCTTCATACGCCGTATTACACTCAACAACCGTTCCATTAACCCTTTCAACTATTGCTTTTACAAAATCAGGCTTTATATAATTTTGATTGCCTTCTTCTCCCGAATGAAGCTTAACCGCAACGTTACCAGGTAATTTAATTCCTAGTTTTTCGTATACTTTAATAACACTTTGAGGGGTTATTTCCTTAGTAAAATACACCTTAGCTTTTTCCACTTATCATCACCTCAATTATATTATAACACACATCTAGTCTTTATAATCTTTTCAAATAAAAAACCACGTATAAACGTGGTAAAATAAAAAAAATCTAAATACATAGTTAATTATATAATAAAACCCGAAACATAAATTTCGAGTTTAATATCAACATGGTGGACCGTTAGGGATTCGAACCCTAGACCCACTGATTAAGAGTCAGTTGCTCTACCAACTGAGCTAACGGTCCATAAATTTACTAACTAATTATAACACATAATTTTTATTTTGAAAACTACTTTATCAAAATAAATGGTGGACGCTATAGGACTCGAACCTATGACCCCCTGCTTGTAAGGCAGGTGCTCTAACCAA
>ERZ1643249.4212-NODE-4212-length-12211-cov-11.836295_pt1 | contig 12211 bp, 11 predicted proteins | sample MGYA00579263_ERZ1643249 | MGnify/ENA primary metagenome ERZ1643249 (study PRJEB29033, sample SAMEA4952264) | chicken gut metagenome | biome: Broiler Chicken; feature: Gastrointestinal Tract; material: Caecum | place: Ireland | collected 2018 | study: Broiler...
CCCGCCGCTTATCTTGTCTCCGGCAAGAAAAGTAAGGGTCAGATATACCAGCGCTATAAGATAAGGGAGCAGCCATCTGAGCTGTATCCACAGATAGATCCAGGTCCCTTCTTTTCCGTAAAAAGGCTCTGCCCCCATATCCAAAGCCCGACGTGCTTTTGCTGTCCAATACCGGAAGTCCAGGAACCAGGTCAGCTTATAGATAAATAGGCAAAACAAAGTGATCCAAAGAGCCAGTTCCAGATTGTCAAAGATCCATTCCCCGGGATTATCTGTCCTCAGGCCATTTAGCAAGCTCAGCCCCAGGATACAGATAAAAATCGCCCATCTTCCTCCGGATTCTCTCTCTGCCTTTTTGATACTTCTGTACCGTTCCTCCGGTTCCATAATAGGGGCTGCATCCTGAGAAAGCTTCCGAAAAATGCAGAGTTTCTTTCTGCTGCTTACCAGCTCCCAGCCGGCCTCCCGGCAGTATACGGCAAACTCCTCTGTTTCAGGTTCCGGTTTTGTGTCATTTTCGTTTCCTTCTGAAAACACCTCCACTGCATATTCCAGATTCTGAGGTTCTTCTTTTTCAAATACCATTCCCAAACGCCAGTCTTTGAAGATCCAGCCCTGCCGGGCCATCTTCTCCAGATATAAGGCAAGATTATCACATTCCCTATAACGGAAATTTCCAAATACTACTTTTCTTCTCATAGGAACACCCCGTTCTCCGAAAAAACATTCCCCAAAAACAAATTATCGAGTGTCGATATTTCCTACTTTCAGTATAATATCGACACTCGATAATTGCAATAGATTTCCTATATTTTATTTTTATTTCTGCAGACAATGAGCCAGGTGACGGGCATGCTCCCATGTCCGCTTGACTTCACATCTTATAACCCCAGCTTCTCAATAATCTCTTTCAGCGCTGTCCGCACGGGAGAATCTTTCGGCAGCTGCACCGTTGGCTTTCCATCACAGTCGTACTGATAAACCAGATCGTCATGAGGCACTACCCCCAGAAGTTCCAGCCCCTGATTCCTGATCTCCTCCAGCGTTCCCTCATCCAGTTTACCCTTAGGCGCCCGGTTGACGATCAGGCCTGTTTTCTTCGGATGGAAGTTCAATTCCTCCATGAGTCTGGCAATCCGTCCCGCCGCCTGAACTCCTCTCCTGGAACAGTCGCTGACTAAGATGGCAACCTCCATGGCCGGCAGGATTCCTCTGCTGATATGTTCCATTCCCGCTTCATTGTCCACCACAATATAAGGATAATGGCTCTGAAGCTTCTGCACCTGGGTCTGGACCAGACCATTTACAAAGCAGTAACAGCCCTGTCCCTGAGACCGTCCCATGACCATCAGATCATAGTCATCTTCCTCTGTCAGAGCGTCCATCATACGGCTTTCCAGATATTCCGCTTTAGTAACTCCCGCCGGAATCTTATACTTTGGATCCGTTCCGGCTCTTTCAATTTCTTCTCTCAGCTCACCCAGAGTGATCCCAGGTTCTACTCCCAGAACCTCATTTAAATTGGAATTGGCGTCTGCATCCACTGCCAGCACCGGCTTTTTCCCTGTCTCACAGAGATACTGGATCAAAAGCCCGCACAGTGTGGTCTTTCCCACGCCGCCTTTTCCGGATACTGCAATAATATGTCCCATAATGGATTCCTCCTCATTTTTCCCTTTCACAAGGGATATATTTATTGAACACGTTGTTGATTTTCTTGCACCATGGATATTATAATAAAATTCAGAAGAATACAAGGATCAGATTTCCAGATCTGCCATGTTTCTCAACAGATTCTAAAAATTGTCTATGAACAGGAGGATTTTTTGTGAAAAATAAGACGAAAGTTACAGACCGTCGCACCAGATATACCCGGCAGACCATCAAAGACTCTTTTCTTTCTCTTCTGAAAGAAAAACCTTTTCCTAAGATCACGGTTACAGAACTGTGCCGCCTATCAGAAATCAACCGTGGAACCTTTTATCTTCATTATTATGATATAGATGATGTGCTGGATGACCTGCTCAATGATGTGATCACAGATACTTCCAGTATATTAGACCATGTACTCTGCTCTGAAAAAATAGGCTGTACCTATCCTTTCTGTCAGAAAGTTCAGGAAGATGTGCGGCTTCAGGTCCTGTTTTTTGATGATGTGGCCTCTTCCCGGCTTCTGGAAAAGCTCTGCGAACTGTCCACAGAGTCATTTATCACCCATCTTATGCAGAACAGCCTCCTGACCTTTGAGCAAGCAGAGGCTGTCCTTTATTTTCAGATGAACGGCTGTCTGGCTATTAATAAAAGAATGCTGAAGAACAAATGTACCAACTGGAAAGAGATCCAGCAGGCCGTGGACCATTTTATCAGAGCCGGCCTGGAAAGTTTCCTGATCTGCGACGGCCGCCAGACGATTTCAGGAAAAGCCCCAGGCCGATCAGGCACACCAGAAGCTCTGTAACCGGAAAAGCAGCCCATACCCCCAGCAGTTTCCCCAGGGCCGAAAGAAGAAAGGCCAGGGGAATGATCAGGATAAATCCTCTCAGCAGAGAAATAATATGCGCAGGCAGGGGATTATCCGTAGATGTAAAGTATACCGACAGTACAATATTAAAGCTGGCAAATATGCAGCCGGTAAAGTAGATCCGCAGTCCCTGCCGGGCAATGCTCTGAAGGGTGGGATTCTGTTCGCTGTTGAAAACAGCGGCGATGGGATCGGCACCAAAATAGATCGTCAGATATACTGCCACGGATATAAGGACTGCCGCTGTCATGGCATAGCGGAGGATACTATTGATATTCTTACGGTTTCCCGCCCCGTAAAAGCTGCTCATCAGCGGTTGGATTCCCTGGGAGATTCCTGTATAAATAGCGATCACTACCAGAGAAAGGTTTGCGATCACTCCGTAGGCTGCAACTCCCGTGTTTCCTGCCAGTCCCAGAATGATCATATTAAATACGATAATAACAATTCCGGAGGACACCTCGGTGATAAGGGAAGGGAGGCCACTGGAGAAGATTCCCAGGATCAGCCCTGGCAGGATCCTGCATTTTTTCAGATGGAACTGATTTTTCTTTCTCAGCAGGTAGGGGGACAGGATTCCGATACTGATCACCGGAGCCAGGCCGGTGGCAAAGGCTGCTCCGAAAATTCCCATTTTCAGAGGAAACATAAACACATAATCCAGCACTACATTGGAAAGACTTCCGCCGATCATGGCTGCCATAGACAGCTGAGGGGACCCGTCATTTCTGATAAAACACAGAAGAAGATTATTGGTCATAAACATAGGGGCAAAGACCAGGATCACCCGAAGGTAGGTCTTCCCCATTTCATAAACGGTGTCATCTGCTCCCAGCAGACGGATCAGAGGACCGGCTGCAAAAATCCCCAGAAGGAAAAAAATTCCTGCGATCACCGCCGTCATCACTGCGCCGTTGGTGAAGATCTGATCCGCCCGCTCCTTGTTCTCCTGACTTTTAAAGATGGAGTACTTAGTCCCGCCTCCCATACCGATCATCAGACCGCTTCCGTTAATGAAACTGTATACCGGGATCGCCAGATTCAAAGCCGTCAGTCCATTAGCGCCCAAAGCCTGGGACACAAAAAAAGTATCCGCCAGAATGTAGCAGGAAAGGGCGATCATTCCCAGCACATTCAGGGATGCATATTTTGCGAATAAGCCAAAACATGATTTTTCCTGCATTTTCTCTAGTTCCTTTCTTTTCTTGCCAGTTCAATGGCCTTGTTGCTTTTCTCCTCCGACACGATCTGGTCCTGGTCAATGACACAGAAAGAGGCCTTTTCATTCCGCTTTATGGCTTCTATCTTGTATCCATTCCTGGCACAGTGAAAGATGAGCTTTTGGTTCTCGTAAAAATAACTGAGAGGGACTGCATAGGGATAGCCCTCCTCCCCTTCCAGCGCCAGTACACCTGAGGTTCCCCTTTCCAGGATTTTCTCACAGGTCTCCAAAGGAAGGGCCTGTTTCTTTCTTCTCATTTCGCCGAACATTTTCTGAAATCCTCCTGTAATCTCTGTCTTTTTCTTTGAAGTTTTCCTTGTCCCGCCAGTCTTATTCCACAAAAAAACGCCTTCATTCATCCCTTCTAAGGCCTATCGGAATGAATAAGGCGTTACCCGGCGGCAAACATTCGTATGTTTCTTTATAAACAATTAGAAATTTATCACAGAGCCGGTTCAAAGTCAAGAAAAGTTTTACAGGATTCCCAGCCCTTTTACTGTAAGCATAATGAAATCCTGTACGTTGGTTACAATAGTAGTGGCAGAAAGACTGCCTCTGTCCAGGAGCTTATTTACCACAAACTCATCCGCATCTACCGTGTAGAGAAAAACCGGACGGATCTCCTTCTCAGGAGTCACCGTATAGGAAGGTGTCATATTTCCTGTGGCGATAGTATGGAGCATAGTAGCCAGGCAGACTACTGTTGTAGCCTTTTCCACCATCTGCCGCATGGCCGTCTGTCCCTCATAGGCGTTTCCAATGACTTCCGGCAGGGGGCCGTCGTCCCGGATAGATCCAGTCAGTACAAAGGGGATTTTATTTTTTACACAACTGTACATAATGCCGTCATCAATCTTATAATCTTCAATGAACTGAGGAATGGAACCACTTCTTCTCACCCGGTTGATCACATCCAGATGATTATAATGGCCGTTGGGGTGGGATTTCTGGGTATAAATATCCTGTCCCAGGGCGGTGTGGAACATCGCTCCTTCCAGGTCGTGGGTAGCCAGGGCATTCCCTGCCATAAGACCATCCACGTAGCCGTTTTCCACCATAGCCTCCATAGCCCTTCTGGCGTCGGCGTCAAAGGCAAAGGCCGGTCCCATGACCCAGAGGATATTTCCATGCTCTCTTTCATAATTGAGCAGCTCAAAAAAACGGTCGTAGTCCCTGGCATACGAAGTCTCCCGGCTTCTCCCCTGGCGGAACACAAACTGATCTTTCTCCGTTTCTTCAGGATCTTCAAAGCCCCTGGTATGAAGGTAGATCCCCTCCTCTCCCTTTTCCGTTCTTCCCAGAATGACCCGGTCTCCTTTTTTCAGATTCCGGTTTTCTATTACTTTTAAAGTTCCGTCCTTGGCAAATACCACGCTGGAATCCATTCTGGATCTTTCGGGCAGCATCCATTCTCCGTTAATCTTAAAATATTCCGGATACATAGAGGTGCTGTGATAGTTCTCCGGCGCCACGCCGTCTGCTGCCGCTTCCTCCCATCTGACGTCTGGGGCACTTTTTAACGGTTCTGAAGAAAAATCTGGTGCATAGTATTTTGGCAATGTAAACATAAACTTCCTCCCTGGTATTTTTTCCTGTATTTTCTTATTCAACGCTGGCAGCCTTTCGGTATACACAGCGGCCTCCGATATAGGTTTCCGCCACGCTGATCTGATCGATCTCCTTTGGAGAAATTTCCAAAAGATCCCGATCCAGGATCAGGAAATCTGCCTTATATCCTTCTTTTAACTGACCCAGGCCCTTAAATCCTGCAATTTCCGCCGACTCCTTCGTATAAAGAATCAGAGCCGTCTCTATATCAATGGCCTGGTCTTCTCCGCAGTCTGTGCCATCCCAGGCCTTCCTGGTCACGGCGCCCTTTATATTGGGGAAAGGATCCGAAGGAACCGCCCAGGAGGTAGCCGGAGCGTCTGTGGAAAGGCAGAGCTTTACCCCTTTCTCCAGCAGATGGCGGATAGGATAGCAGGTCTTCATCTTCTCCGTCCCCAGGTTTTTCAGATAGCTTTCAATCTCTGCATAGAGAAAGATAGGCTGGGTCACAAAGCCGATCCCATGTGCGGCGGCCTTCTCAATACTGTCTTCCGAAGGAAGGGTAATGTGCTCTACCCGGACGTAGGGTTCCGGTCCAAGATTCCATTTTTCTTCCTGGGCTGCCCGGTCCACCACCCTTTCAATGGCTTTCGTTCCCATAGCATGCATGGAAAGCTGGCAATGATTTTTCTTACAGAAATCAATAGCCGTCTCCATCTGCCGGTCACTGCACACAGAAATCCCCCGGGAATCGGAATCCAGGTAAGGCTCCGCCATCCAGGCGGTCTTTCCTGAAACGCTGCCGTCCCCGATGAGTTTCAGGCCGGCGGCAAATATCTGCTGGTTCTTGTCAAAGCGTTCTTCCGGGATCTGGAAATCTTCCTTATCCATAAAGAAATCCCACATATAGTAAACGCCCACTTCCTGGAGAAAACCTTTCCTGACCGCTTCCTGATAAAGAGGGTAATTATCTCCTTCATCTAAATTTCCCATATCAGTCACAGCCACGATCCCCTGGGAAGTAAGAAGTTTTCCCAGCTCTGTCAGGTTTTCCACTGCTTCTTCCCGGTTTTCTGAGGGCATAAAGGGAGTGATCAGGTTTCTGGCGTTTTCTTTTAAAACCCCGGTAGGCTCCCCGTTTTCGTCCCGTTCAATTTCTCCGCCTTCAGGATCCGGAGTATTCCGGTCAATTCCTGCCAGTTCCAGGGCCTTGCTGTTCACACAGCGGATATGGCCGCAGGTCCGTACAATCGACACGGGAGAATCGCTGCAGCCTTTATCCAGATCCCAGCGGTTTATGGAACGGTGCTCTGCAAACTTTCCTTCGTCATATCCCCAGCCAAGGCACCATTTTCCCGGTCCCTGCTCCTCTCTCTTTTCCCGCACTGCCCGGATCAATTCTTCAATGGAATGGATCTTTGGAGGCAGAGCTGAGATCTGCCGGCTGTAATCCGCCAGCATAAGAGGGTGCATATGAGCGTCTACAAATCCCGGTATCACCCGGCGTCCCTGAAGGTCCACCCGTTCGCAGTCCTGAGGGGCCAGCTTTTCTACGTCTTCCCTGCTGCCCACTTTCCGGATAACTCCATCCTCTGTAAGCATAGCCTCTGCGTACAGATTTTCCTTATCTGATGTAAAGATTTTTCCGTTTTCATAAATACAAGCTTTCATTTATGTACTGTACCTCCATTTATCTCTTATATTGCATAGGGAACACTTTCCCTTCCTGTCACTTTATAAGTGACCGCTCCCACAATGAATCCGATGATCGTAGGCACTACCCAGGCAAAGCCCTGTTTGGCAAAAGGTATCATGTAAATAACGTTCATAATACCGGAAACATCCATGGGTATCAGCCCTGAAGACTGGGCCACATTTAATGCGTCAAACAGAGACATGACTGCGGATACGATCACTGCTCCCTTCCAGGCTCCGTCATTGGGCACAAACTTTTTAAACAGACCCAGGATCATCATAACCACTGACATTGGGAAGATAATGGTAAAGATCGGGCCGGAAATAGTCAGTACATTACTCACTCCTGTAGAAGACACCAGGAAAATGGCAATAGTGATCACCAGTGAAGCCAGCTTATAAGAAACTTTTCCCTTTGTCCATTCTTCCACCCACTGGCCTGTGGTAGCGATCATTCCCACCGCCGTAGTCAGGCAGGCAAAGATCACAGCCAGGGACAGCACAACACTTCCCCCTGTGCCTGCCAGCCTCCGCACCAGGTCAGTAAGAAGATAAGTGGTGTCCACATCTGCAGGATAGTCATTTCCTCCCTGGGCTCCCAGATAGGCCAGGCCGCTGTATACAATAAACAAAAGAAGAAATCCGATCACAATAATCCCAAACATCATTTTCCGATACTCTTCTTTTTTCGTATAGCCCTTCTGCTGAAAAGCCACGATAAAAATTCCCGCGCAGATAATTCCTGTTCCTACATCGCCCGTATTATATCCGGTAAGGAAAGCACTGAGAAAAGCCTCCTGTCCGCTTGTCTGTGTTCCTCCCTGGACCGGTCCCAGAGGATGAAAAATAGCCAGAAGGATCACTGCCAGAAGAGTAATGAGGAGGATCGGGGTCAGATACTTTCCAATCCGGTCGATGACATTGGACTTGTTCATGGCAAAATAATAGGATATTCCAAAGAAAAGAAAGAGAAAAATAATCCTGGCATATACGGGAAGAGCGCCGAAGATCCCTTCAAAACCGGTCTCGTAAGCTACCCCTCCGCACCTGGGAATGGTACCGAAAATAACTACTAAAAGTCCCAGGCCCATATACAGATAGTGCCACCAGCTGGTCACATGCTTCATCATATCCTGAATTCCATACCCTACATTTCCCACCGCCGCCACGGCAAGCATAGGAAAGAGGATGGCAGAAATAGCCAGTCCTCCGATGGCCCAGAATACATATTCACCGGAAAGCAGTCCTACCTGAGGTGGAAATATCAGGTTGCCGGAGCCGAAAAAAATGGCAAACATGGCAAATCCCGTGACCAGAACATCTTTAAACATATTTTTCTTCATCTGTATCTCTCCCTTTAATCGCTGTATTAATTCGATAACTTTTCACCGTGCAAAAGTGTATCATAAAAAAATAAGTGCTTCAGCCTGAAGCCGAAGCACCATTGCTTATGTCTATATATCATACTCCTGTTTTTACAGCTTTGTCAATGTTTTAAATTTCTTCTAACGCTTCCACTATCTGATCCTGCTGAGCTTTATCCGGTGCAAAGCTCAGGTCTATCTTCACGATCCGGTCCTCCATACAGAGCAGATACCGGCAAATTTCCTGTTCCTCTCTTTCAAAAGCTGTCTGCAGAACCTGAAGGCTGTCCTTCTCTCCTGTTCCCCAGGAATCCATGGGCTGCCAGTTTTCCCCGCTGCGGTAAGTCCGTTCCATAGAAGCTCTGGTAAATCCGTAAAGAGGAGCCAGCTTTACTTTTGTCACCACATATTCCAGATAATATCCCGGATCTCCCCTGGCCCCGGACAAAGCCTCATCATAAAACTGTTCTATCTCCATTCTGGAAAGGAAAACAGAACTTTGAAGGTTCCGGGTATCAATATATCCCTTCCCGTCAAACTCCGGCCCGGCCAGTTCCTGAAGAGTCAGGGGATATTCCTGCCCCTGCCAGTGGAATCCCTTTTCTTCATAATATTTTTCATAATAGTCTTCTTCATCGGAAGAGCTAAAGTAGGTATAACCATTAAATATGAAAAAGAAAATAAGAAAGGCTATGACAAAATTTACCCCTATGTTGGCTGCAGTGCCGGCGCCCTTGTCCCTCATACGGTTCCGGATGATATCCTGAAAATAATAGACGATAAAATATCCTGCCATTATGGCCAGCGCCAGTCTGCCTCCTGTTGCTGTAAGGGCATAAATAACCAGTGAGACTATAGCCAAAATCATAATTGCTTTTGAAATCACAGGATGTCCTTTTGTGGGCGTAAAGGACTGGTCTCTCTGTGCATTTGCCTTTGCCTTTCGGTACCAGCGCTGATAGGTAATAAACTCCACCAGCCCGTAAATTCCCAGCATCAATCCCACAAAGACCAGAGTAAAGCCCCATCCGCTGGAAAGGGTTCTTACCCCGTCAAAGTAAAGGCTGAGCATGAAATAAATGACCATCAGCCAGCCGATCACTCCCAGGATCCCATCTATGATCCGGACTCTTCTTGATCCTTTACGGATATTTTCCACCTGAATATCTGCCTGAGTTTCCAGGGGAACGGGATTTTCCCTTTCATTGCAGAAAATCTTCATGGGGCCATGTTCTGCCGCCAGCTCCCAGCCTGCCATCTCACAGTATTCTTCAAAGGTCAGCTCCTCCCCGGTAGGAGGAGCATAGACCCCGCCTCCCGGAAAATATCCCACTGCATAGTGAAGGGGCTTAGGCTCGATCCTGTGATAGTGCCAGAAGATCCCCATTCTGTCCAGAGCCCAGCCTTTCCCTGCCATTTTTTCAAAGTGCCGTTCCATTGTAGTATGGTCATAATAATAAGACCATACCAGTTCAAGCTTCCCCCTTCTCATTTTCCTGCACCTCCATATAGCGGCGGTAGTCTGCCGCCTGACCGCATATCCTCTCATACTCTGCCCGAAGTGCCTCTTTCCCTATCTCTGTAAGAATATAACTTTTTCTTCTTCCCTCCACTTTTGTCTCTACGATCATTTCCGCCTGAGAAAACTGATCCAGGAGATTATAAAGAGTTCCCGGCCCTATATTTACCCTGCCTTCTGTCATCTCACGGACCTTCTCCATGATATCCATTCCGCAGCATTCCTGCCTGAGGCAGAGAAGGATATAAAACATCTGCTCCGTTAAAGTCTGAAACTTTGCTCTGGCCATAGCATCGCTCCTTTTATCGAATATCGATATTCTTCTGATTTCACTATAACATCGAATATCGATAATGTCAATCTGTTTTATCCTTTCCTTGATTTTACAGATCTATTTCTCCCAGAAGTGCCCCATACCCGGCATACTCTGCGATCTGTTTTATGCCCTCTGCCGCTTCCTCCAGGGAATAATCATGGGCCTGCAGAAACTCCTGGCCTTTTTCACTTACATATTCATAAAACAAAACAGCTGCAGCCAGTTCCTCCGGATTCTCATAATCCAGATTTTCCAAAAGGATATTTTCCGCTTCATTGATCTTCCCCTGGTCTACCAGCTCTGTAAGATCATCCAGGCTGCTCCCGGAAACAGAAAATTTATTCTCCTTTGGCAGTTCTATCTGGGTATACTTTTTCCCGAAAATCAGCGAGAATAATACCCTGGCTGCTTCTTTGATCATACGCATGATATAATCGCTTTCTTCCTCATAGATCATAAATCCACCTTCTCTCTCCTGTTTCTCTGCTTTTTATTGATCCAGGCTAGTCCTCTCAGGACCAGAAAACCGATGATCGTAATTCCCAGAAAGAATCCTGTGCCTAGCTGTATTGCCTGGATTTTATCTGCTCCCATTCTCAGTATACAGAAGCTATATAAAACCGAAAAAACGCCGCCGCACAATATACTGATCACCAGATCTGAAAAACAGGCTCTCTTTTTCCCGGCCCTGCTCTCCCACAGCCCATTATATAGGATCAATGAAATATATGCGGCTCCCCCAACAATGACTGCTGCAGTTTCTCCCACAGCAATTTTTATGTCCCCAGTGAAGACTATCTGCAGCAGGCTCCCTATGACACAGATAAAGAACATCACCATAAATGCCACATTGCCAGCCTTTGCTTTCTGTTTCTTTTCCAGTTCACTGTAATCCGCCGCCTTCAATAGAGTATTTTTCAGCTTTTTATCCATATCCTCATTTCTCCTTTCTCCATTCAGGATTTCTTCAAGCTCTACATCATAGTATTCTGCAATCTGGATCAACAGGTTTAAATCCGGCATATTCACGCCGTTTTCCCAGCGGGAGATCGTCCGTCCCGTTACCATAAAAATCTCCCCGGCCTGCTCCTGGGTAAGTCCCCTCTCTTTGCGGAGGAACTTCAGAAATCCTCCGATTTTTTTCATATCCATGTCTGTCGCCCCCTTTTCTGCTTTCAGAATACACGGCCGTGTTCCAAAAGGCCAGGACATAAAAGGAGAAATGAGAAAAAATATATCGGACATAAAATGTCCTATGCATTTATCCCGCCTTTTTCTACTCATCAGTAGTCCATAAACATAGCGTTTGCATTTGCTGTTCAGCAGAAATTCTTCCTTATGCAGATTATACCATTTTCTCCTGTAATTTAAAAAAATAAACAGACAAACAACACCCGGTACAAGGTAAGAGCTTCCTTGTATCGGGTGCTGTCCTAAGGATTTCCAAGATTTTTATCAATGTTTCTGATATTCTGTTCTTTCACAGCAAAGTCTTTTTGGCTCTTTTCTCTGACCAGAGTTTGATAGTTGCATAGTTTAAAAAGCACTTGCAGGCTACATATATCCTATACGAATGCCCAGAGCAAGAGCACTTCTACCACAATCAAAAAAATATGAACTTCGTGATGTTTACCGTGAGCCTTCTGTCCCGGCGAAAGAGTGTGATCTTATACCGTATGAAGTTTACAAGAACAGTTTTTTACTGGGAAGCAGAAACGATAAAGTTCTTTATTATGATTGCACAAACCTTCCGGACCTTGTCTTCTGTTTCGGATGATCCAAAGTAGTAACATCCGCTAAATACCATAAAGGGTATCCATTCTTTTTCAGCCTTGAAACATTCCTGGAATCTCCCGCCTTGCCCATGTTTCAATATCCCTGGTATCTACCTGAATCCTCTGCTCACTCACGGTTCTCTGAAACTGCTGAAGATCGTATTCATTTTCTCCTTCCAAATAAGAATTATATAAAAAATACGCTGCCCGTTTTGCTATATCTTCTTTTTCTTCTATATTTCCCTTAAATC
>ERZ1643249.4216-NODE-4216-length-12199-cov-10.459157_pt1 | contig 12199 bp, 19 predicted proteins | sample MGYA00579263_ERZ1643249 | MGnify/ENA primary metagenome ERZ1643249 (study PRJEB29033, sample SAMEA4952264) | chicken gut metagenome | biome: Broiler Chicken; feature: Gastrointestinal Tract; material: Caecum | place: Ireland | collected 2018 | study: Broiler...
ATTGTCAATATTTCTGGCTCTTTTTCTGTAATTAAAATTGTATTTTCATAATGTGCTGCTAAACTTCCGTCTTCAGTTATAATTGTCCAGCCATCATCAAGTTCTAATATTCCTGGTTTTCCTTGAATCACCATAGGTTCTATAGCTAATGTCATTCCTGGCTCTAACCTAATTCCTCTTCCAGCTTTTCCATAGTTTGGAATACCTGGATCTTCATGCATTTCTCTTCCTATTCCATGTCCTTGAAATTCTCTAACAACCGAATATCCTTGTGAATGAACATATTCACCTATTGCATGACATACATCACCTATTCTATTTCCAGGCTTTGCATATTTTATTCCTTCAAAAAAAGCTTGCTTAGTTACTTCTACTAATCTTTTTGCATCTTTTGAAACATTGCCTATCATAAATGTTCTTGCAGCATCTCCATTAAATCCATTCTTTAACGCTACTGTGTCTATGCTAACAATATCTCCCTCTTTTATTACTTTGTTTTTTGATGGAATTCCATGAATAACTTCATCATTTATTGATACACATAGTGATGCTGGATATTTAGGTACTCCTCTTATTCCTATGTCATATCCTTTTTCAGCAGGAATTGCGCCTAAACTCCTCATCTTTTTTTCTGCTATTTGGTCTAGTTCCCATGTTGTCATTCCTGGCTTTATTTTTTCTTCTAATTCTTTATATGTTAAAGCAACAACTTTACATGCTTCCCTCATTAATTCTATTTCTCTTTTTGATTTTATTGTTACCATAAAAAAACCTTCTTTCTATATACATTCTAAAACAAATGTAAAGATTGGCAAATTACCTATTGTTTATTTTATTATATCTATTACCTCTTTAGCTACATCCTTTCCCATTTTATTAATTGAAATACTTACTGTTTCTGTTTTTAATACTCCCTTTTCTTCATAATATTGCACTAATGGACTTGTTTTTTCTTCATAAATTTCTAATCTTCTCTTTATTGCCTCTGGGTCAGAATCATCTGTTCTTTGTGCCAATGGTGATCCACATTTATCACAAATTCCTTCTTGTTTTGGTGGATTTAGTTTTGTATTATATGTTGCCTTACATTCTTGATTTGTACAAACTCTTCTTGTTAACATTCTATCTATTAATTCTTCTTTTGGTGTTACTAAATTCACAACTAAATCTACTTTTTCGCCTTTTCTCTCTAGCATTTCATCTAATTTTTTTGCTTGTTCTATTGTTCTTGGAAATCCATCTAATATTGCTCCATTTTTTGCATCTTCCCATGTTAGTCTATCTTCTACCATTGGTACAGTTATATTATCTGGTACCAAATTTCCTTTTGATATATATTTATCTGCTTCAATTCCTAGTTGTGTTTTTTCACTAATATTTTTTCTAAAAATATCTCCTGTCGAAATTTGTGGTAATCCTATCTCCTTACTTATAATTCCTGCTACAGTTCCCTTTCCTGTTCCTTGTGCTCCTAACATAATAATTATCATAAAAACACTCCTTTGCTTTTAAATTATGGTTAACAATAACCTTTTCAATATTTATTATAAAAATTAAAATAAATATTGAAAAACTTACTTTTCACCAATACAAGGCACTATATGAAAGCTTTAAAAAGTTGCCAATAGACATGTGCTTTTTTGGCAACCTCTTATATCTTTCTGCTATCTTCACATTTATACGTCAAAAAGCTTTACTTTTATTGACACACACTTATTTTATTTTTCTAAAAATCCTTTATAATGTCTCATTGCTAATAATGATTCTAATTGTTGAACTGTCTCTAGAGCTACACCTACAACAATTAATATTGATGTTCCTCCAAATGCAATGTTTAGGCTTGTAAATCTTAGTAACATAGGTATTATCGCTATTATCGCTAAGAATAATCCACCAAAACATGTTAATTTAGAAATAACTGATGATAAATATTCTGTTGTTGGTTTTCCTGCTCTTATTCCAGGTATAAATCCACCATTTCTTTTTATATTATTTGATACTTCTGCTGGATTAAATGTAGCATAAGTATAGAAAAATGTAAATCCTAAAATTAGTAATAAATATACTATTGCATTCGCTATTGAATAACCAATACCTACACTAGATGTTGATGTAGCTATTGAGAAATTATATAGCCCTGCTAAAAATCCTGTTTGACTTGTTATATCTGGTACAAATATTTGTATAATCATAGCTGGAAATGTCATAAATGATGAAGCAAAGATTACAGGCATTACTCCTGCCATCGCAAGTTTTAATGGTATATGTGTATTTTGTGCTCCTACCATTTTTCTTCCAACGACTTTTTTTGAATATTGTACAGGTATTCTTCTTTCTGCTTGTTGTACAAACACAACTCCTGTAACTAATATTATTGCACCTATTATCACAGCTAATGCTATTAATAATCCAGTTGTACTAAACACTCCATTTTCAACAATAAGATTCCATACAGCTACTATTCCACTAGGTAAACCAGAAACTATACCAATAAATATCAATAATGAAATCCCATTACCAACTCCTTTTTCAGTAATTTGATCACCTAACCACATCAATATTGATGTTCCTGTTACTAATCCAACTACAACCAAAGCTCCTGTCAAAAATGTGTCATCAACAAATATTCCACTTGATTTATAAGAGAAATAGATTCCTATTGATTCAACTAATGCCAAAACTATAGTTAAAATTTTTGTATATCTATTTATCTTCTTTCTACCTTCTTCTCCACCTTCCTTAGTTAATCTCTCTAATGAAGGTATTATCATTGCTAGCAATTGTATAACAATTGATGCAGTGATATATGGACTTATTGACATTGCAAAAACTGAAAATCTAGAAAAAGCTCCTCCGGAAATCATATCAATTAGCCCTGCAATTCCTTGAGTATTTCCCATAGCTTGGTTTAATGCTATACTATCTACTCCAGGTACAGTTATATAACAACCTAATCTAAAAACTACTATTAATAATAGTGTATATAATAATCTTTTCCTTACGTCTTGTGTCTTTAATGCGTTCTTTAATGTTTTAAACAATTAAATCACCTCTGTCTTTCCGCCTAACGCTTCTATTTCTTCTTTTGCTTTTGCTGTAAATCTTTTGGCTTTTACATTTAATTTTTTATCTAATTTACCTGTTGCCAATATTACTATTCCATCATTTATTTTACTAATTATACCTTCTTGTAAAAGTGTTTCTGCTGTAACATCTGTTGCTTTTGATAAATTAAGCATTTTTAATGTTACCTCTGTATAAGTCTTTCTGTGGATATTTGTAAAACCTCTTTTTGGTAATCTTCTATATAATGGTGTTTGACCACCTTCAAATCCTCTTCTTACTCCTCCACCAGATCTAGCCTTTTGTCCTTTTTGGCCTCTACCTGATGTTTTACCATTTCCTGATGATATACCACGACCTACTCTTTTTACTTTTTCTTTACTTACAGCAGGTTTTAATTCTCCTAATTTCATTACGGTTTGCACCTCCTTGATTTATTGTTATGGGATATACTTCATTTTTTGGACATTACAAACTAACTTAGGAAACAGATCCTCAAATTGTAACTTAATTTTTAATCCTTGATAAAGTTTTCTCCCTTTTATATTTTCTTATATAATTTCTTCTACTTTTTTTCCTCTTTTTTTAGCTACTTGCTCGATTGTTTGCATTGATTTTAAACCTTCTAATGTAGCATAAACAACATTTCTTGGATTATTTGTTCCTATAACTTTTGTTCTTATATTTTTGTATCCTGCAAGTTCCAATACTGGTCTAACACTACCTCCTGCTATAACTCCAGTACCTACTGCTGCTGGTTTTAACATAACTTTTGCACTACCAAATCTTCCAACATATTCATGTGGTACTGATGTTTCTACAATTGGTACTTCTATTAAATTCTTTTTAGCTTCTTGGATAGCTTTCTTTATAGCATCTGGAACTTCTGCTGCTTTACCATTTCCAACTCCAACATGTCCGTTTTCGTCACCCACAACTACTACTGCACTAAATCTAAAGTTTCTACCACCTTTTACAACTTTTGCAACTCTCTTGATGGCAACAACTTTTTCTTTTAATTCATTCTTTTCTTCCATTGGTTTTGTTTTCCCTCCTTTTTTTATCTGTCAGGGGACACACCTTACCTTTTGGTCATCTTCACTCAGGTTAAGGAATGTTCCCTCCCCTTGTGATTTTTTGTTAACCATAGTTAAAGTTATCTCCTATTTATTTCTTAAAACTTCAATCCGCCTTCTCTTGCTGCTTCAGCTAACTCTTTTACTACACCATGATATATGTATCCACTACGATCAAAAACTATTTCTGTAATTTTCTTTTCAGTAGCTCTTTTAGCTATTAAAGTTCCAACTTCTTTAGCCGCTACTTTATTAGAATGTTTTGTTTTTACTTCTTTGTCTAGTGTTGATGCTTGTACTAAAGTTTTTCCAGCTACATCATCAATAATTTGTGCATATATATTGCTATTACTTCTATAAACACATAATCTTGGTCTTTCTGCTGTTCCAGATATTTTTCTTCTTACACGAAGATGTCTTCTTTGTCTCTCCATTTTTCTATCTGTAGTTTTTACCATTTTTTATTACTCCTTTCTTAGAAATTGAGTTCTATTTTTTTACTTACTTCACTTTGTTAGTTTAAATCAAAAGTAATAAGATTTAATTTAATTTTAATCAAAAATAGTAAGATTTTTTCTTAAATTTTGATTCAAAATAATAAGTTTCACTTTGTTAATTTAAATCAAAAGTAGTAAATTTTCATTTAATTTAATTTTAATCAAATTTAGTATATTGTGCATTTTCGATAAAATAAGCAGGATGAAGGCGTACGTTGGTACGTCGAAGTCTGATTATTATATTGAAAATGTGCAAGATGCTGAAGTTGATTAAAATTTATTTACCGGTTTTACCCTCCTTACGCCTAATAACCTCATCAGCATATTTAATACCTTTACCTCTATAAACTTCTGGTGGTCTTTTTGTTCTAACTTCTGCTGCTGTTTGACCAACTAACTCTTTATCAATTCCTCTTACTATTATTGTATTAGCATTTGGAACATCAAAAGTTATTCCTTCTGGTGCTTCAAAGATTACAGGGTGTGAATATCCTAATGTTAAATTTAAATTATTACCTTGTTTTACTACTCTGTATCCAACACCATTTATTTGTAATTCTTTACTATATGCTTCTGTTACACCAATTATCATATTATTAATTAAAGTTCTTGTTAAACCATGTAAACTCTTATTTTGTTTTTCATCATTACTTCTTGTAACTTTAATTATATTTCCATCTAATTCTATAGAAATATTTTTGTTAAATTCTTTTTCTAATGTACCTTTTGGACCTGTTACTGTAACTTTTTGTCCTTCAATTTTTACTGTAACATCTGATGGTACTGTAATTGGTTTATTTCCTATTCTTGACATTTTAGTTTTCCCTCCTTTTTCCTTTTTTTCATTACCAAATATATGCTAATACTTCTCCACCAATACCTAGGGCTCTGGCTTCTTTATCTGTTTTTAATCCTTGTGATGTAGAAATAATAGCTATTCCTAATCCATTTAAAACTTTTGGTAATTCATCCTTTGAAGCATATACTCTTAATCCTGGTTTACTTATTCTTTTTAATCCGTCAATTACTCTTGTTCCTTTTTCATCATATTTTAATGCTATTCTTATCATTCCTTGAGTATCATCTTTTATTTCTTCAAAAGATTTTATATATCCTTCTTTAAACAATATTTCAGCTATACCTAATTTCATCTTTGAAGCTGGTATATCAACTGTTTTATGTTTAGAGCTATTTGCATTTCTTATTCTTGTTAACATATCTGCTATTGGATCTGTAATGTTCATTTATTACTTACCTCCTTTTCATTTCTCTTTTTCTATAAAATCAATTTATTATTTCAAAGCTGATTCAATTGTGCATTTTTGTGATTAATAAAAAGCTGAAGTCGTACGTTTGTACGTCAAAGTTTTTTATTAATTGCAAAAATGTGCAAGATGATTGATTTCATCAAAATTTTACCAGCTAGCCTTCTTAACACCTGGTATCTCACCCTTATGCGCTAATTCTCTAAAACATACACGACATATTCCATACTTTCTAATATATGCATGTGGTCTACCACATAATTTACATCTATTATATTCTCTAGTTTTGTATTTTTGTGGTCTTGCTTGTTTTACTTTCATTGCTTTTTTAGCCATAGTATTACTCCTTTCCTTTGACTAATTTTTGAAAGGCATTCCCATTAATTTTAATAACTCTTTAGCTTCTTCATCTGTTTCAGCTGTTGTTACAAAAATTATATCCATACCTCTTAATTTATCTACTTTATCATATTCGATTTCAGGGAATATTAATTGTTCTTTTATACCCATAGCATAATTTCCTCTTCCATCAAAAGAATTTGCTGATACTCCTCTAAAATCTCTAACTCTTGGAAGTGCTACATTAAATAGTTTGTAAGCAAAATCATACATTTTATCTGCTCTTAATGTAACTTTACAACCTACATTGACACCTTCTCTTAATTTGAATGCTGCAATTGATTTTTTTGCTTTTGTTACAACTGGTCTTTGACCTGTAATTTGCATTAAATCATTCATAGCATTTTCTAATGATTTAGGATTTTCTTTAACATCTCCTAATCCTATATTTATAACTATTTTATTAAGTTTTGGAACTTGCATAACTGATTTATATCCAAATTTTTTCATTAATGCTGGTACTATTTCTTTTTCATATTGTTCTCTTAATTTTTCCATTCTATATTAGCCTCCTTTCTTTTTCTATTTTAATTCTGCACCACATTTTTTACAGATACGAACTTTTTTATCTTTTTCTACACTATATCCAACTCTTGTAGCTTTTCCACATTTTGGGCATACTACGCTAACTTTAGAAGCTGGTATAGCACATTCTACTGATATAATTCCACTTTCATCGCCTTGTTTTCTGGCTTTAACATGTTTTTTTCTTATATTAACATCTTTAACGATGATTTTATCAGCTTTTGGTATTACTTCTAATATTTCTCCTGTTTTACCTTTATCATTTCCAGATAAAACTTGAACATTATCACCTTTTTTTACTCTCATCAGAGATTAACCTCCTTCTTTTAATGATTTCTTATTTCACATTTATGCATAGAAATCTTTGATTTCGTTATACATGTTTTTCTTATAAAACCTCTGGAGCTAAAGATAATATCTTCATATAATCTTTTTCTCTCAACTCTCTTGCAACTGGTCCAAAGATACGAGTTCCTCTTGGAGTTCCATCTTCTTTTATTATTACAGCTGCATTTTCATCAAATTTTATATATGAACCATCTGCTCTTCTTAGACCTTTTTTTGTTCTAACTACAACAGCTTTTACAACATCACCTTTTTTAACAACGCCACCTGGTGTTGCTGTTTTTACAGAAGCAACTATTATATCTCCTATATTACATGTTTTTCTATAAGAACCACCTAAACATCTAATACACATAATCTCTTTTGCTCCAGTATTGTCTGCTACTTTTAATCTTGTTTGTTGTTGTATCATTTTTTTGGTTCCTCCCTTCTTTTATTTTAAATCCGCTTTTTCTAAAACTTCCACTATTCTCCATCTTTTATCTTTAGAAAGTGGTCTTGTTTCCATTACTTTTACTTTGTCACCTATTTGGCAAACATTTTCTTCGTCATGAGCTTTTAATTTATATGTTCTTTTTACTGTTTTACCATATACTTTATGTCTTACATTTGTTTCTACTGCTACTACTGCTGTTTTATCCATTTTGTTTGATTTTACAGTTCCAACCATAACTTTACGAAGATTTCTTTTTTCCATATAGATTTCTCCTTTCTTAAAATTAACACTATTGCCTATCTATTATGCTTTTTTGCTTTCAGCAATTTTTCTTTCTGTTAATACAGTATTTATTTTAGCTATATCTCTTTTTACTTCTTTTATTTTCATTGGATTATCTAATCCGTTTGTAGCTAAACTAAATTTTAATTTAAATAATTCTGTTTTTAGTTCACCTAATTCTTTTTCTAGTTCTGGTGAAGACATTTCTCTTATCTTATTTATCTTCATCATTATCACCTACCTTTTCAGTTTCTCTTGCTACGATTTTTGTTTTATTAGGTAGTTTATTCATAGCAAGTCTTAAAGCTTCTCTAGCAGTTTCTTCTGGTACACCAGCTATTTCAAACATTACTCTACCTGGTTTTACAACTGCTACCCAATATTCAGGAGCTCCTTTACCTTTACCCATACGAGTTCCTATTGGTTTTGATGTTATTGGTTTGTCTGGAAAGATTTTTATCCAAACTTTTCCACCTCTTTTTATATAACGAGTCATAGCAATACGGGCTGCTTCTATTTGATTTCCTGTAATTAGCCCTGCTGTTACAGCTTGAATTCCAAATTCTCCTTCTGTAACTTTATTTCCTCTTGTTGCTTTTCCTCTCATTCTACCTTTTTGCATTTTTCTAAATTTTGATCTTTTTGGCATTAATGGCATTATTTGTCTCCTCCTTCCTCTTTCTTAGTAGGAAGAACTTCTCCTTTATATATCCATACTTTTACACCGATTTTTCCATATGTTGTATTTGCTTCTGCAAATCCATAATCTATATCAGCTCTTAATGTTTGTAATGGAATATTTCCTTCTTTATAAAATTCAGTTCTAGCCATGTCAGCTCCACCTAATCTTCCAGATACTGCTGTTTTTATACCTAAAGCACCTGCTTTCATAGATTTTTGCATACATTGTTTCATAGCTCTTCTGAATGAAATTCTTCTTTCTAATTGTCCTGCGATATTTTCTGCTACTAATTGTGCATCTGTATCTATATTTTTTACTTCCACAATATTTAAATTAACTGATTTTCCTATTTTTTTAGCAAGTTCTGCTTTTAAACTTTCTGCTCCTGCTCCACCTTTTCCTATTACTATTCCTGGTTTAGCAGTGTATAAGTTTACTTTGACTGCTTTAGCTGTTCTTTCTATTTCTATTTTAGAAATTCCAGCTGTATATAATTTAGTCTTTAAAAACTTACGGATTTTTTGGTCTTCTACTAAATAATCTGCAAAGTTTTTTGAGTCAGCATACCATTTTGAGTTCCAGTCTTTGATTATCCCAACTCTTACACCTGTTGGATGTACTTTTTGTCCCATTTTATATAAAACCTCCTTCTTATTATTCTCTTTCTCTCAATACGATTGTTATATGACTTGTTCTTTTTCTTATTCTTACTGCTGAACCTTTTGCTGCTGGTCTTATTCTTTTTAAAGTTGGACCTTGATTTGCATATATTTCAGCAACATATAAATTTTCATGTTTCATATCATGATTATTTTCAGCATTTGCAATTGCTGATTTTAATAATTTTTCTAATATTTCTGATGATGCTTTTGGTGTAAACTTCATAATTGCTAAAGCTTCATCAACATCTTTTCCTCTTATTAAATCTGCAACTATTTTTACTTTTCTAGCTGAAATTCTTGTATATCTTAATGTTGCTTTAGCTTCGTTTTTTACCATTGTTTCTTGCTCTTGCACTTCATTCTACCTCCTTATACATGCTTTTTATTTTTTAATTTTTGATGTTTTTTCTCCTGCATGACCTCTGTATGTTCTTGTAGGAGCAAACTCACCTAATTTATGTCCAATCATTTCTTCTGTTATATATATTGGAACATGTTTTCTTCCATCATGTACAGCTATTGTATGTCCAACCATTTGAGGATATATTGTTGAAGCTCTTGACCATGTCTTTAAAACTTCTTTATTTCCTGTTTCATTCATATCTTCTATTCTTTTTAATAATTTAGGCTCTACAAATGGTTTTTTCTTGCTTGATCTTGACATTATTTTTCCTCCTATTCTTAAAACTATTTTTTAGTTTTATATTTTATTTTATAGTAAAAATCCTAAGATTTTCACTATAAAACAAGGTTTATTTTCTTCTCTTAACAATAAATTTATTTGATAATTTCTTTTTATTTCTTGTTTTGTATCCAAGTGCTGGTTTACCCCAAGGAGTAAGTGGTCCTGCGTGTCCGATTGGTGCTTTACCTTCACCACCACCATGTGGGTGATCTACTGGGTTCATTACAGTTCCTCTTACAGTTGGTCTAATTCCCATATGTCTTTTTCTACCAGCTTTTCCTATTTTTACATTTTCATGATCACTATTTCCTACTACTCCGATTGTAGCTCTACATCTAACTAATATTAATCTCATTTCACCTGATGGTAATCTTACATGAGCATATTTTCCTTCCTTAGCCATAAGTTGTGCACTTTGTCCAGCTGCTTTAGCTAATTTTCCACCTTGTCCTGGATTTAATTCTATATTATGGATTAGTGTTCCTACTGGTATACTACTAATTGGCATACAATTTCCTGGTTTTATATCTGCTGTTTCTCCAGATACTACTTTGTCTCCATCTTTTAATCCTTGTGGTGCTAATATATATGCTTTTTCTCCATCTTCATATTGAATTAAAGCTATATTTGCACTTCTGTTTGGATCATATTCTATACCAATAACAGTTGCTTCCATGTTATCTTTTTTTCTTTTAAAATCTACTATTCTATATTTTTGTCTATTTCCACCACCTTGATGTCTTACTGTTATTCTTCCATATGAGTTTCTACCTGCATGTTTTTTCTTTTTTGCAAGTAATGATTTTTCAGGAGTTTTCTTTGTTATCTCTGAAAAGTCTGAAACAGTCATGTTTCTTCTTGATGGTGTGTATGGTTTAAAATGCTTCATTCCCATTTTAGTCTCCTCTCTCGGATTTATGAAAAACTTCGTCTTGCGTCGTTAAAATTTCATTCAAAAATGCTCATGTACAACAGTACACTCCGCTTTTTTCATAAAATTTTGCCTAGCAATACTCGTTTTTGCTAAATCCTCTTTTCTACTTTTATTTACGGATATTTTTCCTGCTCCGCATAACAGATATTTTTTATTATCCGAGTTCTTTCTCGCTATTTTTGTTATTTTCTTTAACTTTAATATTTTGTTTTAATTTTTCAGCTCTCTCAATAGAAATTTTTAATTCATTATTAACTATTTTATAAATTTCTTCGAGATGTCTATCTTCTAAAAAATAAATACCGTTCTAAATTTTCCCCATATTTTGACATCAAAACTCTAAAATTCCTTCGAGTATTTTGTATATCTTCATTATCTAATTCATTCAAATTTTCTAATCTTGTTTTTAGGTTTTTAAATTGTCCCGGTAATTTATTTCTCATTTCCTTTTCACTTGGTAATTTCCCTTGTATTATTTGAAAAAATTCTTTTCTTTTTTCTTTTCTCATAATCAATCCTTCGGTTTCTTATTAACTTTTAATCCCCTTTTTAGGTAAATTATTAAGCTCCCATAAATTCATCGATTGAATCTTTATATTTTCTAGTAACTTTAACTTCTTTTCCGCCTTTTGTTAGATATGTTTCATCTGATGGATCTGTATCTATTGTTACTATTGCTTTTTTCCAGTCAGATGTTTTTCCAACATGATATCCAACTCTTTTTTTCTTTCCTTTTACAGATATTGTATTAACTTTTAATACTTTTACTTCAAAAAGTTTTTCAACAGCTTTTGCTATTTGAACTTTTGTAGCTTTTTTATTTACTCTGAAAGTGTATTTACCTTCTTGTAATTGGTCATTACTTTTTTCAGTAACAACTGGTGCGATTATAATTTCTTCTGGTAACATTATGCGTACACCTCCTCTAATTTTTTAACAGTGTCTACTGGTAAAATTAGATTTGTATATTTTAATAAATCAAATACATTTATGTTATTAGCAACAATTGTTTTAACACCTTCTATATTTCTTGATGACATTAAAACATTTTCATTGTTTTCTGGAAGTATGATTAATGTTTTTCCTTCTACTTTCATATCTGCTAAAGCTTTTACCATAGTTTTTGTTTTGATTTCTTTTAATTCTAATTTATCAACAACTGTTAATTCTTTTTCTAATACTTTAGAACTTAATACTGACTTGATAGCAAGTCTTTTTTCTTTTTTATTAACTGAATATTTGTATGAACGAGGTTTTGGTCCTAAAGCAATACCACCTTTTATCCATTGTGGTGCTCTGATTGAACCTTGTCTTGCTCTACCTGTTCCTTTTTGTCTCCATGGTTTTT
>ERZ1643249.4219-NODE-4219-length-12183-cov-16.693354_pt1 | contig 12183 bp, 9 predicted proteins | sample MGYA00579263_ERZ1643249 | MGnify/ENA primary metagenome ERZ1643249 (study PRJEB29033, sample SAMEA4952264) | chicken gut metagenome | biome: Broiler Chicken; feature: Gastrointestinal Tract; material: Caecum | place: Ireland | collected 2018 | study: Broiler...
AAGCGAAGAGGTAAGCGAGTGTGCGGACGCGTCTTAGGTGCGGACGCGTGCGAGCGGGGAGAGCTTTTTAAAACAACTTTCCTTTCTTCGAAAATCCCGTCCAGCCTAAGATTATTTGCAAAAAGTCAGCCCAATAGGTAAGCCTTGCATCCTTTAAAAACCGTCTGGCTATGCGGAGTTCACTGTCAGTCAAGTAGTCTTTTAAAAGCGCTATTGCCTTGCTTGAAGCATCTTTTTCGATGGATATCGTGAAGAGTTTGTTGAAAAGTGCAAGCAAGAAGATTGCACCGCCACACCCAAGTAGCACAAGTCCATAAGTGAAATAAGTCTCTCCAAAGAATAGCAGTATTACCCCAGCAAGCAAACATAGTGGCAAAAGTACCCCAAGTGCTTTACCAAGATATCTAAGGAATTTCAGCCTTTTAAGTTTATTGCCTTCCATATCCTGTTTTGCATGACCAAGTTCATGAGCAATAATGGTAAAGGAAGCGATAGAATTTTTGCTTATGGTGCGAGTTGACAAAAACAACTTTCCATTGCCATATGCATCGCCTGCAACCTGAGATATCTGCAATATTTGCAAGTTGCCTTGAAAGACATTGTAATTCAACTGATTGATAAATTGCAATGTTGTCAGCCCTGACTGAATTGGGATATTATCAAGTTCTTTATACTTTTGCATAAAACGGTCGTACGAAAAGTTTGCAACTGCCAGCAAAAAGCAAAGTAGTACTGCAAAGACGATTACACAAATAATTATTATCCACGTTGTTGTCATAACTATATTTTATATTTTTTTTAATATTTTATCAAGTAAAAGATGAGATTATCACAATTTTAAATTATTTTTTTTGCTATTATAAGATATTAAAACAATTTTTAAGTTATTAAGATTACAGTTGTACCCTCTTGTATTGACGTTCCTGGTGGTGGCAACTGCTCGGTCACATACTCTCCCTCGCCGTCAAGTTCATAATAAAGATTCAACTTTTTAAGTTCAACGGCGGCTTCAGTCAAACTTAGCCCTACAAGGTTTGGCATAGTAACATATTTCACCACCACACTCTCATCCTGTTTTTCTTCCCCTAAATATTCAAATAAATTTGAAAATACAATCTTCCCATATGGTGCCGCCACGATACTTCCATAATATGCCCCTGCACTCGGCTCATCAACCATGATAAAGACAATATATTTTGGGTCATCTGCTGGATATGTGCCAATAAAACTTGATATATATTTGCCTTGTGCTATTCCACCGCTTTCACTATATTTTTGTGCCGTACCTGTTTTACCACCTACGTTATACCCTTCAACAAAGGTGTACTTGCCTGTCTTATTTTCGGCTCGCTCCAAAAGATAATTGACTATCTGAGATGTCTCTTCGCTTATTACACCTTGTTCTCTAACTTTGGTCTCGACTTCCTCTATTTCACTGTCACTCATGATTTTACTTAACACCTTTGGCTGATTGTATGTCCCGCCATTGACTATGCAGGCTACCGCAGAAAGAAGTTGAATAGGTGAGACCGCCACAGCATGACCGAAACCCATACGAGCGAGGTCTACCGTCCTAACCTGACTTTTTGGCATGAGTATTCCACTTCCCTCGCCTGCTATATCTATCCCTGTCTTTTTGCCTAAGCCAAATTTTTCCATATACTGATAGAATTTGTCAACTCCAAGTCTCAGTGCAAGGTCCATAAAACAACAGTTGCAAGAATTTGCAAAGGCTTCTGCGAGTGTCTGCTGACCATGCCCTATTGTCTTCCAACACTTTATCCGCTCGCCGTCAATAACTCTATAACCAGGACAATAAAAAGTGTCATCGAGCGACACAAGTCCCTCTTCCAAGGCGGCTGCAACTGTTAAAATCTTAAATGTGGAGCCTGGCTCATAGATGTCTGTAACAATCTTTATTCGGCTTTGCTCAAAAAGTTGCTCAAGGTCATCACGTGGCACGTCATTTAGGTCAAAACTAGGTTTATTGGACAGGGCTAAAATTTCTGAGGTGTCGGCATCCATAATCAGTCCTGCGACCGATTTTGGCAACTGTTCTGTCATAATTTGTTCAAGTGCTTGTTCCAAAATAAGTTGCATTTTGCTATCTATTGTGAGGATTAAATCATCTCCAGCAGTGGCTGGCACGTAATATCTTAAACTTCCTCCTATCTCCTTGCCCTGCAAGTCGCTCTGTACATAACTATAACCATCCTCACCTTTTAATAGGTTATTATAATATGCCTCAACTCCCGTCTGTCCAACATTATCTACCGAAATAAAGCCCAAAACCTGTGACAAGAGGTTGCCATTTGGATAATATCTATCGCTTGTCTCTGCCAAATATACACCATCTAGTTTTGCATTATAAATTTGTTCAGCCGTTTCGCCATCGACCTGCATCTTAATTAGCACTTCGCTGACTGAACGTTTTGTGACCTTTTCGTAAACACTTGCATAGTCAAGGTCAAGTTCCTGCGACAAAACGTATGCCGTCTGCGATGGAGATGTGACCTCTCTTGCCCTAACATAGACATTGTAGGTCGTGTAACTTACAGCAAGAGTGGAGCCTGTTCTGTCGTAAATACTCCCTCGCGGTGCCACTATTGACAAATCTCGTGTCCACTGGTCTGTTGCTCTAAGTTGGAGAGAATTTCCGTTTATTATTTGAATTACAAACAATCTTACAACTAAGGCACAAAAAATAAAGGATATTACCAAAAGAATGGCAAGTATCCTCTTTTTTAATGAAAATAAAGTAAAAAATTTTTGCAAGACTATCCTCCAAATAGCCCACCTATGAAATCGCAAAATCTATCAAACCAATTTGACTGCTCGCTTATTGTGTTTGGCGGTAGTTCGTCCTTGGGTATGGTCTCAAATAGATTTTCCATATTCTGCGAGTTTGTCGCATCAATATTGTGAAGATTATTAAGGTATGATAACAAATTCATATTATATTCGCTTGTTATGTCGCTTATTGAAGATGATAAACTGTCAAGTTCGGCAATATTTACCACTCCCCATACACCAAAAATAGCAAACAAAATAGAAAACATGATGATTTTAAACTTGCTAGTTTTAGGTTTTGCTTCACTCTTCTCTTCAACATTATCCTCTATTTTGAATATCTTTTCTCTCTGCTCATCCGATAATGTCTCAATAAAATCATAGTTGGGTGTTTCAATAATAGAAGATTTGCTTGCTGATAAATTCTCTGTCTGTTGAATTTGCTCATCATGGACCTGCTCGGTTTCAACATTTTTAAAAGCCGAGGCAGAAAATGGATTGATTGTATATTCTTCGGACTTTTTTATTGTCTCAAACTGCTTTTCTGGCTGTTCTTTTGCCGTCTCGCCTTTAAGTTCAATATATTTTTTCTCTATCTTTTCAAGTGTCCTCTTTTGTGGGTTCTCTTTTGCTTCCTCTTTCTTTATTTCAGCAAGTATGGTCTTCTCTTCCATATTATATTAACCCCCTTTTTACATTATGAATAGATATTTTTTAAATTTTCTCAATAATCCTTAATTTTGCACTGCTACTTCTTGGATTTAAGGCAAGTTCTTCCTCACTTGCAGTGATTGGCTTTCTATTGACCAAAACAATTGACTTCTTATGCCCGCAAATGCAAACTGGAGTTTTTGGCGGACATAAACAATCGGTCGCCTCACGTTTAAAGGCATTTTTTACAATTCGGTCTTCAAGACTATGGAAGGTCAGCACTGCCCCTCGTCCTTTACTGTTAAGCATAGAAATAAGTTGAAACAGCAAACTATCAAGCCCTTCAAGTTCTCCATTCACTTCAATGCGGATTGCCTGAAAAGTTTTCTTTGACACTCCGCCCTTGCCGTAAATCACCTTTTTTGGAAAACTTGCCTCTATGATCTCTTTGAGTTCGCCAGTCGTTTCTATTGGAGATATCTTTCGTCTTGCAATGATATTTTCAACTATTTTTTTTGCATTGCTTTCTTCTCCAAATTTATATAAAATATCAAGCAATTTCTCTTTTGAGCAATAGTTTACCACTTGATAGGCATCAATTGGCTGCGACCTATCCATTCTCATATCTAGCCTGCCATTATGAAGAAAACTAAATCCTCGCTCAGCGGTGTCTATTTGATAGGAACTGACCCCTAAATCTATCAAAAATCCGTCAATTTTTGTCACACCTCGTGCTTGTAAAATCTCGGGAGCATCCTTGTAATTGGCATGGATAAGCGTGAGGTTTTTGTTATCTTTAAAACGTTCGGTGCAGGTCTCAATGGCTTTTTCATCGCGGTCAAAGCCATAAAGATGACCAGTCTTTAACCTTTTTAAAATCTCCCTTGAATGACCTCCGCCACCTATCGTGCAGTCCACGTAAATACCATTTTCTTTTATGTCAAGCCCATCAATCACTTCATTTAGCATGACTGGAATGTGTTTAAATTCTTCCATAATAGTCCTTTTTATAAATAAGATTCCACTTCTTCTATGAGGTCAAATAAATCTGTAAAGATAATATATGGATAGTTGTCTACTGCAAGCATGGTTTGTAATTCTTCGGACAATTCTATAACGTCTTGATATTGGCTATTTATTGTATTCATTAAGTTGACAAACATATTGTTAAATAGTCCTGTCTCGCTCTTATCCGACAGCAAGGTTCTATAAGCATTTGCCTGAAGTCTAGTCAAGAATTGGCCGAGAACGGTCTTATCTAGTTCTTTTATAGTTGCACCTTCGCTATAGACTTTGTTGAGTTCTACAAATGAATTGAATATGTCGCATATCTCGTCTGCTTGGTCTTCACTGTCGCCTTCTATAAGTGTTACTAAAGAGATATCAATTTGATTTGGCTCATCTGTCAAATCATTTGCCACCTGTTCTAACTTATCAAACATATTATCTCTTAAATTTGAAGTCGATTTTGCATAGAGTACAGGTTTTAAAATGCTTGTTAGTTCTTCGCCAGTAGCATCATCTAAAATTGCATCCAAACTGCCATTTAAGACAAGGGTAAGATAACTTGTCTCGCTCTCATCAGAAAGAGAATTTACTGTTACAAGAAGATCGGTGATATATCCAAGGTCATTCTTCCAATCGGAATATGATTGCAAGCCAACAAACGATACAAGTTCGGTGTCTATAGTTTTGATAAGATCATCCACAATAAAGGTTTTGGTTGGCTCTACCTGAGATAAAGGCAAGATTATCTGTGAAAGTAGGTTGCGATTACCCTCTTGTGATAAAACATCTGCAAGTGATGAAAGCATTGTCTCCATCTGGCTATCGTTTAGTATTTGATAAAGGTTATTTTGTTTTACAAGATTAAGTGCTGGTGAGACAAATGAGAATAAATCACTGTATGCATCTATCTCTACCTCTTCGCCGTTTGCATCATAAACTGGCTCGGTTGGCAAAGTTAAATTGTTATCTTCCAAAAATTTTGCGATTATTGACCGTCCGTCACTTGTGTAAAGAAGTTTTATGCTGAGTGCCTCGTCTAGTATATTCCCTACTGAAGTGGTCACATTTCCAATATCTATGCTCTCATCGGTAACAAGTATTGTCGGGTCCTCAATTATCCCAAAAATATCTACTGTCTCTGTTAAGTTGAAATAATCGTTTGCAATATTTACAATAGAAGAGCCAAGGTCTTGCCAATCTTGTTCACCCCATGTGGAGGTGTCTACCCCTACATCATCAAACTGGTCGCCAAGTTGAGAAAGGGCAAGTTGTGTTATCGGAGCGATTCCATCGCGAACCATGTTGACCTCTAGTATATTTACAAGGGCATTTTCGGTGTACGAAAGATTTTCATCGGCAAAAAGCACATCTATTAGTTCCTCTTCATTTTGAGTGCTGATAGCCTTATCTAAAAGTCCACTTTCGCCTGCCGATTTTACAGCACTAAATAATTCTTTGATATCATGTGTAAAGTAACTCTCAAGCATTTCGTGATTTTGTGAGTATTCTTGAAGTGAAACTTGAATAGGTGCCAAGATATCCTGTATTTGCGAAAGTTCTTCACTCGTAGAGATAAATGGATATTCTTGGTAATTTTGGATTAAATCACTAAGTAAATCAACGATTATACCTTTAAACAAGCCACCATCTGTGAAATTGTTGATGAATGTCTCTAATTTTTCATAGTCTACGTCTTCAAAATCTATATCCACATTCCCTTGGCTAGATACTTTGTAGGCAAAGTTTGCAATAGGATAAATATTTTCTATCTCCTGTCTAATATAGACGGTATTTTCTTCTATATCTACCTTAGAATAATAATCAAATGTCGCATTATCAAGCCCAAAAATACCACAAATCTTGATAAGCATATTGTTTTCAAGTCCAGAAAATATCTCATTTACTTCCTCTGGAACATAGTCATCTATTATTGAACTTGGCTCATTTTCATCAGTGGTTGGAGTGATAACCTCGCCCTCATCTCCACCTACAGTATCACCTTGTCCGCTCTCATTCTCGGAATTTAATGTCGGGTCGTCAATAACAACCTCTTCTGTGCTATCGGTGGGTTGAACCAAATAACTTGTATTAGATACTTGAAGTGTATCATAAAGTCCAATAAGTCCAGCAAGTGGCATAAAGGCAAATATGGTCAGCAAAAAGACCTTTGCAACACCTACGAGGCCTCCAAAGAGCCTATGTTTTTTCTTGCCTACAGGAGTTTTAAAAGTAAAGCAAGCAATAATTCTATAAATAATATATATTACAAGTTGCAATGCACACATAACGATTATAAAAATAAGAACGTTGGCGATTGCACTCGGAAGGGCTTGAATAAATGTCTTGATATTTGGATTTCGCTCTATAATTACGGCAATGTTTTCATCTTGAGATAATGAGTCCACTATATATTGACTTAGTGGCACATTTGTCCCATTGCTCTCCACCTGTATATTCAAAACGGCATTGCTTATTGAAGGAGTAACAAAAAAGGCAATTATTGCAGCAATCACCGAAAAAACGAGGTTTGCCGTTGACTTTTTCAGTCCCCGCCAAAAGCCTACAAAAAAGCCTATCACTAAAATTATAATAAAAACTAATGTTACTATCAAACTTACTGTTGATGCACTCATAGAGATTTCTCCTTATCCTAATTTTACCACTTTTTGCAAAGTTTTTATACTTTATTGTACTTTATTTTGTACTTTTTATCAAGTTTTTTGTGATATTTTAATAAAAAAAGACAGACCTATATTTTTGCCATAAAAAAACCTTAGAGACAAAGTCTAAGGTTTAATTGCTATTCACATAAACTGCTTAAGGTTTCAAGTTCGGCTTGGACATCAAGTCTTGGGAAAAGTATATCAAGGCTCTTTAGTTCTCTTCCGCTCTCAAGTCCATCAAAGTTGTCAAGGTTTTTAAACTCTCCCTTTTCAATGCCTAGTGCATCAAGCACCTTTCGAGATGAATTTGGTGCAAACGGCTCAAAGAGTTCACCTCCTATTCTTATTGTCTCAAGTAGGCATCTAAGAATTGTCTTCAGCCTCTTCTCATCGCCTGTCTTTGCAACCGCCCATGGTTGTGCCTTTTGAATGTAGGTGTTTGCTTCGGTGAATATATTAAATATTGAAGTGGTCGCCTTGGTCAAATCATATTTTTCCATATGCTTAAAGACCTCTTTGGTCTCGTTTAAAACATAGTCCTTAAGTGCTTGGTCATCGTCAGAAAGTTCGTAACTTTCAGGGATAACACTATCAAAATATTTTTTAACCATGCTAAAAGTTCGCGAAACAAGATTTCCAAAGTTGTTGGATAGGTCACTATTGAAACGAGTCAAAAATGCTTCAGTTGAATAGTTACCATCATATCCAAACGGTATCTCGCGGTACAAAAAGTACCTTATTGCATCTGATGAGTAACGTGGTGCTAAAATTCGTGGGTCAATACACTCCTTTTGGTCGGTCTTCTTGCTCTTTGAAAGTTTATCACCGCCAAACATAAGCCAGCCGTGACCAAATACACACTTAGGAAGTTCAAGCCCAAGTGCCATAAGTATGGCAGGCCAAACAATAGCATGAAATCTTACAATCTCCTTACCGATTACGTGGACGTCTGCTGGCCAAAACTTTTTGAAATTGCTCTCGTCATCACTTCCCCAGCCAAGTGCTGTGATATAGTTTGGAAGGGCATCAATCCATACATAAATGGTGTGTTTTGGGTCAAATTCGACTGGAACACCCCACTTAACTGAAGTACGTGACACACATAGGTCGGTAAGTCCTGGCTTGATAAAGTTGTTTACCATTTCATTGATACGTGATTTTGGCTGTAAAAACTCAGGATGCTCCTCGTAAAGTTTCAAAATTTTGTCTGCAAACTCAGAAAGTTTGAAGAAATATGCCTCTTCCTCTTGAAATTTAACTTCTCGCCCGCAGTCAGGACATTTGCCGTCTACAAGTTGGCTCTCCGTCCAAAAACTTTCACATGGTGTGCAGTACCAACCTTTATAACTGCCTTTGTAGATGTATCCTTTTTGATATAACTGGGTAAAAATCTTCTGCACTGCCTTTTCGTGATAGTCATCAGTGGTGCGGATAAACTTATCGTAACTTATATCCAAAAGTTTCCAAAGTGATTTGGTGTCTTCGACCATTTCGTCAAGATATTCTTTCTCACTCTTGCCCGCCTTCTCTGCCGACATGCTTATCTTTTGACCATGCTCGTCAGTGCCAGTGAGGTACATAACATCTTTGCCCTGCTTACGATTAAATCTTGCGATAGCATCACATACGATTGTGGTGTATGCATTGCCAAGTGTCATCTTGTTGCTTGGATAATAAATTGGTGTTGTGATATAAAACTTTTCTTTCATAGTCTCTCCTAAACTTGCTTAAATTTAAAAATTAATTAACTTGCTGAATTTTATAAAATAATCTCTGCAAATAAAATATTTTTAAAAACTTGCATAGATATAATATCACTTAAAAAGCAAATTGTCAAATGAATAAAAAACAAAATATGCCTTAAACCAAAAAGGCTAAAAGACATCCAATCTTCTAGCCATCCGAATGCCATATACCCAATACTCGTCAAACTTATACAATAACTTAAATTCACCTCTTTAAGTTTAAAACAATCATAGAATGCAACCTGATTAATTTCAGTAGTTCTATTATCAAGTATTATTGTTGTCAATGAGTCCCTTTGTGTTTCTGGTGCTAAGTTAAAAGAGCGAAGATAAGGTTTAAACCTAAAATACACTTAAGCGGATAGTGATCCAAACTAAGTTTGGCGGTGGTATCTTCAACCCAAAATAAGGTTTTTATTTGAAAATGTGAGCGGAGATACAGAACTTGCCAATGCTTACTTGAGCGGATAATCGTCCAACATTTGGTTGGCCTGTTAGAGCGGAAACACATTCTATACACAAATAACCTTAATCGGACAATGATCCAAACTAAGTTTGGCCGTCCAACATTTGGTTGGCAAACTAAGTTTAGCGGAACTGCCGAAAGGTCGACAAGTCTTTCGGCGATGAAGCGAGATAAAACAAATAAAACATATCAAAATAAAATAGTTTTGCAGGCGAAAATCATCATACGACAAAATAAGTGTTTTTTATATAATATTCGACACCTAAAATAAGGCTATGTTTTTTGTAAAAAAACGTCATTATGATATAATTTATTTCGTGAAAAATAATATAGTCTTCTTTGTCTGCGTGTTGCTGTTTATCATGCTTGTATGGTTTGCAACAAGTGTGGCAGTATGTTACAATAATAGTGAAAATACCGAGAATGCAGTCTCAAGTAGTGACGAAGAAGACGGTATTGTTTATATTATTGATTTCCCAGATTTTATACCTGAAACATTATTAAAAACAATTGTATAGCGACCGACAAAATAAAATAATTTTTTAAATGGTATTCATTTTTTAGTCGTGATAAATTTATAATGAGCAAATAATTTACTAAAAAATACATTAAAAAACTAGAAAAACTTGCAAAAAACAGGCAAATATTGTATAATATTGTCACTATGAGAATAATCAATCTATCATCAGGCAGTGACGGAAATGTAACTTTCATCCAAACGGAAAAAGCAAATCTTCTTTTGGATGATGGTTTGTCATGTCAAGAGACAGCCAAAAGGCTTTCGGCAATTGGGATAAGTCCTGACAGCATTGATGGTATAATTGTCTCGCACGAGCATTCTGACCATATAAAAGGTATTGACGTGTTTTCGTCAAAATACCAAGTTCCAGTCTTTGCACACCAAGACGTATGGGTAGGGCTTGATGACAAACTTAAAAAAGTTTTGCTCAAACACCGAAAGATATTTGATGGACAATTTCAGTTTGAAGATGTGCTTGTCTGCCCAGTTGAAGTTCCGCATGACGTCAAATGCTTTGGTTTTTCTTTTTCGCAAGGCAACAAAAAAATCAGTGTTGTGACCGACCTTGGGCATATAAATGACAAGATTATAAACTCCATTTCTCACAGTCAAATCATTTTTTTAGAGGCAAACTATGATAGAGATATGTTGTTTAAAGGCACAAAATACCCTCTTTCGTTAAAAAGGCGAATTGACGGACCAAATGGTCACCTATCCAATAGTGTCAGTGCTGAGGCTATTGAAAAGTTGGTCGCACATGGAGCGAGGCAAATCGTCCTATCGCACCTTAGCAAAGAGAACAATACCCCTGAACTTGCATTCAACTTCATTACTACCAAGATTGGCAATGATGGAATAAAGGAAGGAGTTGACGTACGAATTGACGTTGCCTCGACAAATATTGGCTCCTTTTTTAAGTTAAAATAGGTAAATTTAATATAATTTTAAGCATATCACTCATATATATTGCTTTATGCGGACTCAAAATGACAGCAAAAGTGTCAAAAAACCATTATTTTTTGATATTTTTGCTATTTTTTTACAATAAGGTATTGAAAATAGCATTTTTTTATGATAAAATATATATACAAATTGGAGGGAGATAATTATGACATCTAAATTAATTCAAGGAATGATTGATAATTTACTTCACGATCAAGGAAAAGGCTTTGATAGAACTGTTATAAAAAATTTGCAAAAATCTGACACATTAAATTTAAGAGTTATTGCACCAAACTGCTTAACTTCTCTTTTCTTGCTTGATAGAGGACTCAGTCCTATTGATAGTTATGTCGCAATCATGGACAAACAAAATGGGTATAGCAATAGCACAGTAAAAGAGCAGGCTCTTGTGGATGCAAAAAAACTTGGTAAGAAATCACAATTACCTAGATTTATCTCTGCAATTGAAAATAATGAAGATGGATTTGGTAGTAAATATGGCAACGAACTTTTTGTGCAGGCTCTTAAGCACGTAGAAAATGTTATACCAAACGAGAATTTCACTGTTCAACTTCTGTCCGCTATAAGTGAAGCCAAAATGAATGCAAAAGACGATGCAGATGCTAAGCAACTTCTCAAAATAGAAGAACAATGCAAACCTATTGTCTATTACACTTTAAATAGAGCCATATGTCCTTTTAGAACTCAAAAACAAATACAAGACCAAGTTATGAAATATTTTGCAACCGCTGATAATGGTAAAAATTTGGAAAAAGCCTGCGATTACTTCAGGTGCTTGGGTATCGCTAATGCTATACTATCAAAACTAAGCGACACTTCAGTCTTGAACATTGATTACAACAACACAAACAAGAAGAATTCTTCTTTAAGTTATGTTGACGTTGCCGGTATTCAAAGATTTTTAATCAATAGTTCTCATCCTGAGGCTGAGCAAACTGAAAAGATAACTGATATTATTAAAAAGTGTAAACTTATTGATAATGGCGAAATAACTGGTCAATCAAAATATATACAAAAAGCATTGCAAAGAATAAATGAAAAAGTGGTTGCAAACTACGACAGCCATGACGACAAGACAAACTTCTTGCAAACTGCACTCACCTTCCTTATCCTTATGGATGAAGAAGAAATTGAAGACCCTTACGACATGATCGGCAGTTCAATCGCAAACCCTGTTAGTGATATCCTCACTCTTATGCAAGACAATCAAGATGAACTTAAACAACTTATTATGAATAGTTATCGTGTCGCAAATAGTATAGTAAAAAGTGAAACAGGAAAATCTATTCATGACCGCTACTTCAAAGAAATCACTGGTGACAAAGGCATAACAGTTGACAAAAAGCCTGAAGACAAACCTGAAGAAAAGAAGGATGA
>ERZ1643249.4222-NODE-4222-length-12179-cov-27.077120_pt1 | contig 12179 bp, 10 predicted proteins | sample MGYA00579263_ERZ1643249 | MGnify/ENA primary metagenome ERZ1643249 (study PRJEB29033, sample SAMEA4952264) | chicken gut metagenome | biome: Broiler Chicken; feature: Gastrointestinal Tract; material: Caecum | place: Ireland | collected 2018 | study: Broiler...
GCGGTCTATCTATTGTTTTCGGTTGCTTGCTTCTTTACCGTACATGAGCATTATATCTAGGATTATCTTCGTCACTGGTACCTCTTTTTAATATTTTATTCATTTCTATTATCATTTCTTTTGATAACGGTTCATCTACATAATCCAACATATAATCAAATAATTTAAAATGGTTTTTAGATTCTATTAAATCATCTAATTTAATTAAATCATCGTTTTAAGAAATAAAACTGGAAGTTTCAAAAATGGCCTCTGCCTGTTCACTTGTCAATCTACTTCCTTCTATCTTATTGGAATTATAAGAAAAATTTACTTGTGAAAAATGATAGATATTTCCTTTAAATTTAGATTCTTTCTGTTTGATTAGTTCTTGTTTTAATTTTTGAATATTCATTTATCTCACTTCCTTACTTTATAGTTATATCTTTTTAATTATTCTTAACTCATTCCGATTGATTGAAATGTAAATCTATATTCATCATTATACTTGTATTTATTATATCATTAAATCGTAGATATTCATTTAAAAAGAGAGAAGTTATATAGATTTTCGGACAAAAAAAGATATGATTTCTCATACCTTTCGTAAATAACATGTCTTAAATTGTTTCTACAATTAGTGGTTCAATAATATCTTGAATTTCATTTCTTCCCATTTTACTTACACTGGAGAAAAGAACTAAATTATCGCCGACAACCAAATCCAACGTGTTTAAAATATCTTTTTTATTCTTTTCTAGTTTTGATGTACCGACCTTATCTACTTTCGTTGCTACAATCGTCACTGGGATATTGTAATACTTTAAGAAGTTATACATTAATACATCGTCTTCTGTCGGTTTCATACGAAAATCCACAAGCATGAATACCCGTTTTAATTCTTCTCTTTTTTCTAGGTACTCCTCTATCATTTTGCCGAACTTTTCTTGCGTCTTACGATCTACCTGAGCATATCCGTAACCTGGTACATCGACTAAGTAAAAACAGTTGTTCACATGATAAAAATTCAATGTTTGAGTTTTTCCTGGACGAGAAGAAATTCTAGCAAGATTCTTTCGCTCTAAAACTGTGTTGATAAAACTACTCTTGCCGACATTACTTCTACCAACGAGCAAAAACTCAGATTCTTTATTTTCTGGATATTGGCTTCTTCTTACTGCACTGACGGCCAACTCTGCATGAGTGATTTTCATTCTTCATCGCTCCTTTGACGAACCAAAAATTCTTTACTAGCAGTATCTAAATCACGAATTAAAGCATTGGCCTCTTCCCAAGAGAATACTCTAGCACCAGATGCAAACTTGTGACCACCACCATGATAGTGTTCTGCTACTGTATTGATAATTGGTCCTCTACTTCTAATATTTGCTTTGATGAGATTATTTTTCACGTCTTCTGTCATCGTAATCCAAACGTAGACGCCATCGATGTAGTTAAAGTTATTTACCATGTTTCCGGCACTACTGACATCTGCTTGGAATTTTGTAATGGTATCGTTCGTTATTTTTACATACCCAACGCCATGCTCGGTTATAATCATGTTTTCACCGATATAACCTTGTAAGCGTACTTCATTGATTGGTCGTAAATACAACTTTTCATAAAGAGATGGAATATCTAAATTGTATGTCTCTAGTAATTCAGCCACTTTCCGAAACGTATCTTTGCTACTGTTGAACATAAATCGATTCGTATCACTGGCAAGACCTATAAATAACTTCTCGGCAATCGAAGTATCTAAGACTAGGCCTGTTTCTTTGATAAAATCCAATACAATTTCACTTGCACTTGAAGATTTATCATTAATTACTTCGATATCACAAAATTCTTCCATAAAAGGATGGTGATCCATTTTTACTTTCTTCGCAAATACATCGAAGTTAGAAATGCCATCGACTCTTTTTTGATCTGGTGTATCCAATACAAACAGAAGCGCATCGTGAATGTCATCTTTTAATTTATCTAATTTTCCTAAATACGTAAATTTTACAGATCCGCTACCGACGGCTAATACCGTCTTGTTTGGGAACGTTTTTAAGATGGAGTCCCTAAGAGCAAGTTGGCTTGACATTGCGTCCGGATCTACGCCAACATGTCTTGCAATTACAATCGTATCGAAGCTTTCAATCAGCTTATAGATCGTTTTGTATTTTTCTGTCCACATAATATCTTCCTATCTAGTGATTAAATCTAGTGTATCAGTTGCAATCATCAATTCTTCATTTGTAGGTACGACATAAACTAGACAAGATGAGTCGTCGCTACTAATCTTTTTCAATTCACCACGAACATTGTTACGTTCCAAATCTAGTTTAATTCCTAAACAAGCTAATTTTTCAACAATATCACGGCGTGTGGCAATAGAATTTTCACCGATACCGGCAGTGAATGTAATCACATCAGCACCACCTAATTCGACATAGTATGTTGCAATGTAGTTCACAACGGTCTGAACAAACTTTTGATGTGCCAAAGCACATTTTTCGTTTCCGTTATTCATTCCTTCTTCAATATCACGAGAGTCACTACTGTATTCGCTAAGTCCTAAGAAACCGCTTTTCTTATTTAAAGCATCTACGACTTCACCAGCGCTCATTCCTTCTGCTTCCATTACATAAGGAATAATTGATGGATCAATATCGCCAGAACGAGTTCCCATCATAATACCTGCAAGTGGTGTAAATCCCATTGAAGTATCGACACATTTACCATCTTTGATAGCAGTAATCGATCCACCGTTTCCTAAATGGCAACTGATAATTCGTAAGTCATCGCGACCTAATTCTTTACTAATCGTCTTAGTAATATAACAATGACTTGTACCATGGAAACCATACTTTCTAACTCCATGTTTTTCGTACCATTCATATGGAACTGGGTATAAATAGTTTACTTCCTCCATCGTTTGATGGAATGCAGTATCAAATACACCTACCATCGGAACATCTGGTAAAACGTTGCGAACGGCTTCAATTCCCAAAATGTTTGCTGGGTTATGAAGTGGTGCAAGAGCACTAAACTTTCTTAAGTCTTCTACTACCTCATCTGTGATAATGACAGACTCTTTATACTTATCTCCGCCATGAACCAAACGATGGCCAACACCACCAATTTCATTTAAGGAATCGACAATTCCAAGTGCAACTAACTTATCCAATAAAATTTCTACGGCTCTGGTATGATTTGGTAAATCGACATCTTGTTCTAATTTTTCACCGTTGTATTTAATTTTATAACGGCTTCCTTCAATACCGATTCGTTCAAATAAACCATTGGCAATCAGTTTCTTATCTGTCATTTCAAACAGACTGAACTTTAGTGAACTACTACCTGCATTAATTGACATTATTTTCATACTATCCCTCTTTCTATACTATTCATTATACTATAAACTAAGCAATTAGGAAACCTTTTAATTTTTGCTTGAAGGTTCCAATGGATTTGTATGGAGACGTTTCACTTTCAAATCTTCTTCCCTTGCCGCTACTTTTGAAAATGAACTGTTCGTTTCTACAATATCTGATAAACGTGCTCCTAAAAGTTCGATCGCATCATCGTATGCTAGGTCGACTTTTTCTTTTGTCGTTCCCATATAATCTGCAATCTCTGAAGACTTTTTTCCTAAGCAGAAAGTTGAAATTAAAACAAATGATTCTGATAATGGAAGGGATTGATATAATCTTGTAAATGCTTCGCTTTGCAATAAGTTCTTTAATTTTGTCAATTGTTCTAGCGAACAATTATCTAATGGTAATCTATCTAGCGATGGGACAGGTTGTGTTGCTACAATAGGTGCAGAAACTGATTCTGGTACCATAGCCTTTGCATCCGAAGCCGGTAGCACTGCTGGTTGTTCCTCATTGGTGATAGAATCAGATGGCAGCTCGTCTTTAGATGGCAGCTCATTTCTAGATGGCAGCTCGTCTGGTAAAATTACAACCGGTTTGCCAATCTCACTTCGGATTGGTTCTTCTTTCGGTGCATCTTGTGGTGGAGTACTTTGATTTCCTTGAACCTGTTCTAGAATTGCTGATACACTAGCACTTTTGGGTGCTTCCTTTTGTGACTTTAATCTTTCATTTAAGGCTTCCATTTCTTCTGGTGACATTTTTCTTGTTTGAACTTCTCCTCTTCTTCTAAGTGATTCTAATTGCTCGTTAATCATATGTGTCCGCTCTCCTTTATGTGGAAAACGACCATATTGACGATAGAAAAGCATCCTAGTTCTCATCGGTGTGATTACTCTAGCGCTAACTTGACATTGCAACTGGTGTTGTTCTTTTGTAGTAGCCTTTATTGGTTCCCCTAAATTTTCGCCCCATTTTGCACAGGCAACACTCTTCTGCAATTCTGTCAAACTTTTATAAGCATTGTCTATTTCTTCTCTTGTAAATCCATCTTTCAAAAACGTTTGATAAAACCCTTCTATTCTTTCCCATGGTTTTCTCGGTTTCTTTTCCTTTTTATCTTCTGGCATCATTTTCTTTTCTCCTTCTTTCTCTATTGATTCTGATTGCGGTGTTTCTGCCACTGTTATAACATCTGCTTCTGATAATGCATTTTTATCTGGCGGTAGCAATCTTGGTTGATTTTGGCTTTCTTTTATTGGACGTACATGACTTTTGACATTCCAAGCTACATGTAAAATTTTTCTTTCTTCTTTCTTTTGCAATTCTTGTCCTGATTTTGGAGACTGCTTTTCTGGATAATTCAATAATTCTTTCATTCGCTTAATATACTTTGGATTCTTTAGTCTTTTTATTACCTGGTCTTGAATTTGTCGTATTCTTTCTCTTGTTAATCCATAGTCTGCTCCAATCACTTCCAAAGTTTCTACTCCATTTGGACCGAGTCCTAAACGACGCATGGTAATGTCTTTTTGGTGATCACTCAACTTCATTTCATCTAACAATTTTGAAAATGCCTGAATGATACTATCGTTTTCTATTTCTTCTATGTAATTTAAAGATGTTTTGTCAGAGAAAAAAGATCCTAATTCTGTATCCTCATCTCCAACCAAAGCATTCAGTGACGTGGAAACCGTCGGGATATTTTGAATGGTTTGAATCCGCTCTACTGATAACCCAGATTCTTTGGATAACTCTTCTATCGTCGGAGTCACACTAGGGTTTGCTTCTAATTTTTCTTGTGCTCTTCGTAATTTTAGTGTTTGCTCGTGCAAATAAACTGGAATCCGAATGGTACTGTTATGATCGTGTATATATCGAACGATATGTTGTCTAATCCACCACATTGCGTATGTGGAAAATGCTACGTTTCTTACGGGTTCAAACCGTTTAATTGCGGTGAAAAGTCCTAATGATGCTTGTTGCATTAAATCGTCTTGTTCAACTCCAGAATTATAATAACGACTCACTATTTTATATAAAAAACTCTTATTCTCATTTAAAATTTCTTCAAATAAAAATTCTTTTTTGTATCCATCTGGCATGTTTTTATATCGAACAACTTTCTCTGTTAATTTTTGAGACTGCTCAGATACAACGAAATTATTATCTGTTGTTACATCAATATTAAACACCATTAAATAAGCATATACAAATGACATTTCATCTTCTGTTAATTGCTTTTCTAACGCTTTTAAATTCAAGTGTTTCCAATCTACTCTTTTGGCAATCGTCTGGACAACTGTATCGTTCATCACATATTGAAGTATTTCCTCATCCTCATCTAATCCAATATTCTTTAACCAAATATAAATTGGTGTCAACCCTTTAATGCATTGAGTTGTTTTACCTTTGCCAACATATTTTTTCTTATTTAAAATCATCAAATCCAATAATATGTAATTATGATGATTTTGGATTTGATCTCGTAGCCACGATTGCAGTTGTTCTTCGAATTCTTCTGTTACAAATTCTGCCAATGTTTTTTCACTGGACTGTGAATAACTAGAAACCGACTCTACTAAACATTGGTCTAATAGTTGGTCAAGCGATTCGCGGAACGGTTCATGATCTAAAAATCCATACTCTTTATGTAGATTTTTCTTGATAGTGTCTTTCATTTCTTGCAAGGCGAGGTTTATGCGTTTATCTTTAAATTCTTGCATTTTCAAACCTCCCTCTGAATAACTTTTATTATAACACTCTTTTTACAATTTCATAGTTTTATTTTTGGAATTCGTGGCTTTTGAAGGAAATTTTATTCTTTGCTGTGCTTCTTTCCATAGTCTTTCTTCTGCTATAGCATTTGAAATTGGATACTTTTTGAATTCACGAAAATACAATGCTTTAACATAAATCGGTTGGATAATCAAACGATTGATATACGTTGTTTCCTCGCGATAATCTCGCCAGTTCAATGGGTTAGATAATTCTTCTCCATAATAGGAATAGGCTAGTTCTTTCACTTCGCCAGATAATGTCATAAATGCACTGTCTACCTCATCACGGCTAATTCCTTTTCTTTCAAAAATTCGATAGAAGTCCTTGTCATCTAATGCAGAAATCAATTTATAAAAACAACGATTTTGTTTCTTGATTTGGTCTACTAATTGAGTGAGCCAATGATAATTAGTCACTTTATTGAAAAAGTTATACATCTTAATATTACAAACTCGTTGTAATAACATTTTTGATATGTATTGATTTGTTTGTAGACATAATAAATGATTAATTGCAAAAAGTGTCTCTTCATTATAATTGTCTTTTACATATGTGTAAACACGATTTTCTGGTGATAGATTTTGTGAATTTGGAGAACCTGTTGATGCACTTGCACTGTCTCTATTTACTAGTCGTCTTGCTTCTTGACATTCGATCATTTGCTGCAACTTTTTAAAGGTTTCTACTTTCATTTGCCGCAAATAAGTAGCGGATACATGTAACTCTCGTCCTAATTTCCTTAACTTTTTCCCTTCAAAAATTATTTCTTCTAGAACTTTTTGTGTCTCAGCACTAAATTGGTTTTGTAAAAGTGTTTTCATTTTCTTAATGTATTCTTGTTCTTCATAACGAGTTTCTAATGTCGTATCTAGCGGAATGTCATTTCCCAAAGATTCTAAACTTACTGTTTCTGGTTGCATCAAATAATTTCTTACCGTTTCCAATGGTATATCCACATACTCGGATATTTCATCGTAAGTAGGTGCTCTTCCTAACTCTGCGGTTAAGTATTGAATATCTTCTTCTAGGCGAAGCTTAGCATTGGCAATAGCACTCGGAATTGCGATTGTCTTCGTTTGATTTTGAAGATAGTTTTTGATACTTTGACATACTGTCCTTTTTACTGTTGCAGCAAGATTGGCAACAGGAAATTGTTGATATAACACAACTTGCATAAAACCGATGCATGCCTGTTGATAGACGTCTTCTCTATCTGCCTCATTCATATCGTAATTAGAAATTGTTTTTCTTAAAAACGGTTCATAAGACTTTAATAATGCTTCAAAATATTCTTGTTTTTGTCTTCCTTCTGGCATTTGACGATATCTCATGATTTTACTTTCCAAGTTATTTTGCGTAAAAGTCTCTTCCATTTGAGATGGCGTGGATTGAGTTATATTCATTCTCGTCATGTAATCACTCACAAAAAGAAGTGCATCTTCTGGCAATTTAATCTGTAATTCATCCATATTTAAATGGTTCCAATCAATGAGACTAGTTAGATACGTAAACACTTCATCTTGATTGTAGACATAATCCATCACTTCATTATCTGTATGAAGTCCAAGACTCTTTAGCCAAGTATACACCGGTGTCAATGATTTGATTCTAGTAACTACACTTGCATTAGGATTATATGCTCTTTTTTTATTCATAATCATAATTCCCAAAAGAAAATAGTCCTTCTCTTTTTGAATAGAGTCCTTCATCCATTCTGTCATCGTGTAATCAATTTGAGTTTTTAGTCGTTCTAATAAATTTTCTTCGTTGATATCCGTGACATTATCTACATAATGGCTAATTACTGCTCTAAAAACAGGCTTATAACGCCTATTATATAGACAACGATATTTTTTTATAAATTCTTTATCTAACTGTGATTTCAATGCTTCTTTTGATTGCATTTCCTCACCCATCTTTCTTGTTATAATCGAAATTATTGATATTGATAAACTCGTGATGCTAATTTTGTTTTCGTAACAATTGGTATCATTTCTAATGGTTGTTTTAGGTTTGCCAAAGTTTCCTGTAACTTTGCATCTTCTTTCTCTGGGAAAGAAAGTGGATATTGACCAAATTCACGAAAATACAATATTTTTGCATATAGAGGTCGAATTACAAAGTTGCTCAAGATAGTATCTTCTAAACTATGCTGATGACATGACCAATCTAATTGATTATTTAAATCTTCGCCAAAGTATTGATATGCTAATTTGCTTGCTTCTTTTGAAAGAGTGGTAAACGCAAGATCCACTTCCACTTTTGAAATGTTTCGATCCGCAAAAATTTGATAAAAATTGCTGCATTCTCTAGCGCAGATATTTTTTCTTTGAGAATGTGATTGTTCCTTAATTACCCGTAACGATTGAGCTAACGTGTCATTGCACATAGCTTTTTTTAATAAGGTGTTGGGATTGATGTGACAAGTTTCACGAAGAGAAATTTGCGAAATATATGGCGCATTTTCTAAACAAAGCATATGAGATACAGCAAAGTACTGTTCTGGTGTACCATTGACTTTAGAAAACTCTTTTAAGTTTCGCTCATACCTATCTTGTAGTGGAATCATTATGTCTTGACTCTCTGACATACTACGTGAACGAAGCTCGACTGGTTCTTCATAGCCTCTTCTATCATAAAATCGCATGTATGCTTCTGAAAATTTTAAAAATGCATTTTGTTCAATTTGACGAATTCTTTCTCTTGATAAGTGCATTTTTTGTGCAATTGAATTTAAGCTCAGCTTTTGAATTGTATGTGCCCAAACAACTGCTTGTTCTCTTTCTGTTAAGACACTATGAAATAACTTTAAAATTTCTGCACGATGTTCTTTTTCCTCACAAAGTTCTTCTAACGATGCAGAATCATCTTCTATTGTATCTTTTAATAGCACGTCATCATCAACATGGATTGGTTCATCAATAGTTCTAGAAATTTTAGGGAGTGTTAGAATCATTTTCACATCATTTACAGGGATGCCAGTTATTTTTGATAATTCAAATAGGTTCGGCATACGATGTTGCTTTTGTTGAAACTGAATAGATGCTTCTTTCATTATATTTTCTTTTGATATAACAGTTGGCGAAACGCGAATTGGATTCACTTGTTTTTCAAAAAAGCGACTAATGGCTATTTTAATTCCGTTGATACAATACGATATAAAATGCGTTTCTTTCGTAGCATCAAAGTGTTGCATAGCTTGAAAAAATCCCAATCTAGCTTCTTGCAACAAATCTTCCTCCTCTACTTGATTTAGATATCGTTTGCAAACTGATAAAATAATGCGTTCATTCTCCATCATAATTTTTTCACATTTCGCTTGCTTTTCTGGTCCTTCTGGCATTTGTTGATATTCTATTACTTCTTGTGTCAATTGTCGTGAACGCGAACTTGCCATAATTTTGTGTTTTTCTATTGTTGCATTCATTTTTATCCCCCTTTCGTTGGACTACATATTATACTACAAAACACTAAAAAAAGATAGGATTTTTTCCTATCTTTCAAAACTTTTATTCGATCGTTATTTATTTAAATAACTTCCGCTCATTTGGTTTAATCCATTTTGAACTAAACGTCTTGTGATTTCGCCACCAACTGTACCATTTGCACGTGAAGTAGCATCTGGGCCTAAGTTAACGCCAAATTCATTAGCAATTTCGTATTTCATTTTATCAATTGCTTGTTTAGCTCCTGGAACCATCATCTTTGTAGAACCAGCTTTCATTCTTTCACCTCCTACACTAATAGAATGTGAAAGAATTCACTTTTTATACGATTTTTGAATTGGTAATTTTTGCTATAACAAATCTTGAAATGGATTTTCTTCGTTTTCCTTAATCGTTATATGTTTTGTATTTTCGACAGCTTCTTGTAACATTGTTTCAAAATCAAATCTTTGTTCCATTTCCTTGGCAAGTTCTAATTCTGGATGAATCACTGGATGTTTTGGAACAAACACTGTACAGCAATCTTCATATGGCAAAATACTAGTCTCATAAGTATCAATTTTTTTAGCAATGTCGATTATTTCCAATTTGTCTAGACATACAACTGGACGAATCACGGGCATATTCGTAACTTCATTGATGACATACATACTCTCGATTGTCTGACTAGCAACTTGACCTAACGATTCGCCATTGACAATTGCATGTGCATGATTTTTTTGAGCAAGTAATACCATAATTCGATACATCATTCTACGCATGATAGTAATGCAATAATCCGGTTCACATTTTTTATAAATACTTTCTTGAATTTTCGTAAAAGGAACGATATGTAAACAGATCTTATTCGTGTATTTACTTAGTTTTTTCGTAAGGGTAATGACTTTATTTCGTGCTTCTATCGAAGTATGAGGAATGGCTTCAAAATAGACTGCATCAATCTTCATTCCTCGTTTCATAGCAAGATATCCAGCAACTGGGGAATCAATTCCACCACTTAACATTAGCATTCCTTTGGTTTGTGTCCCAACTGGATATCCACCAAGTCCAGCAATTTTTTCTGAATAAATATACGTGAAATCTCTTCTAATTTCTACTTTACACAATACATCTGGACTATGAACATCTACTTTCACATTTGGAATATTTTTTAAAATGATACCACCTAATTTGGCTGCATATTCCATCGAGCGAATTGGAAACTCCTTGTTGCTTCGTTTCACTTCTACTTTAAACGTCTGAAAATTTTTGTTTTTCATAATTTCCAAAACCGTTTCATTAATAGTTTCTTCGGTACTTTCTGTTTTATACGCAATGTGATATGCATGAATACCGAACACTTCACCTAATTTTTTTTGAACTTTTGATAAATTATCAGATGAAATCATCATTCTGGATGGATCTGAAATAATTTCACAAGAAATGTTTTTTAGTTTTGCTTGAATATTTTGTTTTAACGTTTGAACAAAAAAATTTCGATTGCCTTTTTTGGTTGTCAATTCTCCGTATTCAATTAAAATTACTTGTTCCATAATACTTCCTCCTTACCGTTATATCTAAGACTTGCGTCACTTCGTTTTCTTCAAAATATTACCATAAAACCGCTAAAATGAAAAGTTAAAATTGAAGAAACAAAGCATTATTTTTTATCATTAGCAATTTGACTCGCTTTTTCGTCTACATATTCGTAATGCAACTTATTTTGTCTAGTAACAACACTTTCTCCTAAATTCTTTTCAATATCGTCTCTTGCTACTTTTGCAGCATGTCCACCCATTCTAGCAATCTCTTTATTTTGTTCCAATCCCTTTGGCCTGTGCTTTTGAGCCAATCTTTTGGTTGTTTCCGCCGATAAATCCGTCAATATGACTTCCATACTATCCATATTATCCCGCAAAGACTCTTTGCGAAGACCTTTGTACTCTTTGTATTCTTTTGCGGTCATACCGGACCACTTTTTATAAATTTCATTGGTCAGAATTGCATATTCTTGCCCTTCTACAATTCCTCCTTGTTGCCAAATATCTGTTAACTCTTTGTGGTCTTGTATTCCTTTGATTCGTCTAGCAATCCATTTTTCATCATATCCTTTGGCTCTATACAAATCGATTGCCCGTTCTGCTGCAAGAGACGGATCGAACGTTTCATCTACTCGTTCACTTCCTAATTTTGCCAACCATTGTTTAATCGGTTCTGCATTTTTACTAGGAATCGATTCGATAATTCGAAACATTCCCTCAATATCTACCACATCAGTATTATAATACTTACCATCAGAAGATTTCAATTTCAGTTGGTTACAATTTGTAACCGACTCATTACCTTCCTTTTTTTAAACGGTGTTTTAAAACTTTCCAATAATTTCTTGGATTGTCGCTTTCTGCAACAATCCCTACTATATCCACAACACTAATATAGTATTTTTCACTTTCTTTGTCCCAAACTGTTCGAATGGTCTCATTTTGAAATAATTGATTCACTAAATGTAATTTATCTTGATTCATCCATTTCCTCCTTGTGCCCATTATACCAAACGTTTGTTCTAATCGCAACTATAAAATATATTTTTTTCCAAAAGAAAAAAGTAAGTTTCCTTACTTTAGTC
>ERZ1643249.4225-NODE-4225-length-12175-cov-12.007921_pt1 | contig 12175 bp, 20 predicted proteins | sample MGYA00579263_ERZ1643249 | MGnify/ENA primary metagenome ERZ1643249 (study PRJEB29033, sample SAMEA4952264) | chicken gut metagenome | biome: Broiler Chicken; feature: Gastrointestinal Tract; material: Caecum | place: Ireland | collected 2018 | study: Broiler...
TATGACCCCTTGCTTGTAAGGCAAGTGCTCTAACCAACTGAGCTAATCGCCCATTTCCTCTTGACAAGTAATAATATATCATTTATATAATTGGGTGTCAAGACTTTTAATAAAAAAACATATATTTTTTTACATTTTATCCATTATTTCTTTAATTTTATCATTTATCCATAATTCTAAATGCTCTTTTAGTGGTTCAAATCCACTTTTAGTTTCTGCTAATCTTTTAAGTTTGGAACCATCATCCTTATAATTAATATCTTTAATACTTAATTTTAATTGATTTTCTCTCTCATCAATATCAATTACCTCGGCATAAATATCATCACCAATATGTACATATTCGTTTATATCTTTGACAAATCCATATGATATTTCAGATATGTGAATTAAGCCATTATATTTATCATTACAAGAAACAAAAACCCCATATGGCTGAACTCCAGTTACTTTAACTTTAATAACATCATTTTCTTTAATACTTAACATAACATCACCACATGAAGATATTATAGCATATTTTATAAAAAATAGCATATTTATTGCATAAATTAAAAAAAATATATATAATTAATAACGGTGATCAAGAAATGGAAAATAAAGAAATAATTGGAAAAATAACTGAAGTTATTGATAAAGTAAAACCTTATCTAGAAGCAGATGGTGGTAGTATTAATTTTAATAAATACGAAAATGGAGTTGTATATGTTTCATTAAAAGGATCATGTAGTGGCTGCCCAATGGCATCTATTACATTAAAGGAAATGATTGAAAATGTGTTAACTTCTGAAATACCAGAAATAATTAAAGTTGTAAACGAGGATTAACTCGTTTTTTTCATAATCCATTCAACTTCCGGTATTGGATAAAATTTATTTAGAAATATAAATATATTTTTTAAATATATCTCATAATCTTTAATTCTACTAATTAATTCTAAAATTTTTTCTTCTTTAATGTTATTAGTAATTATTTGATCGTACATATCTAAATAAAAACTTGGATATAATAATCTTCCAAATAATAATCTAATTCCATATTTAGAAAAATAATTTCTTTTAAAATAATCATTTAATTCATCATATATATTGAAGTTATCAGTAAAGAAAGATAATTTAATATATTCAGCAATATCTCTAGATTTATGATCGATAATTATATTTAGAGGATTAAATAAAGAGTACGTATTGTTATTATAAATTAATTTATCATGTGATATCGTATAATTATCAGAATATTCCTTTTTTTCTTCATTATAAGTATTTCTAATATAACTAATTGCATTTTCACACATTCCTACAAAATAACTAAAAGATTCAACAATAATTGGATACTTTTTCCCGTTTTGGTTAATGTGATATTCTAAGTAATCAATACGTTTTGACCATAAGATATCCCACTTATCTCTAACTAACTCCTTATAATAATAATTTATGTCTGTTTTTTCAATATCTATTAAATTAATACTTTTATTATCAGGAATGTTTATTTTATATAAAATATATGGAACATTATCTATATAAGTAATAATTTTATTATCCTTATTTAATAAAATATTATGAACGGGTATACCTAAAGATAGCATATAATTATTTAATTTATATATATCGTCAATTTCATTATTATTACGGTAATATATAATAAGATGATATAAGATATTATTAATATAAAAATAATAATATCCATTAGTATTATTTATTTTTTTAGGCTTTAAATTGTAATAGAATAAAATAGCATTAATCATAGATATCCCTCATTAAATTTTATGAAAAGTACTAAATAATATGTGCTATAATATAAACATGGGAGAAATGATTATGAAAAGTATTGTTGAAATTAAAAAACTAGATCATCAAGGAAGAGGAATTGGTAAAATTGACGGGAAAGTAATTTTTGTAGCTAATACTTGCATAGGAGAAGAAGTTGAAGTTGAAGTAATCAAAAATTCATCTAAATATATGGAAGGTAGAGTTACTAAAATTTTAAAAAAGAGTAGTGATAGAATAAATTTCTCTTGTCCATATTATGGAGAATGTGGAGGATGTAATATTGCCCATATGGATTATGAAAGACAATTAGAGTTTAAAAAAAATACAGTAAAAAATATTTTTAAGAAATACGCTAATATTGATATTAATCCTAATATTTTAGAAAGTGAAAATGAACTATATTATCGTAATAAAGCAGTGTTTCACGTAGAAAAAGATAAAGTAGGTTTTTATAAAGAAGAAAGTAATAGCTTAGTTTCAGTAGATAAATGTTTATTATTAGATGATCTATTAAACAAGACATTAAGGGCAATTTCTATGGGTATTGACTCTGTAGATTTAAAAAATATGACTTTAAAAAGTAATGGACATAGTACGATAGTAAAATTTGTTGGTAATTCGAAATTAAAAAATGATAGTGCTATGTTTTGGGAAGATAATTCTAAATTAGATAAACAAGCTACTGATTATTTAAAAGAAGAAGCAATAGTTTTTAATTTAGGAAAATATAAGTATGTAGTTAATAATGATGCATTTTTTCAGGTAAATACTAAGCAAGCAATTAAGTTATATGATAAAGTAAGGAGTTATATAAAAGAAATTAATAGTGATGATATTAAAGTTCTTGATTTATATTGTGGAATAGGCTCTATATCAATTTATGTAAGTGATTTGTGTAAGGAAGTATTAGGTATTGAAATAAATAAAGGGGCAATAAAGTGTGCTAATTATAATAAAAAGTTAAATAATGTTAAAAATGTTAAATTTATTGAAGGTGATGTTTCAAACATTATAAATAATCAAATGTCATCAGATGTTATAATTGTAGATCCACCAAGAAGTGGACTTGATGATAAAACGATATCTACTATAAAAGAAATAAAGCCTAAAAAAATTGTATACGTATCTTGTAATCCAATTACTTTAGCAAGGGATATAAATAAACTAAGTGAAGAGTATAAATTTGAAGATATAGAATTATTTGATATGTTCCCTCAAACTTATCATGTAGAGAGTGTGATTTTACTACAAAGGAAAGATTAGTGAAAATGCCTAATTTTCAAGTGTTTGTAGACTATTATAAATTTCCAAAAGCAGATGAAAATAGTCGTTTAAAAGTACTAGAAAATAAAATTTTAGTAAGTATATGTACGACATTAGAATAAGTAAAGACATGACTAAATCACTAATAATTATAAATAAAATAGAATTTTAATGATGTGTTACTAAAATTAATAGTATTTTTCTTGTAAATTTTTTTAAATATATTGATTTAAATGGAATTTAATGGAATTATAATGAAAATTTATTTGAATTCCAATTAAATTAGTTAGTTTTGGAGGATGAGAACCTTATTTTAGGTCCCCTTTTTTTGGAATTTAAATTGTAAAGGAGGTAAAAATGAAAAAATATTTTGTAGGATTATGTTGGGATGAAGAATATAAACCATGTTTTCATTTAAAAGATTATGAATTTGGTCTTGATGAATTTATTGATATACCACAAGAGTTATTAATTGAACGAATTGATCAAAAAATATGTATTGGAACAATAAATCCATATACTAGAGAATATATAAGCTGTAATAATATTATTGAAGATAGTAGTTCACAATGTAATCATTGTAAATATATGTTTGATTTTTATAAATGTGTTAGATGTCATGGAGATGATTGTTCTGTAAAAAACGGAGATGTACTTAAATATTGTAATACACCTCATTATGTTTATTTAGCATACTTTCCAAATGGAAAAATCAAAGTTGGGACGGCTTCTGAAATAAAAAAATATAATAGACTATTAGAACAAGGTGCTATTTTTTCTATATTTATTGCTAAAACTCCAACTGGTAAAATTGCTAGACAAATTGAAAAAAATATAATTGATAATGGTATAACTGGTGCAGTGACAACAACTTATAAAATGAAAAATATTGTTTTTGATAGTGAAGAAAAATTAATAAGACAACAACTTAAAGAAAAATATAAAGATATTTTAAAATTATTTGCTGGAGATAATAAAAAATATTTAATAGAACCGGAATTTAATTCATTTAATGAAATAAAAGATAAAATTGATAATAATATGTTATCGTCAAACATACAAGTTAATTTGTTTGATGAAGAAAATAAACAAATTAAACCATATATAATAAAAAAAGAACTTGATAGAATTTTTGGTGCACATTTGTTTTGTGTTGGCAAAGTATTGGCTGTCGAAAACAATGGAACTATAGAATTAATAGATACAAAAAAAATGGAGGGATATTTGTTTGAATTTAAAAATATTAAAAATTTAAATACAGATAGAGAAATAAAATGTTTAGGGGGGGAGATGAGTATTCAAAAAAGTATGTGTCCTTTTTGTGAAGAACAAAAGAATAGAAATATTAGTATAGTTAATAAAAGTAGAACACTTGCTGAAACTGATGATTTTGTAGTTTTTCCAACAACTGGAGGATTTGTTAAAAATTATCAACTAATAGTTCCTAAAAAACATATTAATTGTTTTGGTGAATTATCAAAAGAACAATTAATAGAATTAAAAAGCCTTATTTTATGGCAAAAACAAATAAATAGAAAATATTTTAATTCAAATAGTTCTATGTTTGAACATAATTTATTATAGATTTACTATTCATAACTTCTTTATTATTTATACCAGGAAATAAAAAGCCTGATTTTATATTATGCTTTTTACAATACATTGCTAAAATTTTAATAGAAATATTTGGTAAAATCGTATATCTATCTTTATTTCTTTTACCATCTTGAATAAAAATTTTATGTTCTTTTGAATTTAAATTTTCAATTTTAAGATTAGCAATTTCATTTACTCTAAGTCCAGAACCAAATGCTAAAATTAACCAGCATTTATGCTTTAAAGATCTTTCTTCATTAAATATTTTGATAAAAGTATCTTTAGGTAATATTGTTGGTAATTTTTTTGATACTTTAGAAGTAGGTAAAAATATTTTATTTAAAGATTTTTTAAAACAAATTAAATAAAACAATCTAATAGAAGCAATAGCAACATTATAAGTATATTTACTTTTATTTGGTTTTATAAAACATTCTTTGATATAAGGTATAATATCTTCTTCTTCTAAGTTTTCAAAATTAGTTGATGAATCATAATACTTCCAAAAATTAATTAATGCACACTTATAGTTAATAAAAGTATTATTACTTTTTCCCCTTAAAATTAAATTGTCGTGTATCATTTCAATCCACATTTTTTGATTTTCTTCATTATTCATATAAAAAAACTCCCTTCATTTGACCAAAGAGAGTAAAAAGATCTTCCAAAATTAATAAAATAGTGTATAATATTAATTGTGTTGATTTTTTTATCTTTTTGGTCGAAGTATATAATAAATCAACACTTTTTAATTTGCAATATTTTTTCTCAATTTTAGAATAAATACTGACTTTTCGTTAGAAATTTGGTACAATGATTATTGTAGGATGTAATCATTATGAAAGAATGTGTTTTTTGCGAACACTTTATACCAAATAGAAAACCATTATTTGAAAATAACTTGGCTATTGCGTATTTCGATGAGTTTCCAGTTAGTAAAGGACATACACTAATTATTACAAAAAGACATGCTGAAACCTTTTTTGATATAACTGATGAAGAGCAAATTGCAATAATTGAATTGTTAAATAAATGCAAAAAATATGTAGATAAAAAATATAATCCGGATGGATATAACGTTGGATTAAATTGTGGTGAAACAGCCGGGCAAAGTGTTATGCATGTACATATGCATTTAATTCCTAGATATAAGGGTGATGTTGATAATCCACGTGGTGGCGTTAGAGGAGTAATACCGAATAAAAAAAATTATTAAGGAGAACTGAAAATGGAAAGAATATATAATAAATTAGTAAGAGATAAAATTACAAACATAATAAAAGAAAAAGGAGAAACACCAGTTGCAAGAATATTAGATGAAATTGAATATAAAAATGAATTGGAAAAAAAATTATATGAAGAATATAAAGAAGTAATTGAAGCAACAGGTGATGATCGAGTAGAAGAATTGGCTGATATGTTAGAAGTAATTAGAGCATTAGCTAATTTAGAAAGTAAAAATTTAAATGAAGTTATAGCAATTGCAGATAAAAAAAATGAAAAACGTGGCGCTTTTGAAGAAAAGATTTTTCTTGAAAAAGTTATTGAAAAAGAATAAAAAAATTATACTATATTATAAAAACCCAGTCTAAAAATTAATTGTAAAAAAATTAAATATATTAGTCAATAGGTTAATATCTAGTAAAGTATCTAATTAAACAAACACGTTAAAAATAAGGGATAATCGAGATTTTATACAACACTTTTAGCATAGTTTATACAACATTTATTACATATTGACTATCGACAATGATGTGATACAATATAGTAGAATATGAAATAATTGTATTTAAAGTGCTAATCTTAGGTCAGAGATTAGTGTTTTTTTTTCATATTCTGACGCTCCCTTAAATTTAACTTTTATGGTCGAACTTTGGCCATAAAACATCTAAAAAACTCTTAAAATTTGGTCGAAAGTCAAAAAAATGAAAAAAATTTGTATAACACTTTTTAGAAACCATTTATTTATAAGTGTTTGTGAAGATGGCAAAATTAACGATTGTATAACACTTTTTGTAAATGTAAACACTAGTGCTCTTGCTAATTCATTATAAAATAAGATAAAACTAGTCACTAGCTAGTTCTTTGTAAACAGGTTTATCCTGATTTACTATGACTTTTATGTATAACAATTTTTAACGGCCTAAAGTTAGGCCGCAACTATGTTCATAACTTTGTATTTTTTGATATAAAATCTTTTCTAGTTATTGAGAGGAAGTTATTTAAAGGGGGGTGATATTATGAATGAAATAAATTTTGTTTTAGATAAGATCAATAATATGAATTATTTAGAAAGTAATATATGTGATAATAAAAAAATTAAAGAAATTGTATCTATTTCCTTTCTCCTTTCAATTATATTTAATTAATGAATTATATAAGGATAATTTAATTACTAAAAATGAGTATCATAAATTATATTTTAGTATTAAAAAATTACATTAAATTGATAGAAAGCTGAGAAAAAATGTTATTTATGCGTTATAATATTTATGGCGGTTTAGTAATTTGAAATTCTTATATAAGAGGTGAAGATGAAAGAAGTTTAAATAATTAAAGCTAGTAAGGATAAAGTTATTCGCAGTGATACTATTGTTAAAAATAAAATAAGAGTTGCACCTTATGCTAGAGTAAGTACAGAATTCGGACGAGCAAAAGAATAGTTATGAATCACAAAAGAAATATTATCGGGAATTAGTTTCTAATAATTCAGAATGGGAACTAGTAGATATCTATGCTGATGAAGCTATATCTGGAACACAAGTTTATAAAAGAACTGATTTTATGAGAATGATTAATGATGCTATGGATGGTAAATTTGATATGATTATTACTAAATCTATTTCAAGATCTGCTAGAAATACATTAGATACTTTAAGTCATGTTAGACAATTAAAAGATAAAGGTGTTGATGTTTTTTTTGAAAAAGATAATATTAATACTTTAACTATGAATGGTGAATTATTACTTGTAATATTAAGGCCTTTATCACAACAAGAAAGTTAATATATTGGTGGTTATTACACTTGGATTAAAGATGAAAATGAGTCGTGGTGAAATGGTTGGGTTTAATAGATGTCTTGGGTATAGTTATGATAAAGATACTAAAGAAATATCTATTGTTCCAGAGAAAGCAGAGATAGTGAGAAAATACATATGTGACTTACTACTTGGAAAAAAAGTCCTGATGGTAAGATTATGAAATATGATATAGGCGTAGCTAAAAATTATCTTAATGAAGATGAAATGAAAAAATTAGAAAGACTTACTATTAGCTTTTTAGATTATGCAGAAGATATGGCAGAAGAACATCAAATAATGATTATGAATAATTGGATAAAAGAAATAGATGAATTGTTAAAATTTAGAAAGAAAATAAGAAATAATATTATAAAAAGTAAGATTAAAATTATGTGTTTATAATATATTTTATATATCAGTAGTATGCATTTTATATATGATTTAAATTTTAATGTTTCATTAAAATTTGTAAAAGAAAACGATTATGTAAATAAATTAATAAATAGACTTGAATATAAAAATTCAATTACTAAAAGCCAAATAGAAAAAATAAGGGGATGTACTTTAAAATATATAGAAAATAAAATAAAAATAGTAAAATAAGGGGATGAACTATGGAAGATACTTTACTAATTACTTCAAAAAAAATGAATAAATATCCAGAACTTATTAATTTATTAACTAAAAAACCACTAAATTTTAATAATAATATAATATCTATTGATGAAATTGCTAATAATTATAAATTAATTGAACAAGAAATAAATTATCACTTTGATAAGATTATAAAACCAATTCAAAACCACACAGATAACATCTGTATAATAACCAGTGATAATATAAATTCAACATTTGAAAATGTTGATGGGTTAATTACCAATTTAAAAGGTGTTGCTCTTGCAATATCGTTAGCAGATTGTCAAGGAATACTTTTGTATGACCCAATAAAAAAAGTAATAGGTAATATACATTCTGGTTGGAAAGGTACTTTTAATAAAATAATAGTAAAAGCAATTAACATTATGATTGATATCTATGGAAGTAATCCTAAAGATATTATAGTATATATAACTCCTAGTATTGGTAAGTGTTGTTTTGAAGTGGATGAGGAGTTAAAAAATAAGTTTATGATAAATTATCATGATATTGATAATTTAATTTCATTGGGAGAAATAAAAGATGGGAAACAAAAATATTACATTGATTTATTAGAAATAAATATAAAAAACTTAATAGATTTAGGAATAAGTAGAGAAAATATTGATGTAGCAGATATATGTACAAAATGCAATTCTAATAAATTCCATTCTTATCGTGCAGAAAAAGAAAAGTCGGGAAGAAATATATCAATTATATGTATGAAATGATTTATTTATATGTTAAAGTAATTATTATAAGGAGGAAAAATTATGGGATTATTTAGTAAATTATTTAAAGGACCTGAAGTTGATATAGATAAAAGCATTAAAAACGCCAAAAAAATGCGAGAATTATTTAATAGTGTTGTAGAAAATGGAGATAGTTATCAAATAATTTTTGGATATACAGAAGATGTGAGTAGGTTTAATTATGGTTTTGTTCATGGAAGTAAAACGAAAATTGGAAATTTAATTGTGGGATGGAATGATGATGATAATAGAGTTGTAGTAGTTCCTACAGTACCTAATCTTTCTGAATGTGGTGCCCCTACAATATATAATCATGAAGAAATATTAAAGGCTTATCGTAATAAATATCCAACGGACGCATTTATAATTTATCCTGATAAAAAAGGTTATATAGGTATTAATGCTTATGATTGGTTAGATGATGAGTCATTATATGTTTACGTTGAGCAAGAAAAAGAATTAGCAAAATTTACAGAGTTTTTTATGAATAAATTTATGAAAAAATAATTTTTTAAATTATAATAATATACTAGAAAATAAAATAATTATGATGTATAATTATTTTAGGAGGATGATATAATGGAACCAATTACTATAATAATAATAGTAATAGTAGCTATATTGGTATTACTACTTATATATGGAATATCCGTATATAATAAATTGGTTAATTATAAAAACAAAGTAGAAAATCAGTTTAGTCAAGTAGATATTCAATTAAAAAGAAGAGCGGATTTAATCCCTAATTTAGTAGAAGTAGTAAAAGGCTACACTAAACATGAAGAAGGAACATTTACAAAAGTTGTAGAAGCAAGAAATAAGGCTTTAAGTGCAAATTCTATTAATGAAAAAGTAGAGGCTAATAATGAATTATCAAGTGCTTTAAGTAAATTACTTATGCTATCAGAAGCATATCCAGACTTAAAAGCAAATGAGAATTTCTTATCACTACAAAGTGATCTTAAAGAAACAGAAGATAAAATTACTTATGCTAGGCAATTTTATAATGATTCAGCTATGTCTTTCAACAATATTGTGGAAATGTTTCCGTCTAACATAATTGCTGGGATGTTTAAATTCAAAATATATGAATACTTTAAAATTGATGAAAAAGAAAAAGGGACACCAAAAGTTAAATTTTAACTTTTGAAGTCTTTTTCTTTAAAAAGGAGTGAACTATGAAAAAGAAAATAGCAGTATTTTTAATAATGATGTTTATATTGCCTATATCAGCGTTTGCAGATACTATTTATAGTGTAAATATGGATATAAATATTCTAAAAGATGGAACTACTAATATTAAAGAAACATGGGATGTAAAAGCAGATAGTGGTAGTGAATGGTATAAAACAATGTATGAACTTAATAATTCAGAATTAACTAATTATAAAGTTCTAATGGATGGTAAAGAATTAAATTACAAAAATTGGGACGTTAACGAAAATCTTGATGAAAAAAGTGGTTATTATGGTATTAATCATACTTCCAAAGGTATAGAACTATGTTTTGGAAAAAAAGATTATCAAAGGCATACATTTGTAATTAGTTATACTTTATCAAATTATGTTTTTAATGTAGATGATGCTCAAGTTTTAGCATGGGTTATATATCCTAAAGCAGATGTTAATCAATTTAGTGCAGAAATATCTAGTTATTATAAATTTCCTGATACTTTAGATGTATGGGGATATGGATATAAAGGATATGCATATGTAGAAGATGGGGTTATTAAAATTAGTACAGAAAATAGTTTAAATGATGAATACGTATCTGTACTTGTTAAGTTCCCATTAAATACATTTAGTACAAATAATACAGATAGTAGATATCAAACATTTGATGATGTATATAAAGTAGCAGAAGAAGGTACTTTTGAATATGATTATGACTATGACTATGATTATGACTATAATTATGATAATGTTGTATCTTCTTATTTAATAATTTTGTTCTTGTTATTTGCTATAATACCAGTTATAGCTATATTAATTAGTTCAAAAAAAGGAATCTTTGGAAATTATGGATATATTGAAAACAAGACAATTACTAAAAGAAATACCCCAATGTTTAGAGAAATACCTTGTGACAAAGATATATATTATGCTAATGCATTAATAAAATTAAATAATTTTAATTATGTAGGAAGTAATATTTTTGGAGCTATAATTTTAAAATGGGTAAAAAATAATAAGATAATTTTTATAAATGAAAAAAAGGGAGTGTTTAATAAAGAAACTACAAAACTAGATTTACGAAGTAATCCAACATTCGATAATGAAAATGAGACAAAACTGTTTGAAATGATGTATAAAGCATCAAAAGATGGAATATTAGAAAGTAAAGAACTAGAAAAATGGTGTAAGAAAAATTATTCCAAATTTTTAAAGTTTTTTGACAAACTTGAAAATAGTAAAATAGATGAACTAAAAGAAAAAGGGCATATATATAAAAGAAAAAGTAGGCGTGAATGTAAAAGACGATATGTCATGGATGATAAAATTTATGATGATAGTAGTAAATTATTTGGATTAAAACTATATTTAGAAGAATTTTCTAGCATGGATACTAAAGAAGTAATTGATGTTCATTTATGGGATGAATATCTAATGTTTGCATATTTGTTTGGAATAGCAGATAAAGTAGCAAAGCAACTAAAGAAACTATATCCAGAAGTTGCTAGTCAAATGGATTTTGATTGTGATACTGTTATATTTATTAATAGTATATCAAGGTTAGGTATGTCATCTGCTAGCGCCGCTAGAAGTGCTAGAATGGCTGCCTTAAACTATCATTCTGGTGGAGGAGGTTTCTCATCAGGTGGAGGAGGAGGCTTCTCTGGAGGATTTTCTGGTGGAGGAGGAGGCTCTGCCGGAGGACGATAATATTAATTGTATAAAATGAATTGACAATAGTATAATTAATTAGATATAATTAAATAAATAAAAATTGCACTGCAAAACAAATGATATTACATATCGTTATGTATTCTACAGTACAACTGACAGGTATATACCGGGCTTTTATAGCAATAGATGAAAATGCATCTATGGGACAGTTTGTATTCCATAGCTTGCATTTTTTTATTTATATAAAAGGGTGCGCCAGTTCGGTGCTTAATATATAATTGGGTGAAACTCC
>ERZ1643249.4229-NODE-4229-length-12171-cov-5.001816_pt1 | contig 12171 bp, 23 predicted proteins | sample MGYA00579263_ERZ1643249 | MGnify/ENA primary metagenome ERZ1643249 (study PRJEB29033, sample SAMEA4952264) | chicken gut metagenome | biome: Broiler Chicken; feature: Gastrointestinal Tract; material: Caecum | place: Ireland | collected 2018 | study: Broiler...
ATTTCCGCCCGCAATCGCCGTCGTCAGATCCCCGCCTTCCCCTTTTGCGGATTGACTCTTATCCCCTCCGTCACTTCGTGACACCCCCCTTACCATAAGGGGAGGCATAAAAGGGGCACGCACCACCTCCCCTTGCCACAAGGGAAGGCATGGGAGTGCCCTTTCCTTTCCAATGGAACGCATGAGGAAACGGCGAACCGCCCATACTATGGCTCCCTTGCGCAAAAGCTGTCGGCACACGCCCGCCCCACACCTTGGCGCCCTTGTGCAAAGGGAGCTGGCATGCGCAGGCATGACTGAGGGATTGTCAAGCATGACTGAGGAATTGTCCCTGCTCCCGAATAAAAACTGCCCGCCCGCGAAAATTCGCGGGCGGGCACATCTTACATCCGGTTATCCGTCTCAGACCAATTCGATGACGGCGGTTTCCGAACCGTCGCCGCGGCGTTCGCCGAGGAGGTAAATCCTCGTATAGCCGCCGCCCTGACCGAGCTCTTCCTTTCTCGCCGCATACTTGGGGGCGATCTCGTTGAAGAGTTTGTCCATCAGGGGATGCTGGACGTCCTTGGTGCGCTCTTTATAGGCGCTCTTCTTCTCGTTGAACCCTTTGATCTCCTGCAAATCATAGGTCTTCGCCATGATCGCACGGCGGGCGGCGAGCTTCCTGGGACCGTCTTTGATGTTGGTCGCCTTGATTTCCTTGCCTTTCTTATCCGTCTGGGTGATCTCGAATTCGATATTGTCGTCATAGGTATTGACGGCTTTGGTGATGAGTTTTTCGACATACGGCCGAAGTTCCTTCGCCTTGGCGGCAGTCGTCTCGATGCGGCCGTACCAAAGGAGCTGGGAAGCCTGATTTCTCAAAAGGGCATTCCGCTGTTTGGACGTTCTTCCCAATTTGCCGGGCATAATGTTAATCCTCCTGTTTGCTTAATGACAGACCGTAAGACTCCAGCTTCTGGATGACTTCGTCCAGAGATTTTCTGCCGAGGTTGCGCACCTTGAGCATATCGTCTTCCGTCTTTTTGGTTAAATCTTCTACCGTGTGAATGTTGGCTCTCTTCAAGCAGTTGTACGAACGGACGGACAGATCCATCTCTTCGATCGCCATTTTGAGAACCTGCTGCTGTTTGTCGTCCTCCGTCTTGACGAGAATGTCCATTCCCTTGATCGTGTCGGAGAGGTTGACGAACAGATTGATGTGGTCCTGCATGATCTTCGCGGCGAGCGAAATGATCTCCTTCCCGGAGAACGTCCCGTCCGTCCACACTTCGAGGGTGAGTTTGTCGTAGTCCACCGCCTGCCCCACGCGGGTGGGCTCCACCGTATAGTTGACTTTCTGTACGGGGGTGTAGATGGAATCGACCGCGATATAATCGATGACGGGCTGCTTGTTTTCCTTGGCGGGTTTATAGCCCCTGCCGCGGCCGATCGTCAGTTCCGCATCGAACTTGCCGCCTTCGTCGATCGTGCAGATATACTGATCTTTGTTGATGACTTCGATTTCCGCATCCACGTTGAGGTCTTCGCCGGTGAGCACCGCGGGACCTTCCTTATAGATGTGCAGAACCTTTTCGTAGTCCTTGTCGATGACCTTTGTCTTGATGGCGAGCGATTTGAGATTGAGGATGATTTCCGTCACATCCTCCTTGATCCCCGCGACCGCGGAAAACTCGTGCTTTACGCTGCCGTCCAAAAATTTGATCCCTTCCACAGCCGCGCCGGGCAGGGCGGAGAGCAGGATTCTTCTAAGGCAGTTTCCTATGGTAAGACCGAAACCTTTCTCCAAGGGCTCGCAGACGACCTTCGCGTGGAAATCGTCGTTTTCGAGCACTTCGAGTTTTGGCATATCCATTTCGATCATTATGCTACCTCCTTATACCGTTCGATTATTTGGAGTACAACTCGACGATCATATGCTCCGCGATCTGGCTGTCGATGTCCTCTCTCGTCGGGAGCGCCAATACCTTTCCTTCTAATTTTTCTCTGTCGAACTCCACCCACTTCGGCATGTTGGAGCCAGCTTTGGTCTCTTTGAGCGCCGTAAAATACTTGTTGCCCTTGCGGTTTTCCTTGACGACCACGACGTCGCCCGCCTTCACGATGTAGGAGGGAATGGTGACCGTCTTTCCGTTCACGGCGATGTGCGCGTGATTGACGACCTGGCGCGCCTGCGTGCGGGAAGGCGCGATGCCCATGCGGTACACCACGTTGTCCAGGCGCCGCTCCAAAAGGGAGAGCATGTTTTCGCCCGTGACCCCCTTCATGCGGTCCGCCATCTCGTAATACTTGCGGAACTGTCCTTCCTGGACGCCGTAAATTCTCTTGGTCTTCTGCTTTTCGCGCAGCTGCAGCCCGTATTCGGAAACCTTCTTGCGGCCGGCGCCGTGCTGACCGGGCGTCACCGGGCGCTTGTTGAACGGGCACTTCTCCATGTAGCACTTATCCCCTTTCAGGAACAGCTTCGCGCCCTCTCTTCTGCAAAGTTTGCATTTTGCTTCTCTGTATACTGCCATTTTGGTGCCTCCTGATTAAACTCTGCGACGCTTGGGCGGTCTGCAGCCGTTGTGGGGAATGGGGGAAACGTCGGAGATCAGCGTGATCTCCAGATCGCACGCCGCCAACGCGCGGATGGCGGATTCCCTGCCCGCGCCCGGTCCTTTGACATAGACCTCGACGCTTCTCAGCCCGTGTTCTTTCGCGGCCTTTGCCGCCGTTTCCGCAGCCATCTGCGCCGCGAACGGAGTGCCTTTACGGCTGCCCTTGTAGCCGAGCGAACCCGCGCTCGACCAGGAAACCGCGTTCCCGCTCATGTCCGTGATCGTGACCAGGGTATTGTTGAACGAGGACTGGATATGCACCTGTCCCTTGTCTACTTTTTTGAGTTCTTTACGCTTGCGAGGAGCCGACGTCTTCTTAGCGTTTTTGTTGTCTGCCATAACTTTTCTCCTCCTGTATTACTTCTTCTTGCCCGCAATCGCGCGCGCGGGACCCTTGCGGGTATGCGCGTTCCGCTTGGTGCTCTGCCCGCGGACGGGAAGCCCCTTTCTGTGACGGATGCCGCGATAGCAGCCGATTTCCATCAGCCGCTTGATGTTGAGGGAAACTTCGCTGCGAAGTTCGCCTTCCACATGCAGGTTATGATCGATATATTCTCTCAGTTTGGAAACGTCGTTTTCGTCCAGATCCTTCACGCGCGTGTCGGGATTGATCCCCGTCGCGGCAAGGATTTTCTTGGACGTCGTAAGACCGATCCCGTAAATGTAGGTGAGACCGATCTCCACTCTCTTCTCTCTGGGTAAATCCACACCGGCAATACGTGCCATTGATTTCTAAACCTCCGTTTGATTTTCCGTGTTGTTTCTCGTTGTTTTATCGAAATATCTATCGCGAACAGACGGCTCGTCCGGGCAGTGGAAAATGCCCTTTCGCCCCGCCGTATTATTTTTGTGGCAAAAGCCGAAAATTTTCTTTTTAGACGCAAACAAAACCGATTTCCGTAAAAATTTTACGGAAAATCAGTCTGCCGCATGCCTTTTTCCGGCTTCCGGACGCAATTTTTGCGTCCCCTTTCCCCGTTTTCAGCCGCATAGAAACATTATACCATATTTTTCCGGGGAATGTCAAGCGTTTTTATCAGCCTTGTCTCTGTTTGTGGCTCTTGCTCTTGGAGCAGATGACCATCACCCTGCCGTTTCTCTTGATGACTTTGCACTTGTCGCACATGGGTTTTACAGAAGGTCTCACTTTCATTGTCTTTTCTCCTTGATTAGAATTGTTGCCGCGGAGGCCTTACGACTTGCTCCGCCAGGTGATCCTGCCCTTGGTCAGGTCGTACGGGCTCATCTCCAGCTTGACGTTGTCGCCTTCGAGAATGCGGATGTAATTCATTCTCAGTTTCCCGGAAATGTACGCCGTGATGACATAGCCGTTGGAAAGTTTCACTTTGAAGGTGGCGTTGGGCAGCGCCTCGATGACTTTGCCCTCCGCTTCGATCACATCGTCTTTGGACACAAAAATTTCCTCCGATTTTTTGTTTGCTCTCCGTATGGCGCCGCGCTCACAGGGTGAGTATTTCGACGCCGTCTTCGCGGATCACCAACGTATTCTCGTAATGCGCCGCCGGTTTTCCGTCCTTCGTAACCGCGCCCCAGCCGTCGGGCAGGATTCTGAGATGATAATCGCCCATCGCGATCATCGGCTCGACGCACAGCACGGTGCCCGCTTTGAGGCGCCCCCCCGTGCCCTGCCGCCCGTAATTGGGAACGGAAGGATCTTCGTGCATCTCCCTGCCGATGCCGTGACCCGTATAGGCACGGATCACGCCGTAGCCGAACGATTCGGCATACTGCTGCACCCGGTACCCGATGTCGTAGAGGGGGGTGCCGGCGCGCAGGCCTTCGATGCCCTTGAAAAAGCATTCCTCCGTCACGCGGACGAGCTGTTTCACTTCGGGCGATACTTCGCCGATGCAGAAAGTTCTGCACCCGTCGCCGTGGTAGCCGTTTTTATAGGCGCACAGATCGACGCTCACGATGTCCCCGTCTCTGAGGACGGTTTCGTCGTCGGGAATGCCGTGGACGACGACCTCGTTGACGGATATGCAGGCGGACGCCGGATACCCTTCGTAGCCGAGACAGGAGGGATACGCCCCCTCCGAACGGATATACCGGTCGACGAGTTCGTCCACTTCCTTGGTCGTCATGCCCGCTTTGATCTTCGAGCCCACGAACGCCAGCGTCTCTTTGACGATCCGGCAGGGTTCCCGCATCAGATCGATTTCTTTTTCGCTTTTGACAAAAATCATTTCCTGCCGATCCGTTTGTCGAGTTCGGCGAATATCTCGCCCGAAAGCACTTCGGGAGGCGCGTCCGTGCCCGTGAAATTGAGGATGATGCCCTTGCGGGTGTAATAATCGATGAGGGGCGCCGTCTGCTCGGTATATACTTTCAGCCGGCTCTCCACCGTTTCGGGGTTATCGTCCTTGCGCTGATACAGCTCGCCGCCGCACCGCTCGCAGGTCGTCCTGTCGTTCAGCGTGGAGACGTGATAGCTCTCGCCGCAGTCCCGGCACACCCGCCTGCCGCACAGCCGCGCCATGAGCAGGGAAAAATCGATGTTGATATTGATGACCGCGTCGATCGTCGCGAATTTGTCCAGCGCCTCCGCCTGCACGAGGGTGCGGGGAAAGCCGTCCAGAAGATAGCCGTTTTTGCAGTCCTCTTTCGCGAGCCTGTCTTTGACGATCTCGCAGGTCACTTCGTCGGGGACGAGCTGTCCCTTGTCCGTGTACGATTTGGCGAGCAGCCCGATGGGGGTGCCGTTTTTGATGTTCTCGCGGAAGATGTCCCCCGTCGAGATGTGCGGCAGTCCGTACCGATCGGAAATGCGGGTCGCCTGGGTGCCCTTTCCGGCGCCGGGCGCGCCGAGCAAAATGATGTTCATCGCATAACTCCCTTACAGGATTTTCGCGTCCGCACGCCTTGGGGGTGCGGACGCCCGTTTTGTTCTTATTTCAGGAATCCTTTGTAATTCTTCATCATCATCTGCGCCTGCAGCTGCTTCTCGAATTCCATCGCCACCGAAACCACGATGAGGATACCCGTCGTGGAGAACACGTTGACGAGGTCGTAGGAAGCCCATGCGAAGAGCAGGGACGGGATGAAGGCGACGAGGGAAAGATAGATGGCTCCGAACAGCGTGATGCGGTTGGATATCTTCTTTAAGTACGCCTCCGTGGCTTTGCCCGGGCGGATGCCCTGGATGAAGCCGCCGTTCTGCTGGATACTCTTGGAGATGTCCTCCGGATTGAACTGCATCTGTGCATAGAAGAAGGAGAATCCGAAGATGAGCAGGCAGAGAACCACCGAATAGATGATGCGCCCCGCAACGTTCGTCGCCGAACCGGAGAACCAGTTGGTGAGGAAATCATCGAACGCGCTGCCCGGCCAGAAGAGGCTGGAAAGCATCTGCGGGAAACTGATGATCGAGAAGGCAAAGATAAGGGGCATGACGCCGCTGCCCGAGATCCGGATGGGGATCACGGACGACTGTCCGCCGTACATCTTTCTGCCCTTGATCTGCTTGGCATACTGCACGGGAACCTTTCTTTCGGAAAGGTCGACGTAGATGATCGCGAAGAACAGGACCACGCAGACGATTATAAAGGCGATCAGCTCCCAGATGACGTTGATGTCGGAAGTCATCTCGATGACTTTCCGGACGATCTGCTGTCCCGCCGTGGAGAGAATACCCACGAAGATGATCATGGACTGACCGTTGCCGACGCCGTAATCGGTGATGCGTTCGCCCAGCCACATCACGAGCAGGGCGCCCGCCGTATAGACGATGGTCATGAACAGCCCGGCAAGCCAGGTCTGATCGAAGAAGAGGGAAGCCTGAATCGCCCCTTCCGAATTCGCGAAATTGACGATGATGCCGACCGATTGGATGACGGCGAGCAAAATCGTGAGATAACGGGTATATTGCGAAATCTTCTTTCTGCCCTCTTCGCCCTGTTTGGAGAGGCGTTCGAGGGGAGGGATGCCCACGCAGAGCAGCTGCATGATAATGGACGCGTTGATGTACGGCCCGATACCGAGCGCGAACAGCGTGCCGTTGGCGAGCGCGCCGCCCGTGATGCTGCTCATCAGCGTGAGGAACGCATTGGAGTTTTCCGAAGTGCTGTCAAACAGCTCGGAAAACACCGAATGGTCGAGACCGGGAACGGGGATGTAGCAGCCGATGCGGAAAACCAGCAGCAGCAAAAGCATCATCAGCACCTTCCGGCGGATGTCCTTGACCTTGAAAGCATTGATTAAGGTTTGTAACATAGTAGTCTCCGATATAGGGTTAAGTCCGGAAACCCCGCCCGACGTCGGACGCAGCCGGCGGCCGCGGATGTCCGGGCGCCGTTTTCCGAACGGATTTTTCGACAGGAGGTCAATGACACAGCACCCCCGCCCATCGGAGCCGCGTAAACCATACGCGGCGTATTACGGAAATAAACGCGAACCACGGAAAATCGCCCCGCGGGGCAATCTTCCGCGCATCGTTTATTTATTCCTGGACCTCCGCAGTCCCCTTCGCCGCTTCGATCGCCTCTTTGGCGGAAGCGGAAAATTTCGCCGCTTTGACGGTGAGCGCGACCTTTATCTCGCCGCTGCCCAGCACTTTGAGTCCGCAGTTGTTCTTGACTGCCTTCGCAAGCCCGTTTTCCATGACGAAATCGTAATCGACCACCGTCCCCGCGGGAAGTTCCGCAAGATCGGAAAGATTGACGATGACGTAATTCTTTTTCGCGTTGTGGTTAAACCCTCTCTTGGGCACACGGCGCGCGATGGGCATCTGACCGCCTTCGAATCCGGGACGAACGCCGCCGCCCGAACGCGCCCACTGACCCTTGTGACCTTTGCCCGCCGTCTTGCCCTGGCCCGAACCGATTCCCCGGCCCAGCCTCTTGACGGATCTTACTGCTCCCTCTGCGGGAGAAAGCGTATCTATTCTCATTGATCAGTCTCCTTGAACAGTTTCAGTCTTCACGAGATGCCGGACCTTCCGGATCATCCCCTGAACCGCGGGCGTATCTTCGAGCTCTCTCGAAGAACGGATTTTGCGCAATCCCAGCGCCGCCACGGTGGCTTTCACCCCCGCGACTTCGCCGATGGTGCTCTTTACGAGCGTCACTTTGATTTTAGCCATATCCTTCCTCCTCAGCCCAGAATTTCTTCCACGGCTTTACCGCGCAGCGCCGCCACCTGTTCCACCGTTTTCAGCTCCATGAGCCCCGCGACCGTCGCCTTGACGCAGTTGCCGGGATTCTGGGTGCCGTGGGACTTGGTGCGGATGTTCTTGATGCCGACCGCTTCCATGACCGCACGGACGGGACCGCCCGCGATCACGCCGGTACCTTCGGCAGCGGGCATCATGAGCACCGCGCCGCGGCCGAATCTGCCGATCACCTGATGAGGAATGGTGTTGTCCACCACCGCGACGGCATTCATGTTCTTCTTGGCGCGCAGGGTGGCTTTCTCGATCGCTTCGGGCACTTCGCGCGCCTTGCCGGTGCCGACGCCCACTTTGCCGGCGCCGTCGCCGACGACCACGAGCGCCGCAAAGCGCATATTCTTGCCGCCCTTGACCGTCTTGGAGACGCGGTTGACCTCGATGAGCTTCTTGATGAGTCCGTCGTCCTCCGCCTGTCTGCGCTGCGGCCTTCTGTTTTCTCTTTTTTCGTCTGCCATTGTCGTCTCTCCTCTCAGAATTTAAGTCCGGCTTCTCTCGCGCCGTCTGCGACCGCCTTCACACGTCCCGTGTAAAGATAGCCGCCTCTGTCGAAAACAACCGTTTCGATGCCCTTCGCCATCGCCCTTTCCGCGGCGGTGGCGCCGACCACTTTGGCAGCGTCCGTCTTGCTCAGCCCCGCGATCTTCTCCTTGACGGCTTTGTCCATCGTGGACGCGGAAGCCAGCGTAACGCCGCCCTTCGCGTCGCCGGGACGATCGTCGATCACCTGGACATAGATGTGATTGAGGCTCCTGTATACGTTCATGCGGGGGGTATCCGCCGTCCCCGTGACCGTCTTCCTGACACGGGCATGACGTTTCTGTCTGACCGTATTTTTATCGATTTTCGAAATCATACTTTAACGCTCCTTATTTCTTGCCCTTGCCGGAAGTCTTGCCTTCCTTATGCTCGACGTACTCGCCCTTGTAGCGGATGCCGTAGCCGTGATAAGGTTCGGGTTCCCTGACCTTCCGGATGTTCGCCGCTGTCTGGCCGACGAGTTCTTTGCTGATCCCGGAAACCGTGATTTCGGTGAGGGAGGGGCACTCGAACTTGATCCCTTCGGGAGCCGTGATTTCGACGGGGTGGGAATAGCCGACGTTGAGGACGAGCTTGTTCCCCTGCGCCTGCGCCTGCGCCTTCCAGCCGACGCCCTTGACTTCCAGCCCCTTCGTGAAGCCGTCCGTGACGCCCTTCACCATGCCGGCGAGCAGCGCCCTGTACAGCCCGTGACGGGCGTTCGTCTCGGCGCTCTCGTCCAGCGTTTTGAGGACGATATGGCCGTTCTCGACCGCGATGTCGAGATTGCCGGACACGTCGCGCGACAAAGTGCCCTTGGGGCCTTTGACCGTCACGACCTTGTCCTTGAATTCCATAGTTACTCCCGCGGGGACCGCGATGGGCATTTTACCGATTCTTGACATAGTCGTTACCCTCCGTTTACCACACGTAGCAGAGGACTTCGCCGCCGACGCCCGCCGCTTTCGCCTGCTTGCCCGTCAGGATGCCCTTGTTCGTGGACAGGATGACCGTCCCCAGACCGTTGAGCACTTTGGGCATGTCTTCCACGCCCGAATAGGTGCGCAGACCCGGTTTGGAGATCCTTTTAAGCCCGGTGATGACCGACTTCTTGTCGCTGTATTTCAGCGTGATCGCGATCTTCCCGTTATAACCGTCTTCGACGATCTTCACGTCTTTTACGTACCCTTCGGAAAGGAGGATGTCCGCGATCGCCTTCTTCATGTTGGAAGCGGGGATTTCCACCGTCTCCTTCTTCGCCGTGATCGCGTTTCTGATTCTTGTGAGCATATCTGCGATAGGATCTGTCATGTTCGTTTCCTCCTGTTACCAGCTCGACTTCCGCACGCCGGGGATCTCTCCCTTGTACGCGAGATTGCGGAAGCAGATACGGCACACGCCGTACTTGCGCAGCACCGCGTGCGGTCTGCCGCAGATGGAGCATCTCGTGTACGCTCTCGTGGAATACTTGGGCGTTCTCTGCTGTTTATTGATCATTGACTTCTTTGCCATGTTCGTCTCTCCTTACTTCTTGAAAGGCATGCCGAGCGCGCGGAGCAGCTCTCTCGCCTCTTCGTCCGTGTTCGCGGTGGTCACGATGCAGATGTCCATGCCCCGGATCTTCTCCACCTGATCGTAGGTGATTTCGGGGAAGATGAGCTGCTCTTTAAGCCCCACCGAATAGTTCCCGCGGCCGTCGAAGGCCTTGTCGGAAACCCCGCGGAAGTCCCTCGTGCGAGGGAGCGCGTTGGAGATGAACTTGTCGTAGAAATCGTACATCCTGTCGCCGCGGAGGGTCACTTTGATGCCGACCGTCTGCCCCTCTCTCACCTTGAAGTTGGCGACCGATTTCTTCGCCTTGGTGAGGATGGGCTTCTGTCCGGAAATCAACTTGATCTCGTTCTCCGTCGTCTGGATGGACTTCGCGTTGTCCTTGATGTCGCCGAGACCGGTATTGATCACGATCTTCACGAGCTTGGGGCATTGCATCACGGATTTGTATCCGAATTTCTTCATGAGGAAAGGCACTACTTCTTTTTCGTACTTTTCTTTGACTCTGTTTTTATAAACTTTCTCTGCCATGTCTCTACCTCGTTACTTGTTCTCCGTCTCGGTGGTTTCGGCAGCCGCCTTCGCCGCGCGCTTTCTCACGCGCTTCTTGGGCGCCTGTTCCTCGGCGGCGGGAGCGGCTTTCGCCTTGCCCGCATACGCCTTGTCGAGCACCGCGCCGCATTTGCCGCAGACGCGGACTTTTTTTCCGTCCGCGATCGAATGCTTCACCCGCGTCGCTTTGCCGCAGGTCGGGCACACGACCATGACGTTGGAGGCGTCGATGGGGCCCGGTTCGGAGACGATCTTGCTCGTCTCGTTCGCCTTTCTCGCCTTCTCGTGCTTCTTCTGAATGCGCACGCCTTCTACGACGACCGTATTCGCCTTGGGGGATGTGGCAAGGATTTTTCCCTGTTTGCCCTTGTCTTTGCCGGCAATAACAAGTACGTTATCATTGATTTTTACGTTCATTGTTTCTTCCTCCTGACGAATTACAGCACTTCGGGAGCGAGGGAGATAATCTTCATGTAATCCTTATCTCTCAGTTCCCTGGCGATCGGCCCGAAGATACGGGTGCCCTTGGGCTGTTTCTGGCTGTCGATGATGACCGCCGCGTTGTCGTCGAATTTGACGAAGGTGCCGTCCGCCCTTCTGATTCCCTTGGAACTTCTGACGATGACCGCTTTCACGACGTCGCCTTTCTTCACCGAGCCGCCGGGGGCAGCCGATTTCACGCTCGCCACGATCACATCGCCGATATTGCCGGTTTTACGGAAGGAGCCGCCAAGCACTCTGATGCACATAAGCTCTTTTGCGCCCGAATTGTCGGCCGCTTTCAGTCTGCTCTGAGGTTGTATCATAACTCGTTATCTCCTTAAATTACTTGGCCCTCTCGACGATTTCGGCAACTCTCCAGTTCTTGTCCTTGCTGAGCTTTCTCGTCTCGACGATCCGCACCTTGTCGCCCACGCCGCACTCGTTCTCTTCGTCGTGCGCCTTGAGCCGCTTGGTCTTGGTGACGGTCTTTTTATAGAGGGGATGCTTGCTCCTGTCCGTGATTTCCACCACGACCGTCTTATCCATCTTGTCGGACACCACAAGTCCGATTCTCTCTTTTCTAAGATTTCTTTCCATGATTGCTCCTCCTCGTTACGCCTTGAGTTCCCTCGCGCGGATCTCCGTGTTCACGCGCGCGATGTCCCTCTTGCAGGTCCTGATGGAGATCGGGCTTTCAAGCTGCCCGCTCGCCTGACGGAAACGGAGATTGAAAAGTTCGCTTTTGAGTTCCGCAAGTTTCGCCGTGAGCTCGGCGCTCGTCATCTCTTTGACTTCTTTTGCTTTCATTTCTGTTCACCGCCTTCAGCCTGCTCCGCAGCCGCGGGAGCCGCTTCTTTTTTGACAAACTTGCACTTGACGGGCAGCTTGTTCCCGGCCAGCCGCATCGCTTCCCTTGCGTCCGCTTCGCTCACGCCCGCCATTTCGAACATCACTCTGCCCGGCTTCACCACCGCGACCCAGTATTCGACGTTGCCCTTACCGGAACCCATACGGGCTTCGGCGGGGTGCTTCGTGATGGGCTTGTGGGGGAAGATGTCGATCCAGACCTTGCCGCCGCGCTTGATGAATCTCGTCATCGCGATACGGGCGGCTTCGATCTGGTTGGACTTGATCCAACCGCACTCTTCGGCGACAAGTCCGTATTCCCCGTAAGCGACGGTATTGCCCTTATGCGCAGCGCCGGTCATTCTGCCTTTGTGCTGCTTTCTTCTCTTCACTCTCTTGGGAATTAACATTTACTGCTCTCCTCCTTCAGCCTGC
>ERZ1643249.4230-NODE-4230-length-12169-cov-5.108965_pt1 | contig 12169 bp, 5 predicted proteins | sample MGYA00579263_ERZ1643249 | MGnify/ENA primary metagenome ERZ1643249 (study PRJEB29033, sample SAMEA4952264) | chicken gut metagenome | biome: Broiler Chicken; feature: Gastrointestinal Tract; material: Caecum | place: Ireland | collected 2018 | study: Broiler...
TGTGTATTGCAAGGAAAATCAACGCAGTATGGCGGAAAAAGACCCGCCGTTTGGGCATATTGACATGTTTCAAACATGGCCTAGGAGCTCCGGCGGCCTCCGGGCCGCAGGCCGTATTCCTGAATCCTCCGGCAGAGCGTCTGCCTCGGAATGTCCAGAAGCTGGGCGGCCCGGGAGACGTTCCCGCCCGCTGCCCCCAGCGCCCTTTGAATCAGCCCGCGCTCATATTCCTGCACCGCCTGGCGCAGGGGGCGGAGGGTTGGGATGGACTCCGGCCGCGCCCCCTCCTCCGCCAGGGGGAAGGGCGGCTGGGCGCCGGACGCGGGAAGCTCCTCCAGAGCCTCCAGGCCCAGAACCTGGGAGGAGGGCTCCACCCGGCTCATGGCCGATACGATCCGGTGCTCCAGCTCCCGCACATTTCCGGGCCAGTCGTATGCCTCCATCCACTCCGCCAGCTCCCCGGAAATATACTGAATGTGCTTGTGGAAGGTTGCGTTATGCTTGTTGACATATAGATTGATGAAGGGACGAATATCCCCCTTGCGCTCCCGCAGGGGCGGGATGCGGATGGACATCATGCTCAGGCGGTAGTAGATGTCCTGGCGCAGCTGGCCGCTGCGGATGGCCTGGAGGGGGTCCACATTGATGGCGGCGATGACCTTCACGTCCACGCACTTGGTCCGCCGCCCGCCCAGACTGCGGAAGCGTCCGTCCTGAAGGACCCGGAGCAGCTTGGACTGAAGCTGGACCGGCATGGCGTTGATCTCGTCCAAAAAGAGGGTCCCGCCGTCCGCCAGCTCAAAGAGCCCTTTGTTTTCCTCCGCGCCGGTGAACGCCCCCTTGGCCGTGCCGAAGAGGATGCTCTCCAGCAGGGTCTCCGGCAGAGCGGCGCAGTTCTGGGCAATGAACGGCTTGGCGCTGCGCCGGCTGGCGTTGTGAATGGCCTGCGCCACCACTTCCTTTCCGGTGCCGGTCTCCCCGTAAATCATAACCGGAAGGTCGCAGGACGCCGCCACCGGAATATAGTCCCGCACCCGCTTCATGGCCGCGTCCTCCGCAATCAGGTCGTCCAGTGTGAATACGGCGGCGTCCCGCATGGCCATTTTTCGGGCGTCCCCGTGAAAATAGCCGGAGACGTCCACCTGGAGCAGCCCCTCCGGGGCCTCCGGACGGACGCCCGGCTCCTGGGTGGACAGGTCGATGGCCCCCACAATCCGCCCCCCGCATTTGATGGGGATGGACAGGGAGGTGATGGTGATTCCGTCCCGCCCCCTGGTCTTTAAAAACTGGTTTTCCACGTAGGCCGGGGCGCCCCGCTCCATCGCCTTGATGGTGGTGCTGGTCTGAGGGGTCAGATTCTCATAGACGTCCAGGAAATTCTTCCCCACCAGCTCCTCTGAGCCCTGGTCCTGGCCCAGCTTGTTGTTGAACTTGGCGGTGAACAGAATCTCCCCCTCCAGGTTGATGATGGTGATTCCGTCAATATAGCCCTTTCCGTGAAACAGCTCCTGCAAAAACTTCATTGCCGCCCGCCGCCTTTCTGATGGACCTGTTTTCTCCTATCATATCAGACGGGGCGCGGAACCACAAGATCACTTCAGCTCCCCCTCCGCCGGGCGGTTCAGGGGCAGCTTGATCCACCACCACTTGAAGATCAGATTGACGACGATACAGGCCGCGAAAATCACCAGGTAAAGCCCGATGAACTGCCAGTGCTGCCCGTGGAGCAGCATGCCGGGGGCCATGGACCAGGCGAACATCTCGAAGGGGGTGGTGAGAGGGCCGGTCAGGGCCGTGTCGTTGAGGGTCTTGGACTTGTTCTCCGGGTCCACAATGCGCAGCAGGATAAAACCGATGGCAAACACGCCGGTGGAGTAGCCCCACACAAAGAGGGAGCGCTCAAACCAGCTGCCCTTGTTCATGGCCGGGCCGAAGTACATCAGGGTGAGCACCACCAGCACCATGCCGAACAGCAGCAGCATCAGCAGGGGGACGGCGTACTCCACAATCACGGAGATCTTGATGGAGGCGATGCCGAAAAACACCAGGTAGTCGGTGGCTGTGCCGGAAATACGGCTGATCACCGTATTGTCGATATAATGCCCCACTCCCGTCTTTTGAAAACACAGGAACATGACAATGGCGATGATAAAGGCCAGCAGATAGCTGGGCAGATCCAGCCCCGTGGCGTTTTTGATCCAGCCGTTGGCCAAAAATCCGGCGCCGGAGGCCACCAGCAGCAGGGCCAGGTGCCAGGCCAGGGGGTCCAGCACCACAGAGGCCACCGTCTCCCTGCCCATGGAGCCGCGCTTGTCCTCATCCCGGATCAGGCCGGTCTTCAGGTCGCCGGAGATGTACTGGAAGCTCTCAATATACTTGGTCCAGCCCCGCTTTGTGCCGATCTTGATGAAGAACAGCCCGCCGAAGATTCCCGAGAGGATTCCCACCGTGGCGCAGGTCATGCCGATGTCGGTGGCGTCGGTGAAGCCCAGCTCCGCCATTTTAGAGCCCACCGCGGCGGCGGTGCCGTGGCCGCCGGAGAAGCCGGAGGCCAGCAGGAATCCGAAGCCGTAGTTGATCTCCGGGAACAGCCGGGAGATCACCAGCACGCCGAACAGGGGCGCAAAGGCGAACTGGATCGCCTGGGCCAGCACTTTATAGGAGAAGTAGGAGCCCACCCGGTCTAGCTCCGACTTGAACTCCTTCTTGGAGAAGGAGAAGCCGTTCATGCCCACGGCGGCAAAGATCAGGATGATCAGCGCGCCGGGGTAGTCCCCGATGGAACCGGAAAAGGGCAGGACGTTCAGCCCCTGGTTGCCCAGGGCCAGGGCGATAAAGCCGGCAATCATGCTGGCGGGGACAAAGAACTTCTGAACCAGGCCCACCTTGGCCCGGATCAGCTGTCCCACCATAATAAAGAGAGAGGCAATGGCAAAATCGAGCAGAAAATCGTTGACAGTCACTTGAGTTCCTCCTAAAGTTCCCCCGTCCCCTCCGGCGGAGGGCCCGCCGGAGGGGCACAGGATCAGAGTTGGATAAAGTTGCTGGACTTGGTGCCGGTGGCGGCGGGAGCCGGGTCCAGCTTCTCCCCGGCGATTCCCAGAATGTCCTCCGGACGAATCCAGGGCCGGTTCTGGATGGCGCTGGTCTCCTCGTGGGTCAGATAGCCCCGGTAGGCGGTGAGGCTGCGGCGGAGGAAGCCGTCCTTGGCGCAGGCGGCGGCCACCCCGTTGTTGAGGATGGAGCGGAAATGGGGCAGCATGGAGGCCGCGTAGGCGATGGAGGTGGACTGGGCAATGGCACCGGGGATGTTGCTGACACAGTAGTGGACCACGCCCTCCTCAATGTAGCGGGGATCGTCATGGGTGGTCTCATGGAAGGTCTCAATGGCCCCCACATCGTTGCTGATGTCCACAATGACGGAGCCCTTCTCCATGGAGCGGACCATCTCCCGGTCGATCATAAACTCGGTGGCGTCCTTGGGCCAGCGCACGCAGTTATAGACCACGTCGATCTCCGGCAGCAGCTTTTTCAGGTTATAGCGGTTGGAGATCTGGGTGTTGACCTCCTCGTTGAACTGCTTGCCGATGTCCCGCAGCGTGCCGATGTTGATATCCATGACCGTCACCCAGGCCCCCAGGGCGTGGAGCACGGACACACAGGCCCGGCCCACGGTGCCGCCGCCGATGACCAGGGCCTTGACGCCGGGGGCTCCGCCCAGTCCACTGACAAATTTTCCTTTTCCTCCATGGATGGACAGCAGGGAGTCCAGCCCCATCAGCGCCCCCAGCTTGCCGGCCGCCTCGCAGTTGGGGGAGCCGTACCGGTGGGCGTCCTCGGCGGTAAACGCGATGCACTTGCTGTCCAGCAGCGCCTGCACCTCCTGGGGGTGGGCGGCGGGGTGGATGCAGGTGAGCACAATCTGATTCTCCCGCAGCAGGGGGAATTCACAGGGCTCCAGCTCCTTCACCTTGGTGACAAAGTCGCAGGTCCCATAGATCTCCTCCATGGTGTCCACCAGCTTGGCGCCCTCCTGAGCGTACTGCTCGTCCGCGAAGCCGGCGCCCGCGCCCGCGCCCCGCTGCACATAGACCTCGTGGCCGTCGCGCACAATGGCCTCCACTTCCGCGGGAGTCACGATGGTGCGGTACTCGCCCGGCTTAATATCCTTTAACAGTCCAAATTTCATAGGGAATCCCTCCATTTTTCTTTGCCGCGGCCTGCCGCAAGCAGCGTTTACCGTGTGGCCGCCTTGGCGTTCTGCTTTCCATAGCGTGCAAATTTCATACCAACTTCAGCCCAGCCGTCTTGCCCGCCCCAGAGGAGTCCCAGGCCCATTGCAGGCCCGGAATTCTCCCAGGCGGCCGGGAACTGCCCATAATTGAGACAAGCAAAGCGCTCAATTATGAGGATTTTCTCAATTTTGGTCATTCGGGGGGCATTCCCCCGGACACTCCGGGCGGGCGCGTCCCTTGGAAGCCGGAGCACTCCATGTCAAATTTTTGCCTTCCGATTTTACCATAACATCCGCAAGAATACAAATCCAAATCCGGCGGAAGGACCGGCTCATGCCGCAGTTTCCGCGGCTTCCAACGGTTCCAGGAGGACCGCGCCCGTACATCAGAGCCGCCGCGTCCGAGGCGCAGGCCGGAAAAATTATGTGTTTCGCTTTCAGTATTTTTTCTCTACATGGGCAAAATAAGAATCACTTTGACCGTTGGAGGGAAATTACATGGACAAACGGAGCATCACGAGCACGGAGCTGGCCGCCTTTGCCCGGCAGCTGCGGGAGCAGGAGCGCGCCCCCGGCACCATTGAAAAATACATTCGGGACGTATCCGCGGCGTCCGCCTGGCTGCGCGGAGCGGAGGTCACCCGGGACGGGGCGGCGGCCTGGCGGGACAGTCTGCTGGAGCGGGGATACGCCCCCGTCACCGTCAATTCCATGGTGGCGGCGGTAAATCAGTTTTTCACCTTTCTGGGCTGGGAAGACTGTAAAATCAAGTCCCTGAAAATTCAGCGCAGGCTGTTCCGGGACGACCGGCGGGAGCTCACCCGGGAGGAGTACCAGCGGCTTCTGGACGCCGCCCACGGGCTGGGGCGGGAGCGGCTGGCCCTGCTGCTGGAGACCATCTGCTCCACCGGCATCCGGGTGAGCGAGGTGAAGTATATCACCGTGGAGGCGGCGAACTCCGGGAAGGCGGAGATTTCCCTGAAGGGGAAGCTGCGGACGATTCTGCTGCCCGGCAGGCTGTGCCGGAAGCTGAAAAAGTACGCCAAAGCGCAAAAAACCGCCTCCGGCGAAATTTTTCGAACCAGAAGCGGAAAGGGCCTGTCCAGAAGGCAGATTTGGGGCGAGATGAAGCGGCTGTGCAAGGCGGCGGGGGTAGCGCCCTCAAAGGTGTTTCCTCACAACCTGCGCCACTTGTTTGCGCGGACCTTTTACAAAGTGTGCCGGGATGTGGTAAAGCTGGCCGACGTGTTGGGCCATTCCAGCGTTGAGACCACCCGCATCTACCTCATCTCCACTGGAACGGAACACGCCAGAGTGCTCGCGCGGATGCGGCTGCTGCTGTAACCAAAATTAATGTTTTGTTTACCTCGAACAAAACACCCCAAAATTTTACATATAAGTTAAGTGCATTGTAGCACGAAGCGTCTGACATTTCAAGGTTGTACCTCCAAATTTAGGCGCGAAAATTCGGGCTGCGCAGAAGTCGAATTCTGGGCAGTCGGATTTTCGCGCCTTTTTTTCGTGTTATGGAGGGGTTTTGCGGGTTCTTCCCCCTTGAATTGTTTCAGGTTCCTGATGAAACGCCGGATAATATTCCTAAAACATTAATTTTGCCTACACCGGGAAAGGGGCGGATGGACATGGGCGCGGAGCGGGAGGGAGCTCGGTTTTCTCTGGAGCTGGAGCTGACCACGGAACAGCTGGAGGCCTATCTGGAGCAGCTGGCCCGCAAAGGCAGAGCCGCCGGAACACTGGAGACCTACCGGCGGAATGTATACGCCCTGTACCGCGACCTTCCGGCGGACAAGCGCCTCCGGCCCGGCACGCTGGAGGCATGGCGGAAGGCGCTGCTGGAGCGGGGCTATTCTCCGCGGACGGTAAATGTGCGCCTGGCCGCCGCCAACGGCCTGCTTGCCTTTCTGGGGCGGCGGGATTTACAGCTGGTGGGGGCGCTGGAGGTGGACGGCGGCTCTCCCGAGCTGACCCGGGCGGAGTATCTGCGCCTTCTGTCCGCCGCCCGGCTCCTGGGGCGGGAGCGCGCCTATCTGATGACCAAGCTCTTTGGCAGCACGGGACTTTCCGTGCAGGAGCTGCCCAAAATCACCGTGGAGTTCCTTCAGGGGGAGCCGGTTCTGGTCCGCAGCGGCGGAATGCTCCAGCCGCTGCGCCTGCCGGAATTTCTGCGGCGGGAGCTGCTCTCCTTCGCACGGCGGGAGGGAATCTCCTCCGGCCCGCTGTTCCGCACCCGAAGCGGCGCTCCCATGGGCCGGACAGCGGTGGCGGACCACATCAAGCGGCTGTGCCGGGCCGCCCAGGTGGACGAGTCAAAGGCAAATCCGCGCTGTCTCAGGCGGCTGTGGCAGGCCACGCAGGAGAGCATTCGGGCCCAAGTAGACGCACTGGTGGAACAGGCCTGCGACCAGCTGTTCGAGACGGAACAGCTGGCCATCGGCTGGAACGCAGGAAAGGAGGTGAGGAACATGTAACCCGCGCTTCCCCTGTCCCGGGGCAATGGGATCGTGTAATCTAAACTGTAAAGGAGGAAAACCAAAATGAACAAGCGGATTTTGTCAAGCGCTCTGGCTCTGTGCATGGTCGGCTCCATGCTCCCCGCCGCGGCGCTGGCCGCGGAGGCCGGACCGTCAGCCATTGGGATGACCGTCATGGGCGAAGCTGCCCAGCCGGATGGTCCCGCGCTGAAAACCACCATCGGCAACGGCACGCCCGTCTCCCTCGACGGCATCTCTCTGGTTGCCAGCGAGGCGGTAGATTTCCAGGTGCAGGACGGCTATGGCTCTGCACAGGATGTGATCTACGTCTCTGCTGCCGCTGACGGTTCCGCGACCTTGACCGCCCGCATCGCCGCCGGGTCCAGCGGCGAGATTCAGACCGCCTCTATCAGCCTGACCAGCGGCGATGACGTGACCTGGACGGGCAGCGGGTCCGGCTTTGCCGGTGTGTCGGTGGGCGCTCTGGCCAACGAGCTGGGCAACCGCGCCATTACCATTCCCGCCGGTGGCATGGTCAGCCAGGCCGACAGCTCTTCCAGCCCGGAGGCCGTCCTGCGTGCCAACCAGGATGCGGAAAACACCTATCTGTACCTGTATCCCGCCGATTTGGAGGAGTATACCATCTCCTTTGTGGTGGGCGCAAACACCTATACCTTCGTTCAACCCGCCGGGACGGAGCTCTTTGCTCCCCTGGGCCTGGAACTCTCCGGCTCTACTCTGATGTGGTACTCCGACCCGGACTTTGAAGAGGAGGCCCAGGTCAGTGGCGCCGCTTCCCAGGATGTGACCTTCTACGGCAAGTATACCGCCGAAGCGGGCGCCACTTCCTTTGACGACGCACTGACCAAGCTGCTGGACGGCGACACCTCCGGTCTGATCGACGGCGCGCTGCCCATCAGCGACACGGAGGACTTCGGGGCCTTTGTTGTCCGTGCGGCCGAGGTGCCAGCCGGTCAGCTGGTCCGCCTGCAGGACAACATTACTTTAACGGGTACCTACACTGCCATCTCCGGCTTCAAGGGCGACTTTGACGGCGACAACCACACAATTACCGGCGGCACCTTTACCGCTGCCGGCGACAACGCCGGTATGTTTGCCACGCTGGGCGCTTACAATGGCCGCGGCCAGCGGGTCGCTAACCTGACGCTGGAAAGCGTTACTGTAAATGCAAGTGGCGCAGACTATGCCGGTATTCTGGTTGGCAACTCCAGCGGTTCGGAAACCTCGGAAGACAAAATGGTCCTGATTCGGAACGTCCAGGTCAAGGATTCTGAGGTCAGCGCCCGCAGCGCGGGCGGTATCGCTGGTTTTGCAATTTGGACCAGCATTCGTTTCTGCTCGTCGGATGAGCTTACGAATGTCACCTGTACGGTCAATGGCGGCGGAATTGCCGGTATTTCTTACGGCCGGATCCGTGACTGCTACTCCAGAGCTACCATTGATTCCACTCTCCCGATTTTTTACACGATCGGCGGGATCGTTGGCAAGAATCTGGAAAGCGGTGTCGTGGAGCATTGCTGGACGCCTCTGGATAAGGTGAGTGGCCAAAATTCGCAGGCCACCACTCCCGGTAATCAGGTTAATGTAACCCTCCGATATCCGAGCAACTCTGTTTTTTCCGGCCTGGGAATGGGTGCGCCTTATTGGAACACCGGGGCAGGCTTCAGCCACGGCTTTACTGACGCGGTATTCTTTGACGAATGGGGTGTATAATTTATGTTCCGTAAGCTGCTAAGCGGTGCGCTTACGGTTGCCATGCTGGTGGGGATTCTCCCCACCAGCGCTCTGGCAGCGCACACCAATGAGGGCGCAGAGTATGACGGCCTGGGAAACGCCCAAATCTATATTAATCCCGCTCCTGCGGATGATGAAGCTCTGACCCCTGCAAGCGAACTACCTAACTATCAGCTTACCCTTGGACCAGGCGTGGGCGACGATATCTACCCCTATACCATTCAAATCCAAGAGGGGCAGACGGCGGCGGATTTCTATGCCGAAGCACGCGTCCAAATGAATTCGTCCGTAGCAACAACACTTGCTAACAATGATACCTTGGATGTGGTAAAGACACGCTTTCTGATTTTTATGGCGGTCAGCGAAAACATCGATGTTGATACCCGGACCGACTGGCTGTTCAACAGTACGTTTTTGACCCCGGATGAAGAAGTTTTGGCCCCCTACGGTGTAGAGGTCCGGCGTGCAACCGATGGCGAATATCCATCCAGCTATGTCAGTGAAACGGGAACCGCCATTGACATGGGATGGGTCATGTCCGGTGATTTGAGCAAACTAATCATTCCAAATCAGGATCAGACCGGCGCGGCCACAACAACGGGCACATTTGACTTCGGCAAATATTTTGACGATGAGGATTGCTATGTGGACGACGGCGATGGGACCTTGGAATTAGGAGACCGTGTGAATACGGCGTTTGGTCCCGTCCTCGGAATAACAGAAGACAACAATTATCCGTATTCGCATAATATGAATATTTACGCAATCCCGGTCAAAATGAACTGGGAAGCGGTTCGTGACGCGATTGCGGATGGCTCTATCAAGAGCAACTGCAAAAACCCCATCGAGATCGATGAAAATTCTGCCGCAGGCGGCTCCCTTTATGCGGACTTTACGGAGGCCGATTTCATGGCCCCCATGGAGTTGACAGCACTTTCTGACGGAGCCCCCTATGAAGGACTCAAGATGACTGTGGATTTTAATTCGTTAAAGCCCAGTTATCGTGCAGAGAATTCTACGTTAGTAGGTACTCGAGAAAATTGGTTTGTAGATGGGAAATATTTGGTTGACCAATTCATTCCAACGACAAGCGATAAGGACGACTATGGCACAGATTGGATTCACTATGTAGATGCCATTCCCGTCTCCGGCGTCATTGGCGGCGCTGTCTACGCCTATCAGAATAATGGTGAAAGTGGTCTGATTCTTGGACGATATGGTACAGACGCCATTGACGCTGGTACTATTCTGGTTCAGTTCACCAAACCCGTCACCGGCAACATTGTGGTCGAAAAAACCATCCAGATTCAGGAGGGTGTGGAACTGAGTGATGCTCAGATTTCCGCGCTGTCTGACTTGAACGGCACCACGCTGGGCATTACCGTAACCAATGCGGACGGGGATGAAGTCGCAGAAGGCAACACCCTGACCCTGGCTTGGAACGCAGATACCCAGACCCTGACCGCCAGCAGAACGCTCTCCGGACTGTCTTCGGACACCACCTATGATGTGTCCGTGGATGCGGAAATCGCGAAAACGCTGGAAGACGCGGGGCTCTACCTGCAAGGCGGCATCCAGGTCAGCGGCGGCGAGGACATCGACCTGTCCGACTATTACCAGCTGACCCGTAACGCGGACGGAACGGTCAACACCAGCGGTCTGATCGAAGCGGGCAAGGTCCCCACCGTCACCGTTACCAGCACCTATGGCACCGAAAAGCCGGTCGTCCCCTCCGTCACCCTGACCTATGACCCCAACGGCGGCGACGGTCCCAACAAGACCGAGACCAAGGAACTGGTGGATGAGAAGGCGGAGTTCACCGTCATCGAAAATCCCTTTACCAGAGACGAGGCGGACGGCGTCACCTACACCTTCGACGGCTGGAACACTCAGGCCAACGGCGGCGGCACGGACTATGCCCCCGGCGACCAGATCACCCTGACCGAGGACGAGACCCTCTACGCCCAGTGGAAGGCGGAGGGCGAGGAGCCCGTGGAGCCTCCGGCTACCATGATCTCCAAGACTCTCTCCGGCAATCTGGACAAGGACAACCAGACCGACGTCACCCTCTCCATCCCCTCCAAGGGCTCCGAGCAGACCGTGGACGTGGTTCTGGCAATGGACTGCACCAGCCTGCTGGCGGAGCATGGCGCTGATGTCATCCAGAACATCGGCACCCTGGGTGACGAGCTTCTGGAAAAGAACATCAACCTAAGCGTCGGCGTGGTGGGCTTTGGCCGCGAATCCAGAGTCGTCCACGAGCTCACCGCCCTCAACAAGGGCAACAGCGACAGCTGGGCCGCCGACATTGCCGCCGATATCTGGGAGAACCAGGCTTGGTTCCTGAACAATGTGGGCACCAACATCCAGGGCGGCATCCGTATGGCCCAGGAGGTCCTGGACCGCAGCACCACCGGCGCGGACGAGAACCACAAGTACATCGTCCTCATCACCGACGGCGGCGCTTACTGGTACTGCGATGACCAGGATATTGACGGCGACGGCAACACCTCCGAGGCGGTCAACAAGTTCTTCTACAACGGTGAAACCTTCTGGGGCGCGCTGGGCAACATGGACGGAAACGGCGACGTCGGCGATAAGGACCGTACGACCCACCTGAGCCAGAGCAAGGATTTCGCTGACTTCATGAACACCTTCGGCGGTGCCGTCGAAAACAGCATTGCTCCGTCCTATACCTATGAACAGCTTGCGAATCCCACCGAGGGCATGGTGGCCCTGACCGCAAACGAGGTTCGGAGTAATGACTTTATTCTGAACATCGAACGCGGGACCTATCTGGCCGCTCGCGAGTTGGAAAAAGCTTTGGACAACGGCTATCAGCTGATCACCATTGGCTATCCCTACGAGAATGCGGAGAATGCCCCGGCTTTGAGGAACGTTTCCGATAGTTTCCTGGCGTGGACCGGAACCATCGGCGACTACTACGACGGCGACAAGCTGGATTCCGCCTTCTCTGACCTGGCCGACCAGATCGCCTACTTCGTGGACGCCGGCTCCTATGTCATCGACGAGATGGGCTCCGGCACCGACAAGGGCTGGGCATACGACTTTGACTTTGTCAACGACGCCCAGCACCTGACGCTCACTGTGGGCGGCGAGACGCTGGCGGTCACCAGCCTTGGAGAGAACTCCTACGGCTTCGGCGATCCCAACGGCAGCGCGGACGGCTCCACTTATCCCTTCGTTCTGACCTACTCCCCCGCTGAGGAGCCGAACGACTCCTTCCGGCTGGATATCAACGTCCCCGTGCTGGCCAGCGAGCCGGTCCAGCTGACCTACCGCGTCAAGCAGGTCAACGAAGCCGACGGCAACGTCCACGGCCAGTATGATCCCGACGGCAGCCAGGAATTCAGCGGCCTGTACACCAACACTGGCGCGACCCTCTATCCCGAGGGCGGCACCGCCATGGAGTTCCCCAAGCCCACCGTCTCTTATGGCAGCGTTCTCATCACCCCCGCCGACATCACCATCTACACCGGCGGCGATGGCTATGACAGCGTGGTGAACGGCTCCGGCAACGAGATCGGCACGACCAATAACGGCCTGCCCACCCCCGGCTTCTACATCGAGCTGCCTGCGGAAGTAAACGATTGGCTCATCGAACAAGCCGCGGATGAGGATAAGGTCATAAATGACGAGGGCGACGTTGTCGTGGACCTGTCCAAGTACC
>ERZ1643249.4234-NODE-4234-length-12162-cov-6.981416_pt1 | contig 12162 bp, 10 predicted proteins | sample MGYA00579263_ERZ1643249 | MGnify/ENA primary metagenome ERZ1643249 (study PRJEB29033, sample SAMEA4952264) | chicken gut metagenome | biome: Broiler Chicken; feature: Gastrointestinal Tract; material: Caecum | place: Ireland | collected 2018 | study: Broiler...
CTTTCGTCACTTCTTTTTCGTAGGCACACTCGGCAAAATATGTTAAGGAAAGCAGGCAGGTTTCCATCGGTGTTTCAGCCCCGTCGTCCTGCCACAGGGTGCAGAACCATTTGTCCGCCCCTGCTTCTTTCATCACTTTCGTTCCTACTCGTGTCGTTTCCAAGGCTCTTGAATAATTCGGCGCAATTCCGTTCCATGTCCATCCCCCTCCGGCAAAATACATGTTGTCGGAAAGTTTTCCGTGAAGATGTACCATCTTCCTGTATACATCCTCGGACGCATTATAGTAATCCCAGTATACGAGCGTAAGATCCCTGTCCGGTTTGTCCTTCTCCTGCCATTCATAGTCCTCGGAAACACTGTAGTAACCTCCATCCTCAGATGCCAGCATGAAATACATATCACTCCAGATCATCGGATCAAAATCGTATTTCCGGCAGATTTCGCATACCCGGTCCAGATGCTCTTTCATAATTCCGGTACGGTCCTGATAGCCGTTCTTTCTCAGATAATTTCCAAGCCCCAGCTGAAATGCCTCATCCATTCCGATGTGAATCCGCCTTCCTGAAAACGAAGTCCTTACAGAACGGATCATGTCTTCTAAGAATTCATATACTGCAGGTTCTCCCACAAGAAGGATATCCCCATTGTCCCGCATCTTTTCCGTAACCGGCCACCTGAGAAACATCCTCATATGTGCAAGTGTCTGTATACACGGAACCAGTTCAATCCCGAACTTCGCGGCATACCGCTCAATCTCCCGGATTTCTTCTTTCGTATATCTTCCCCTGAGCGCCCCGAAATGAGGATGTTTTGGGATCTCATATGTATCTTCCGTATAAAGAAGAAGATCATTCATTCCCAGAAGTGCCAGATACTCAATATACCGTTTTACTGTCGTGGCTTTAAGCACCCCGTTTCTGGAACAATCAAACATCGTTCCAAGCCGGCTCGTGTATGCTGCCTCTGAATAGGAAATATCTTCCCCGGGATGCCCCAGAACCATTCCAAGCGCCCGGTAATACTCAACATCCTGATGGTACTGAATTTTGACATTGTTTCCATATTTCAGCACCTTCAATCCGGATTTTTCCGTATACTCTGGATAAATTACCAGTTCTTCTCCCGGTGCTTCCGGAAAATGCTTCAGCAGAATCTCCGAAGTCTCCTGAAATTTTAAGTCCTTTACAATCAGTTTCATATCGTCCTCCTGTTATCCTTTAGACCTTCGAACCATTTCTCCGTACGAACTGCTTCGAAAGAAAAATATCCGAATACAAAGGGGATTATAAATGCGAGTAAAATATTACTGTCATTTCATTTTACCCCCCCCCGGTATTTTTTGTCAAGTTATATCAAAAATTCTTAATTATCCATCTTATTTATCGCTTAGACTCACAAATATATGATACACTGTCTGTACTATGATTGGAAGGGGATGGACGTTATGAATATCATCTGGTCAAAATATATACAGGGAGTAAAAACTTTATATTTTTCCCGCAGATTACGGTTTCATGACATGTTTGCAGAACAGTATCAGGCACTGTTTGACTTGAGTAAAGAGAAGCAGCTCAAAATTCTGGAAATCGGCTGCGGCCCGGGTGCTCTGGCCGGTGCTCTTCACCGTTGGTACCCGAACGCAGAGATTACCGGGCTGGATCGTGACAGTGCATTTATCCAGTTTGCCGGAGAGCATGAACCGGGAATCTCATTTGTTGAAGGGGATGCCGCAAAACTTCCTTATCCGGACAATACCTTCGATGTCACGATTTCCTATACAGTCAGTGAGCATATTGAGCCTTCCGTCTTCTTTCAGGAGCAGCTTCGGGTACTGAAACCAGGTGGAGTCTGTCTTGTGCTTTCCTCCCGTAAAGGAATTACGGTTCCCGCGCCCGCCATTTCCGATAGCGACCGCGAACAGAATTTCTGGGACAAAGCCAGGAAATACGATCATACAAGGGAGCAGTATGAAATCTGCCGCTATCCGATGAGCGAAGCCGAATTACCGCTTGCAATGGAATCCTATGGTTTTCGACAGATTTGCACAGGATTTGTAACAGTCAATCTGACACCTGACAATCCAGATATTCCATCCTCACTGGCTTATGATATGATTAACGCATCCCGCCAGACGGAACTGGATTCTATTGAGTCTGTATATCATTCTATACCTGAACACGTCTCACCCGAAGAACGGGATGAAATGATACAGCTTATCAATGGAAAATATGATCATCGGCTCCGCCAGTACGATCAGGGTGAAAAACAGTGGGATACAAACGTGTCTCTTATCATGGTCGTGCGAGGAGTAAAATGAGCCGGAAGACACTAAAAAGGGAGCCCTGCTTACGCACCTTCGTGCAAAGCAAGACTCCCTTTCTCTGCTTTATTTTATTATCCGGTCTGCTATCCAGTTCTCAATCTCTTCAAAGACCTGCATCCGGTCTTCTTCATGCAGGATTTCGTGCCGGTCGTCCGAATACAGCCGGATCGTCGTATCTGAAATTCCTGCCTTCCGGAACTGTTCGTATACTTTCCACACTCCGGCTCCGAAATCACCTACCGGATCTTTTGCCCCGGATACAAAGAACACCGGCAGATCTTTCGGTATCTCTTTCACGCCTTTTTTCGTCAGTGTCCGCATACCGCGGAACATCTGGCGGTAACCGCTTACCGTAAACAGGAAACCGCAGAGTAGATCTGCTTCGTACCGTGTCACATTTCCCTCATCTGCGGAAAGCCATTCCCGTCCGGTCTTTCCCGGTTCAAATTCTTTGTTATAACTTCCAAACGCCATGCTGTCCACCAGCCGGCTCCGATAATGGTCTCCACGAAATCTGCCGATCAGGCTGCACAGAATCTCTCCTGCCAGAAGCAGCGGGTACGGCTGATACCCGGTCCCCATGATAACGGCTCCATCAAGTTCACTTCCATATTTCTGGATATACTGCCGCAGTAGAAAAGATCCCATACTATGCCCGATCATAAAATACGGGCAGTCCGGATATCTCTTCTTTGTCGCCAGATACAATTTTCGGATATCTCCAATGACACATTCATTTCCCTGCTTCTCCGGGAAATAGCCGTAGTCTTCCTCCGAAAAAATGGATTTCCCATGCCCCAGATGGTCGTGTCCGGTGACATAATATCCCTTCCCGCAAAGCCAGAGCGCAAATTCTTCGTACCGGTCAATATATTCTGCCATGCCGTGGCAGATCTGGATCACCGCTTTCACCTTCCGGCTCTCCGGCTTCCACGCCACGGCATGAATCTTTGTCCTTTTGTCACAGGATAAGTAAAAAGTTTCCCTTTTCATTCACATCCTACCTGTCTTCCAGTTTCACATATTCCTTATGTCCCGCCAGTGCTTTGTAAGCCGGACGGATAATCTTATCTACATTTTTCAATTCTTCAAGACGATGTGCGCTCCATCCGACAATACGTGCCGCTGCAAAGATTGGTGTATAGAGTGCAGGCGGAAGATCCAGCATACTGTATACAAGGCCGCTGTAGAAGTCCACATTGGCATTAACACCTTTGTAGATCTTTCTCTTCTCCCCGATGATCTGCGGGCCAAGGCGCTCCACGAGTTCATAAAGTGCATACTCTTTTTCGTATCCTTTTTCTTTGGCAAGTTTCTCCACAAATACTTTGAAGATCTCTGCTCTTGGGTCGGAAATCGAGTAGACTGCATGTCCCATTCCGTAAATCAGTCCCTTTTTATCAAAGGCCTGCTTATCCAGAAGCCGTGACAGATAGTCTCTTACTTCGTCCTCGTCCGTCCAGTCTTTCAGATGGCTCTTCATGTCCTCAAACATCTGCACAACCTTGATATTGGCCCCGCCGTGTTTTGGTCCTTTCAGGGACGCCATCGCCGCTGCCATCGTAGAATAGGTGTCTGTTCCTGATGAGGTAACGACATGTGTTGTAAAGGTAGAATTGTTACCACCGCCATGATCCATATGAAGCACAAGTGCCATATCCAGAATTCTTGCCTCCAGATCCGTATATTTCCGGTCTTCCCGAAGCATCATCAGGATGTTCTCCGCTGTGGAAAGCTCCGGCTTCGGCGCATAGATAAAAAGATCTTCTCCCATCTTATAATTATACGCATGATAGCCGTACACCATCAACATAGGGAACTGGCTGATCAGATTGAGACACTGTCTCAGTACATTCGGAATACTTGTATCATCCGCCTTGTCATCGTAAGAATACAGCTGAAGAATGCTCCTGGAAATACTGTTCATCATATCAGGGCTTGACGCTTTCATGATCACGTCCCGCACGAAATTCGGCGGCAGCGTTCTTCTCTCTACCAGAAGTTCATGAAAATCTTCCAGCTGCTTTTCTGTCGGCAGTTCTCCGAACAGAAGCAGATATGCAATCTCCTCGAAGCCATAATGATTCGAAGCCAGAAATCCTCCCACCAGATCTTTAATATTATATCCCCGGTAGTAGAGGCTTCCCGGGCAAGGTACTTCTTTTCCGTCCACAATCTCTTTTGCATGAACATCCGAGACATTTGTAAGTCCGGCAAGAACACCTTTTCCGTTTAAATCACGCAGTCCTCTTTTTACCTCGTATTTGGTAAAAAGTTCTTTGTCGATTGCGTTGTTCTTTTCACTCAAATCGGCAAGTTCCTGAATTTTCGGTGTAATCTCAAATAACGCTTCGTCTACTGTTTTGGCCATAAGCTGCTCCTCCTTTACGTCTTGATTTTATGTCAGAGTCCTAGTTTGACGATGGGAAATACGGTCTTAATACACCTGCCACGTTACTCAGCGGCATCGTCTGAAGCCAGACATGTCCCGGTCCCGTAACCACCGTGTTAAACAGGCCTTCTCCTCCAAATACCATATTTTTAATGCCAGGGACGGTCTGAATCTCGATTCCGCAGGAAGCCGACATTGCAGCCAGGTATCCGGTATCAATAACAATCTGCTGATCCGCCCTGAGTTCGTACTCTACCACATGTCCGTCAAACTCGGCAAAAACGATCCCCTGTCCTGACACTCTCTGCATGATAAAACCTTCACCTCCGAAAAGTCCTGAAGCCACCTTTTTCTGGAAATGGATACTCAGTTCCACTCCAGCCTCAGAGGCAAGAAATGCACTTTTCTGAAGGATATATTCCTGGCCCGGGCCGACTTCAAATGCCTTGATCGAGCCAGGAAAACTGGATGCAAACGCAATCATGCCGTTTCCATGCTCTGCGGTATAAACATTCTGGAAAATCGAATCTCCGGAAAACATTCTTCCAAATGCCTTTCCAATACCTCCGCGGGCTCCGGATTCCATCCGCATATTCGGTGACATCCAGCTCATCGCGCCCCGCTCTGTCACCATCTTTTCACCATCTTCCAGGTGGCAGATTACTACCGGCAGTGTCTCTCCCTTAATCTCATAACGCATCTCATTACCTCCTTTTCTGTGCTTTTATGCAAGCATCTCATTAATTTTATTGGCAAGTCCGGCAAACTCCTCCAATGTCAGAGCCTCTCCTCTGACACCGGCACCCTTTCCAAGACTTTCCACCGCCTCTGTGATCTGCTCTTTTGTAATAGTGATCTCAGGCGAATTGTTCAAACCATTTACCAACGTCTTTCTCCTCTGGTTAAAAGACGCCCGGATAATCTGGAACATCAGTTTTTCATTGTCCACCTGTACCGGCGGCACTTCGTGCCTCGTCAGGCGGATCACCGCCGACCCCACATTCGGCCTTGGCATGAAACAGTTCGGCGGCACATTAGCCGCAATATACGGTTCGGCATAGTACTGAACTGCCAGCGAAAGCGCTCCATAATCCTTGCTTCCCGGACCGGCCTGCATCCGCTCCGCAACTTCCTTCTGCACCATGACGGTCACCGAAGCCAGCGGCACCTGACTCTCAAACAGACTCATAATAATCGGAGTCGTAATATAATAAGGCAGGTTTGCAACTACCTTGATCGGCCTGCCGCCGTTTCTTTGTTCTGCGAGGCCCGCAATATCTACTTTAAGGATGTCATCATGTATCACTTCTGCATTTGGGAATCCGGAAAGAGTATCCTGTAGAATGGGAATCAAAGCCTTATCGATCTCTACAGCGACCACTTCTCTCGCTGCCTGCGCCAGATACTGAGTCATCGTTCCGATGCCCGGTCCGATTTCAAGAACAAAGTCATCTTTCGTAATCTCAGCTGCGCGTATAATCTTGTCCAGAACGTGGGTATCGATCAAAAAGTTCTGTCCGAACTTTTTCTGAAAATTGAAATGATATTTCTGCAGTACCGCGATGGTATTCTGCGGATTTCCTAAAAAAGGATCTGTCATAAACTTTCCTCACTTTACTACTTTATTTAGTATAACATACTTCACTTCTGCAAATTGTTAAAATATTATGAAAAGTATATTAATTTTGCATTATTTTCAGTCTGTTTTATTACCGTTTCTTTGTCAATTCCTTTGATTTCTGCAATCTGCTGTGCCACAAAGTGAATATTCCGGGAGTCATTTCTCCTGCCCCGGTTCGGCTCCGGCGCCAGATACGGACAGTCTGTCTCCAGTACGAGCTTCTCCAGCGGAATCTCCTTTACAATCTCTTTAAGTTTTCTTCCGTTTTTAAACGTAACCACTCCGCCTACTCCGATGGAAAATCCCATCTTAACATATTCTTTTGCCATTTCCCTGGAATAGGAAAAACAGTGAATGATGCCGCCCAGCCCCTTTGCGTGCTCCTTCATGATCTCCATCGTATCTTCCGCCGCATCCCGGCTGTGAATATTGACCGGAAGCCCCGTCTCTCTGGCCAGATTAAGCTGCCGGATAAACCAGTGCTTCTGCACCTCTCTCGGCTCCGTATCCCAGTGGTAATCGAGCCCGATCTCGCCGACCGCCACGACCTTTTCCTTCCGGCACATCTGCCGCAGCTCTTCCATGGCCTCTTCATTCAACTCCCCGACATGGTCCGGGTGCACGCCCGCAGCCGCATAGACAAACGGGTACTTCTCTGCCAGCCGTACTGCATCCCGGCTGGACTGCATGGACGCTCCGATCTCTACGATCGTTCCCACACCGGCGTCCGCCATTCCGGCCAGAAGCTCATCCCGGTCCTCGTCAAACTGCTCATCGCCATAATGCGCATGTGTATCAAAAATCATTGTTTCCACTCCTTAAAATCCAACAAGATGGTTGTATTATAATTTAAAACATACTATAATTCAAATAGAATATCAATAGGAGGGACTTTACAATGCAGGTATATGACAAGGTAAACAAAACCGAGCTTACCGCCGACACCGAAGAGCTGATCAAGCTGATGGCTCCGGGCGGACGTCAGGTTGACTTATATCTGAAAGAAAAAAAATCCGACGAGGACGGATATATGACATGGGATGTAGAGCACTGGTCCAGCGTAGACGGAAGACGTTTCATCCGCTGCTACTCTCTGGAGGGCCGCGTATTAAGCGAATCCACAGGCCACAACATCTACGACCTGAAGAATGAATTCAAGCCGGAAGAAGCAGAGAAAGTAGAACTCAGCTAAAAGTTACTCAGCAAAAGCATCGGCGCACCGGGAGCATGTCTCCCCGGTGCGCCGATTCCCTTTCTTTCTTATCCGATCCCTTTTTACGAAACTTCATCAATCGCCGCAAAAAGTTCATCATCCGCAAAATAGAAGTAATCGATCTTTCCCTCTTCAAAAGCCGCATCGATTTCCTGATGGACCGTGCTGCCGTTTACACGGACTTCCACCTCATATTTCTCTGTATTTTCCTGCTCTCCCGCGTCATCTGATTTCCGGACTGTTTCAAAAGAAATCTCACATTCTTTTTCCTGCGCTGCATAGTACACATTCAGCGGAAAACCGCTCCGGTAAAAATTCTGAAGTCCGGATTCCGTAAAATAGTCTCCGTAAACGTCTTCGATCGTCTGGCTCAAGCCGCCCGACTGCTCTTCCGTGTCTGTATCCGTTCCCGAAGAATCATCCTGTGCCGCAGCCATCACCTGATCGGCGCTGCCGCCCGGAAAAGAAAACAGTTCCTCACACAGTGCACGCAGCTGCTTTGTCTCCGGATCCTGTCCAGAACATCCCGCCATTAATACAGCAGACAGTATCAGACTTCCAAGGAAAAGACATCCTTTCTTTTTTTTCCATTTCATATTGTATTGGCTCCTTATCTCACACATAAACTCTTATTTTGTCTTTACCAGACAGCGTTTCTTAAAAAAAGATATTCCATAGCAGAAGATGTGATCATAATCGTCCTCGTATTCTCTGGCATACATCTGCTTGTCAATCTGCATCAGCGCTTCCTCACAGCTTGTCTCCATGTCCTTCAATGCCTTGGAATACTTGGCCTCAAAAACCGCTGCCCGGCTTTCCACCGGATCGTACACTACCACATCGCTTCTTCCTTCTCCGTGCTCCTTGTTGGATTCCACAATGTACCCTGCACCTGCAAAAATTCCCGCCAGAAATGCATGGTAATAGTCTTCTTTATAATCGTGATAACTGATCGTCCGGCGGAGCAGTTTATTCATTTCTTCCGTCATGACTTCTGTATTTCCGCTCCAGACCGCATCAAACAGTGATTTGCGGTTCCAGACTCTGGCACTGTCATCAAACCATTTTTTTATCGTAGTTTGAAAAATCTCCCGGATCTCTGCATTTGGAATCTGAAGGGCAGTTCCATCTTCCGGCAAAGATGCGGAAAGTTCCTCCTCGCGTACTTGTGTTAGATAACCTGTCAGATAGAGGATACTCCAAAGATTCTCTTCCGAAGAATGCAGATAGTCATAGGTCAGATTCTCATCAATCCTCTGGACAATATACCCTCCGGAAAGCAATGACTCAAGCTTTTTTGTAATTGTCCCACCTGCATAATCAATAAAAGAACGAATAATCCCATTATCGCTGGTATTCTTCCAGTAACTTTCCGGACCTGCATTCGGATTGATTTGAAGATCTCTTATATAATTCATCACATCCCACGGACAATAAATATCAACGTTTCCAAAATGATATCCATCGTACCATTCTTTCACATCTGTGGCATGCTCCAGCGCATTTGCATCCTCTAAAATCCTGTTCACTTCATCCTGTGTAAAGCCGAAATATTCATTTAATCCAGAATTCGCAATGGTGTCAGAAACAAAATTGTTCGTTCCGGTAAAAATGCTTTCCTTTGCGATTTTCAAACATCCTGTAATCACCGCAAAACGTAGAGACTGATTATCTTTCAGTGCCTGCATGATTCCTTTCATCACATCCAGCATTTCATTGTAGTAACCGTTGCTGTTCGCTTTTGCTACCGGAACATCATACTCATCCAAAAGAAGGATCACCTGTTTTCCATAGTACGCCTGCATTGCACGTGTCAGTGACAGTAAGCTGTTTTTTATGTCTGATTCTGAGGCATCAAAATTTAAAATATTCTTGATGACACTTCTGTCATACGGAGAAATTTTCTCACTGTCCAGAAGATAACGGTGGCTATCACATAACTCGGTAATAACAGAACACAGCATGTCATATGCTCCGGAAAAATCCAGTCCATCCACCCTTCTGAGCGAAAAAAAGATAGTCGGCCACTGATTCATCCACCGGTTGCAAAGTTCCGTGTTCTCATCAATCTCCAATCCTTCAAATAACGCTCGACTGTCTTTCCTGATGTCAAAAAATTCAGCGAGCATATTCATTCCGAGTGTTTTCCCAAATCGGCGCGGACGTGTAATTAATGTCACTTTTGTCGCCGTAGTCCTCAACAACTCCTCAATCAAACCGGATTTATCCACATAATAATATCCATTCTTGCGGATCTCTGCAAAATCGGAAACTCCGACAGGAATATTCAAGCAAGCCATACTGCCCTCTCCTTCCCTTATACTTTTTATACTGCCATTTTACCAAGTCAGTGACCTGACTGCCAGTAGAAAACATATATTTTTCTATTTTAGATGACATCACCTTATTTTCCGCAGCACTTCTTATATTTCTTACCGCTTCCGCATGGACACGGATCATTTCGTCCTACTTTTACCCCTTTCCGTCTGTATGGTTCCCAGCCATCTACCAAAACTTCTGCCCTGCCTTCTGCATTCATCTGACTATATTCGTCTTCAAGAAACACTTTCCATTCATGAAGGGTTTGATGCCCGGATAATTTCTGTAATTCTTCCAGTACTTCTTTTGCTGTTTGTTCCGGATCATGCTTTACCCTTTCCAGAAATTTCCGGCTGCACTCATAGTTATATGGATAATTTTCCTGAATGTACTTTATTTCTTCCAGATGTCCCGGCACATATCGGCACAGATTCCACTCCGAAATAAGTGCATCTCTTTGTATATCTTCTCTGTCTTCCATCCACGGTATATCTTTAAGCGTATAGCGGATATTATAAATAGCATTCAGACCTGTATCCATAATTTTGCTGACTTTTCTGTCGTCATGGAAACGATACGATTCCCATATGATAAAGGCTGATTTCAATGTTTCTTTTGTTCCCTCTGTTCTCAGATAATTTTTCCTGCTGATATAATCAATCAGTTCACGGAAAAGCGGCCGATACCATTTATTACGCATCTGTGTGGATAAATAAACAACCGTGGAAGCCAGGTTTTCCTGCATCTTTTCCGTCATCTCAATCCGGCTCAGAAAATGTAAATACAATTCCAGATCTTCTTTATATTTTCCATTTGCCAGAGAAATGTCCAGATAGAGCACATTCTGGAACACACCATCCAGTAATTCAGCCAGTAGGATTTCTCCTGTTTCCACATATCTGTCCAGTTCCATTCCGAACATTTCCCGGCTTTCTTTTTCTTTCCCGATTTTCTGAAGGCAGTCACCGTAACTTGTATAATAGAACGGACGGTATTGCCCCATCGGTCCGGCTGCCTTGAACTGCTTTACTGCTTCTTCAAATTCGCCTATTCCATGATAAGCCATTCCAAGTGAGCAGTGATATCCCGCATTCTCCGGATTGATTTCCACTAATTCATGAAATACCATTGCGGCTCCTGCCATATTTCCCTGCGCGAAGTAACACTGACCGAGCAGCTCCATAATATCCGGTTTTGAATCATCCTCATCCAGTATTCTGCAGCACAGTCCTGCCGCTTCCTCGTATTTTTCTTCATCTGCCAGACGAAATGCTTCTATTACCTGTTTTTGCAGCGGAAGCGCAAACTGTCTGGCGAACTTTTCTATTTCTTTTTTCGATGTTTCTTTATCATCTGATTTTTTTATTCTTAGGATCTTATTCATCTTTCTTCTTCTCCTTAATTCTATCCTGATATTCCCGGATTAACGATTCTCTTGGTTTTATCTTTTTAGCAAGCCCGTATTTATAAATTTCAATCCATTGCTCATTCGTACCTGTCAGATCTGCTACTTCCAACGCTTTGTAAAGAATGATTTCTTTCCTCGATTCCATACAATTTTTAAAATAGTATTTTACGCCTTGTTCTGTTTCTGCCTGCAAAAGAGAAATTGCTAAAATCAAATCGCAGAAATTATCGATGTCTTCCCTGAGATAAAAAGCTAAATGACTATCCTCTTTTATACTTGTCAGTTTTTCTTTTCTCTTTCTAATCGCTTCTTTGCATTCTTCCACTGCGATTTCTTTTACATCACTTGTATGAAGCAGGGAGATGAATTCCATTTCCTGATCGTAATGCAAAGAGATTCTGCTAAGCCCCCCTGTACATGCCAACTCGGCCATCTTTGCAATCTTTTCTCTTGTATATCCTCCTTCAAAAGTCTTCGCCGCGACCAGATGATAGAAATCTCCCTGAAGCCATCCGATAGATCGAAACGGATCATCGGTGGAAAACAGATAGTATTGACATGCCTGGCAAATCAACTCATAAAGTTTAGTCAGAAGGTTCAACGCCCTCTCATAATATTCACTGTCCGACTTGATTTTTTCCAGCTCTTTCAAATAACCTTTCACAAGAAATCTCCATTTCGGACGCTGACTCTTTGGAATTACACGGTTAGGCGCAAAGTAATTTCCTGCTTTTGCATTTCCGATAAATGTTAAGATCTGCTTCTCCAGATCTTCAAAATTTACTGTTTCTTTCTTTTTCTTTGTTTTCTCCATATCTCCGGATAATACTGCCTGGATCAGAACGTCTGCTTCTTCTTTTTGACTCTTTGTAAGCTGTTTATA
>ERZ1643249.4235-NODE-4235-length-12159-cov-3.672670_pt1 | contig 12159 bp, 9 predicted proteins | sample MGYA00579263_ERZ1643249 | MGnify/ENA primary metagenome ERZ1643249 (study PRJEB29033, sample SAMEA4952264) | chicken gut metagenome | biome: Broiler Chicken; feature: Gastrointestinal Tract; material: Caecum | place: Ireland | collected 2018 | study: Broiler...
TCCCCTCGCCCTTTGTGACTTCCTCAATGGTCTGAACGATAAAGGGGCCGGTGAGCACGCTCTTGTCATAGCGCAGAGGATACATGTCCTTCATGCGCTCAATATGCGCGATCCACTCGTCATGGTTCATGGGATCCAGGCGCGCATTGAGCTTCCGGAGGATCAGCTTTGCGTCCCCGATGATGCTGGCATCCACCTTGATGTTCTTATTGATCTCCGCCGGATCGATGTCGATCTGGAGAATCTTGGCGTTCTTGGCGAATTTGGATGCATTGCCCGTCACCCGGTCGCTGAACCGGGCGCCCACCACGATGAGCAGGTCCGCCTCGGTAATACCGAAATTGGAAGTCTTGGTGCCGTGCATTCCCACCATGCCGGTATAGAGCTCGTCCGTCCCGTCAAAAGCGCCCTTGCCCATCAGGCTGTCCGCCACGGGAGCCTGGATCTTGCGCGCAAAAGCCCGCAGCTCATCGGAGGCATTGGCAATGATAGCGCCGCCTCCCACGAAAATGAAGGGCTTGCGGGACTTGCGGATCATTTCCGCTGCCCGGTCCATGTCCTCCTCCCGGATGGTATCGCTCTGACGCACAATCTCCTCGGGCTCCTGCCGCTCGTACTCGCACAAGGCGGCGGTTACGTCCTTGGTCATATCCACCAGCACCGGGCCGGGGCGTCCGGTCTGGGCGATGGTAAAGGCCCTCCGGATCACCGTTGCCAGGCGGTTCACATCCTTGACAATGAAATTATACTTGGTGATGGGCATGGTCACGCCCGTAATATCGATCTCCTGGAAGCTGTCCTTTCCCAGAAGGTTGTTGGTCACGTTGCAGGTAATGGCCACCACCGGCACAGAATCCATGTAGGCCGTGGCAATACCTGTCACCAGATTCGTCGCGCCGGGCCCCGAGGTGGCCATGCAGACGCCTACACGGCCCGTAGCCCTGGCATATCCGTCCGCCGCGTGGGCGGCTCCCTGCTCGTGGGAGGTAAGGATATGGGTGATCTCATTCTGGTGCTGGTACAGGGCATCGTAAATATTCAAAATCGCGCCGCCGGGATATCCGAATACGGTATCCACGCCCTGTTCCTTCAGGCATTCCACAACAATCTCTGCTCCCGTCAATTTGCTCATCTATATCGTACTCCTTTTCTATCCATATTCCGATTTCCGTGCCCGCAGGCGGGCCGCTCCGGTCTCCCGGACCTGTCCCGGTTCCTGAATGCCCGCTGCCTGCCCGGCGCCTACTTTCTCACCTGGAGCACCGCGCCCTTGTCCGCGGATGTCACCAGGGAGGCGTACCGCGCCAGATACCCGGTGGTCACCTTGGGTTCCCTGGGCTGCCATTTGGCCTTTCTGGCCGCCAGCTCCTCATCCGAAACCAGAACATTCAGCTGGTGATTGTCAATGTCAATGGAAATCATGTCGCCTTCCTCCACCAGGGCGATGGGGCCACCCATGGCCGCCTCGGGAGATACATGACCGATGGAGGCTCCCCGGGAAGCTCCGGAGAACCGTCCGTCCGTGATCAGAGCCACCGTGGAGCCAAGCCCCATGCCTGCGATGGCCGAGGTGGGATTTAACATCTCCCGCATGCCCGGGCCGCCCTTGGGGCCTTCGTAGCGGATAACCACCACGTCTCCGGCCTTGATGGATCCGCCCTTGATGGCCGCGATGGCATCTTCCTCGCAGTCAAATACGCGGGCCGGCCCCTCATGCTTTAACATCTCGGGAGCCACGGCGGAGCGCTTCACCACCGCGGAATCCGGGGCCAGGTTGCCCCGCAGGATAGCGATGCCGCCGGTCTGGCTGTAGGGATTGTCAATGGGGCGGATTACCTCCGGGTTCTTGTTGACGCAATCCTTGATATTCTCCCCCACGGTCTTTCCCGTGACGGTCATGCAGTCCAGGTTTAAAAGCCCCTTCTTGCTGATCTCGTTCATCACCGCGTAAATGCCGCCCGCCTCATTCAAATCCTCTATATAGGTAGGGCCTGCCGGGGCCAGGTGGCAGAGATTCGGCGTCCTCGCGCTGATTTCATTCGCAATATCCACGTTCAGTTCCACGCCGGCCTCATGGGCGATGGCCGGAAGGTGCAGCATGCTGTTGGTGGAACATCCCAGCGCCATATCCATGGTCAAAGCGTTCATGAACGCCTCTTTTGTCATAATATCCCTGGGGCGGATATTTTTCCGGTACATCTCCATGACCTGCATGCCGGCGTGCTTTGCCAGCTTGATGCGCTCAGAGTACACGGCGGGGATGGTGCCGTTGCCCTGAAGGCCCATGCCCAGCACCTCGGTCAGGCAGTTCATGCTGTTGGCGGTGTACATGCCGGAGCAGGAGCCGCAGGTGGGGCAGGTCTTGTTCTCGTACTCCTTCACATCCTCCTCCGTCATCTTCCCTGCCGCATAGGCGCCCACCGCCTCAAACATGCTGGAAAGGCTGGTCTTGTGGCCCTTCACGTGTCCGGCCAGCATGGGGCCGCCGCTGACAAACACCGTGGGCACATTGATCCGGGCGGCAGCCATGAGAAGGCCGGGCACGTTCTTGTCGCAGTTGGGCACCATCACCAGGGCGTCAAACTGGTGGGCGATGGCCATGCATTCCGTGGAGTCCGCGATCAGATCCCGGGTTACCAGGGAATACTTCATGCCGATATGGCCCATGGCGATGCCGTCGCAGACCGCAATGGCCGGGAACACAACCGGGGTTCCTCCCGCCATGGCCACGCCCAGCTTCACTGCCTCCACAATCTTGTCCAGGTTCATGTGGCCCGGCACGATCTCATTGTAAGAGCTGACAATCCCCACCAGGGGCTTCTTTAATTCTTCTTCCGTCATTCCCAGCGCATTGAACAGGGACCTGTGAGGCGCCTGCTGCATACCTGTTTTTACTGCATCGCTTTTCATTTGCTTTATCCTCCTAATCTGCCGGTTTCCCGTTATTATCCATTATTATCCATTCCAATGTGCGCGCCAGATTTTCACGGTTTGGCCGCACACCCGCCCGCCGGGCGCATGCAGGTTTACTTTGACAGCTTATCCGCGATCAGACTGCCCATCTGGGCTGTGCCCGCCTGCCGGCATCCCGGGGCCATAATGTCCGCCGTGCGCCACCCTTCCGTGAGCACCTCCTGCACCGCTGCCTCCACAGCCGCCGCCTCCTTATCCATATCCAGAGAATACCGAAGCAGCATGGCTGCTGACAAAATCGTGGCGATCGGATTCGCAATATCTTTGCCCGCGATATCCGGTGCAGAGCCGTGGCTCGGCTCATAAAGGCCGAATTTGCTCTCATTTAAGCTGGCGGAGGAGAGCATGCCGATGGATCCGGTGATCATGCTGGCCTCGTCGGAGAGGATATCCCCGAACATGTTCTCCGTCAGAATCACATCGAACTGGCCCGGATTCATCACAAGCTGCATGGCGCAGTTGTCAACCAGCATGTGGGAGAGCTCCACCTCCGGGTAATCCTTCGCCACATCCTCCACAACCTTCCTCCACAGCCGGGAAGAGTCCAGCACATTGGCCTTGTCCACGCTGGTCACCTTTTTCCTGCGCTTCATGGCGATGTCAAAGGCCCGCACCGCGATGCGGCGTATCTCCTTTTCATTGTACGTGAGGGTGTCCACCGCGGTCATCACCCCGTCGATCTCCTTTGTGTACCGGTCCCCGAAATACAGACCGCCGGTGAGCTCCCGCATAATCACCATGTCAAAGCCGTCCCCGATAATCTCCTCCTTTAAGGGGCAGGCCCCTGCCAGCTCCTTGTAGAGATACGCGGGACGCATATTGGCGAACAGCCCCAGTCCCTTTCGGATGGCCAAAAGTCCGGCCTCGGGCCGCAGGTTCGGCGCCACGTCGTACCAGCGGGAATTTCCCACATTGCCGCCCACAGCGCCCAGAAGCACGGCGTCGCTGTTTTTCGCCGTCTCAAGCGCCTCGTCCGTCAGAGGCACGCCATACGCATCAATGGAGCAGCCGCCCATCAAAATCTCCTTATACTGAAAGTCATAGCCGTATACCTGTCCGACCTTATCAAGAACCTTTTTTGCCTCCCGGACAATTTCCGGTCCGATTCCGTCTCCCGGAATCAGCGTAATATTATAACTCACTTCGCCTGTCTCCCCTTCCATATATCACTTTAAGTTATAGTTTCCCAAAATAATATGGTTTCCTTCAATCATATCCTATTTGAAAAGGTATTTCAAGCTTTCCGAGGGAGTTTTCCTATTATGAAATATACGAGTTTGGAATCGGTACTATAATATTGAGTTATATAATTTCCCGTATCATGCAGTATTGCTTCAATCCAAAATGTTTCTCCAGCACTCCGTAAACCTTAAATCCAAAGTGCTCATACAAAGGCACATTCCCCGGATTGTGGGTTTCCAGAGAAATCATCAGCCGGTGGGAATCCGCCCAGGCAATCACCTCCTGCATGAGGAGGGCCGCCAGGCCGTGGTGCTGCATTTCCGGGCGAACAGCCAGATAAATCACATGAAGCCTGTCCTCCTGGTGGAGCTGGTCCGTCCACCGGGAGTTCAGATAGTCCCGGCCCAGCACAAAATTCCAAAGCGTTTTCAGGCTGGGATCTTCCATTATGAGATATTCATCTGTCTTTACATTTGCCCAGGCTTCCGCCAAATAATAGGTCAGCGGATTATATGGCTCTGATTCATCGGACACCACCAAAAGGGAATTCATCTCCTGGCTGTCCGAATAAATTTCACAGGTATCAAAAAATTCTGTCAGGTCGCAGGCAAACAGCTTGGGCAAAAGCCTTTCCCTGGTTTTTTCATCCGGGATCAGCTTGCAGTAAAGAGGATCCTGCATAAAGCATCTGGACAGCAGTTCCTCCAGCTTAGGGAAATCCTCCCGCTTCACCCTGTATAATTTCTGGCTTTCCATCATTCTCTCCTCGTCTCTCTTTATTCACAGCAGTCGGGACGGCGGGCAGTTTCTCGTCCTGCCAAAGGCCGTATAATGGCCTCCAGTTTTCTCACTGCTTCCGTGATATATGCGATATCATCCCGCAGGCACCGCTCCTGTCTGGCCGCAGTTTGGGCCAGAAGCTGAATTTCCTCCGTCAGGCATCTTTTTTCAATCCCTGCCTCCCGTACCTTTCTGATCAGGCTCCGCACCAGGGCGAACAGATTTTCATGGTGGAGAATCCTCCCTTTTCCCCACTGGAGACGCTCCCCCGGCTGTGCCAGAACATACTCCGTAAAGTAGAGAAATACCTCCTCCTCAAATTGAAAGGCATACCGGTTATTGTCAATCTCATATATCGCCTCCAGGGCTCCTGATACATCCCCTGCGTCCAGACGTTCCCGGGCCCGCAGGATAGCCCGCAGGTTATTCTGGGAAGCCTCCTGCGGAAAGAGCACCTCATCGTGCCAGTTTAAGCGGACCAGCCAGTCCTGCTCTTTTTGAAATGCTTCCATGGAACGGATTCGAAGGGGACGGGCAGCCTCCCATTCCGCCATTGCCCCCTCCTCATCTCCCGCCTCCAGGCAGGCCCTGTATCTGGCATTTGCTGTCCACAGTTCCTTTCGCAGGCTTCCGGCCGCCTCTATGGCCTTTGCAATTTCCCGGGACAAAATTCCATATCTGTCTTCTGCCTCCCCGGAGCGTTCCTGTCCGGCGCGATCCTGTCCGGCCCAGGCCGCGGCCTGTCCGGCAATTTGGGGATCCACGCTGCTTTGCAGCGCATAAAATACCCGTTCAAAGTCCAGCGGCGCCGCTGCCAGATGATCCAGAGCAATCACCAGACTCCCGTAGAGCTGATGGTGAAACCGATAAACCCCTTCGTCATAAAATGCCTCGCTGTCAAACTGGGAGTGATAATGGGTTTCCATAAATTCTCCGGCGCTGAACTCATTGACCATGGAGGGGATTCCTCCGATGGCCATAGAAAAATCATCCGACCAGGTTTGTATGGGGCAGACGACTTCCACGCCTTCGGGATATGCCCGGGAGTACAGCTGCGGGTGGCGGCCGCAGAATTCCCGGATAAATTCCTCCATATATCCGGCATACTCATACGTGCAGCGCACCCCGTCCTTTCGCCCGTGGGCGTAAGCAGGGAGCTCAAAATTCAAATCCGCCATCACCTTTCCTCTCCACTCCGGCCGCGTTCTGAACACTTCCTGATACGCCCCCGTGGACCAGTCATATTTGGAATCCGCGATTCCCCACTCCTCCGCCGCCAGCGCGCAGAACACAAGGGTTTTCCTGGGCCTGTAGCCGATGGCCAGGAGGGTCTTTGCGATCCCGAGCATCATGGAAACCGCCGTATTATCATCTTGAAAACCATTAAAATACGAGTCATAATGGGCAGACAAAAGGATTATCCCGTCCGGCTCCTTTCCCGGAATGCTCCCCAGAATATTCCACGTTTCCTGCCCCCTCTCTACCCGGCTTGCCGCATCAAACCATACCAGAACTTCCGGTTCTTTTCCCTCCCGGATCCGTTCTTCTATGTCCGCCTTGATGATGGCCGCATCTGCCTGGGACATGGAAAAAGCCGGGGCATCTTCCGGCCCGGCGATATCCTGGGCGTTGAGCGCTGCGGGGTGAACCTCCCCGTAGCCCTGTTCCTGTACGGCAATAAAGGCGGCCGCGCCTTTTATGCGCGCCTGATACACAGGAAAATTGATCCACCATTCCTCCCTCTGGTTGATATCACCCATCACCAGCTTGCCCTTTACATCCGCGTTTTTATAACAGTCGGCCGTGGCTTTTCCCAGGTATGCCAAAGAAAAGGGCTTCGGCCCGTCTGTCACGAACTGCGTCTGGTATGCCCCCAGCTCAAAGACATGCTCCTTTCCTTTCCGGTCTCTGTAGCGCATCACGGCCCGCTCAAATTCCCAGCGATCCACCTGTATACGGTCACGGCACACTTGAGAAAGGCCGATGCGCTCCATCTCCGCGGCTATCATCTCCCCCGTCTGTCTCTCTGCCAGGGAGCCGGCCGTCCGATACCCTAAAACCGGGTTCGTCCGGGGAATTTCCATTTTTCTGGCAAACGCATAGGAATACGCCGTATCGACGCCCTCAATCAATGCCTGTTCCCATTCTCTCTGTGTTTTCATTTCTACCTCACCATTTCCATTGAAAGATTTCCCATCCCAATACTTTCTTCGTTAAGCGTAGTCAGATTCGGCCGAAATGTCAAGAAACAATTGAAAAATGGCACAGCCGCGTTCCGGCCATGCCATTTCTTCTCACGTCTGAAATTCCAGAATTTCCTTTCCCAGCTTCTGCAGGGACGCTTCTTCATCCGCTTCGTCCCCTGCATCCATGTCCACCAGCCGCAGGGCCTGCACCGGGCAGGCCCTGACACAGGCAGGTTCCATGCCGTTTTTAATCCGTACCATGCAGCCGTCACACTTCTGCATTTTTCCCTCTTCCCCAAAGGATGGAATCCCAAAGGGGCAGGCCATGGCGCAGCTGTGACAGCCTATGCAGTTCGTATTGTCAAAAACCGTTAAGTTCGTCTCTTCATCCTTATTCCATGGAGACAGAACGCCTTCCCTTAGAGCAGTGCGCAGGCCGTTTTCTCGCCAAAGACATCTTTGCCCCCATGGATAATCCGCCCTTTGACCGGTCCGCTCTGGACGGCTATGCGGTCCGAAGCGAAGATATCCGCAATGCATCCCCCGAAACTCCCGTGTATCTGCAGGTCTGCGATGCCGCATACGCCGGCCGCCCCTCTTCCCATAGAGTTGAAAAAGGCTGTGCCCTCCGCATTATGACAGGGGCTGTGACGCCTGAGGGGGCCGACTGCGTGGTGCGCCAGGAGGACACGGATCAGGGAACCGAGCGGGCAGCCTTCTTCCGCTCTGCTGCTCCCGGACAAAATTTTGCCTGTCAGGGCGAAGACATCCGCAAAGACAGCCTTCTTCTGCAGGCAGGGCGCAAAATTACTGCTGTGGAGCTGGGCGTTCTGGCCAGCATGGGGATCTGCCAGATTCCTGTGACGCGCCGCCCCCGTATCGCCCTGCTCTCCACCGGAGATGAGCTGTGCCTCCCCGGCGCTCCCCTTCTCCCCGGAAAAATATACAATTCCAGCCTGTATGTATTGGCTGCCCGGCTGCGGCAGCTGGGCGCAGAGCCCGTCATTATCCAGATGCTGAAGGACGACCCGCAGGCCGCCGCCCAGCGCATCCGGGAGATATACGAAATGCAGCAGGCCGATTTCATCATTACCACCGGCGGCGTATCTGTGGGACAGAAGGACATTCTTCACCAGACGGCCGCCATGTGCGGCGGCGACATCATTTTCTGGCGTTTAAAAATCAAACCAGGCTCCCCGGTCATGTTCTGGCGGCTGGGCGATCTACCCGTCCTGAGCCTGTCCGGAAATCCATTTGCTGCCTTTGCCACCTTTGACCTTCTCGCCCGCCCTGCGCTGGACAAGCTGCTGGGAACCGCTTCTCTCTCCCTCTGCGAGAGCGAAGCGGTCATCGCATCGGCCTTTAAGGAAAACACCGGTCTCAGGCGGTTTATCCGGGGGCATTTCTGCAATGGGACTGTCTCTCTTCCCGAGGGCCATTCCTCCGGCACGCTCCTGTCGCTGAGCGGATGCAACTGCCTGGTGGACATTCCCCCAAACAGCCCTGCGCTCCATCCGGGCGACCGGGTTACAATACTGGCTGTCTGCGGAATTAAAAATTCCGGAAAAACCACACTCTTGACAAAAATCACGGCCCAGCTCAGCAGCGAGGGCATGAAAATAGCCGTCATCAAACATGACGGCCATTCCTTCCAGCCAGACCGGCCAGGCACAGACAGCTTCCGGCACAAGGAAGCCGGAGCCTACGCAACTGCGGTCTTCTGCTTCAGCTGTTTCTCCCTGGTCAAGGATACGAACGGGCCCGTGGATGAAGCCAGCCTGTTCGCCTTTTTTCCGGAGGCAGATCTGATTCTCTTAGAAGGCTTTAAATATTCTCATTATCCCAAGATAGAGGTCATGCGCAGTGCCGTATCCCGCAGCCCTGCTTCCAACCAGGAGCACCTTGTCGCTGTCGTCTCTGACGTTCCTCCGGATCCGTCCCTGCACACCCGCCACTTCTTTCCGAACGATATCCGAGGTATCTGCCAGTTTATCAGAGAACAGATGGACGCAGGAATATTGTGACAGCACACTAACCGGCCGGGTATGTCTCTTCCAGGGGCATCTTTGCCCCATCCTCTCCCACCAGATATGCGTCCGGCGTAAAACAGTTTGTCAGCATATTTCCATTTTCCGAACAATAATACTCCTTCCCTTCCCAGGCAATCCATCCCGTCTGCATGTAGCCGTCCGGCCCGAAAAAGTACCACTCCCCGTCAAGCTCCATCCACTCATTCGCGGGATACGAGCCGTCCTCCCGCCTGTACCACCAGCGGCCGTCTGCCTCCTGCATCCAGCGGCCTCCCCCTCCCTGGGGATCCTCCCGAAAACGAACCGCCTGGTCCCCGGTGATATAAATTGTATTGGACGGAACCCACTCTCCTCGATAGGCAGCCTCATATTTATTTACCGGCCGCACCATAACCCGGTAACTCGTTTCTCCTTTTGTCATCCGCTCCCTGCAGTTTACCCGGTTCGTCCGGGTGATAAGGGGCGTTCCCAAAAGCTCTCCGTCCCGGTAAATCCGCACCTGATACTCACTGGCTCTTGGATCAGAGGGCCAGGAGGCAAACCCCTCCTGCGAAAGTTCCACTCCTGCCATATCTCCCAATGTGGTCCAAAGCGCCGGAAGGCGCACGTCCATGAGAAGTGTGGCGCCCCCGTCCTGCCGGCTGGCCTTTATAAATTCCGCTCCGCCTTTTAGCCGCACATCATCCGTGGAGAGGGACTGAAAATAATAGTCCTCCTCTCCCCGCAGGGTAATCCGTATCTCCGGCACCGTGTCGCGCTGCCAGGCAAACCCGCTGTTTCGCACCTCATAGCCGTCTACATAAAAACGGTTGCTGTCCTCCTCGATGCGGATATCCTCCTCGCCGAACGCGGTATCCGGTTCAATCTCCGCCTGTATCTCCAGGGAAACCGTTGTGACATACTTGCGCTTGGCGCCAAAAGCGGGGAAGGCGGTAAGAAAAGCGATCGCTCCCACCGCCAGCCCTGTCCACAGCTTCCGTCTTTCCATACGCGCGCCTCCTCCCTGTTTCCTGTTCTTCCTACGTTAAGCGTAGTAAGATTCACAAAGAATGTCAAGGAACATTTCCTTACGATTTCCCGCTCTTTTCCCGGCATCTGCGTTCCAGGTTGAGATTATCAACCTCCCCAAAATCCTCATAGCGGAACAGGGCTCTCTTATATAGAAGATTATTCACCGCTATGACAAAAAAAGAACGCCGCATTTCTGCAGCGTCCCTCTTCCATTTTTCCTACTTTGCATAATCCGTGACCCTGGATTCCCTGATCACATTAACCTTGATCTGGCCCGGATACTCCAGCTCATTCTCTATGCGCTTTGAAACCTCTCGGGCCAAAAGCACCATATCATCATCGCTGATCTGCTCCGGTACCACCATAATGCGAACTTCCCGGCCTGCCTGAATGGCATAAGATTTCTCCACTCCCTTAAAGGAATTGGTAATATCTTCCAATTGCTTCAATCTGTTTGTATATGTCTCCAACGTCTCACGTCTCGCTCCGGGCCTTGCGGCGGATATGGTATCTGCCGCCTGCACGATGCAGGAAATGAGATTCGTAGGCTCAACATCGCCATGATGGGATTCCACCGCATTTAAAACCGTAGCAGATTCTCTGTATTTCTTGCAAAGCTCTGCTCCCAGCTGTACATGGGTTCCCTCCATATCATGGTCAACGGATTTCCCAATGTCATGTAACAATCCTGCGCGCTTTGCCAAACGCACATCCACTCCAAGTTCCGATGCCAAAAGTCCCGACAGCTGGGCCACCTCGATGGAGTGCTTTAACGCATTCTGCCCGTAGCTGGTTCGGAACTTCATCTTGCCAAGCAGCTTAATAAGTTCAGGATGAATTCCATGGATTCCCACCTCAAGACATGCGGCTTCCCCTTCTTCCCGCATGTTGGTCTCCACTTCCTTCTGCGCTTTTTCTACCATCTCCTCGATCCTGGCCGGGTGAATACGCCCGTCCACAATCAAGCGTTCCAGAGCAATCCGCGCGACCTCTCTGCGGATCGGATCAAATCCGGAGAGCACCACGGCCTCTGGGGTGTCGTCGATGATCAGCTCCACACCGGTAAGCGTCTCCAAGGTCCGTATATTGCGGCCCTCCCGCCCGATGATGCGGCCTTTCATCTCATCATTGGGAAGCTGAACAACAGAAACTGTGGTTTCCGCCACATGATCTGCCGCGCAGCGCTGAATCGCTGTAACTACCAGATCCCTGGCTTTCTTCTCCGCTTCCTCTTTTGCTTTGTTTTCCAGTTCCTTAATCAACTTAGCTGTGTCATGTTTTACATCTTCTTCAACAGATTTTAAAAGATATTCTTTTGCCTGTTCGGAGGTCAGACCGGATATTCGTTCCAGTTCCTGTATCCCCTGCTCATATTGGGCTTCCACCTCAGCCGTCCGCTTGCTGAGGATATTCTCCCTTCTGACCAGATCCGCCTCCTTCTTTTCAAGGGCGTCTGCCTTTTTCTCAACGTTTTCTTCCTTGCTCAGAACACGCTTCTCATAACGCTGAAGCTCTGCTCTCCGTTCCTTGGTTTCCTTTTCCAACTCATTTTTCGTCTTTAAAGATTCTTCCTTGGCTTCCAGGAGAGCTTCTCGCTTCTTTGTCTCTGCAGTTTTTAATGCTTCATCTATTATTTCCCTGGACTTCTCTTCCGCGCTTCCCACTTTGCTGTCATACTGCTTGCGCTCATAGGAACGGGCTTGATTCCAGATGATAATAGCCTCAATTATCATAATAACGATAACCGCTATAGGGAACATTATCTCTGACACAGGAGCACCTCCTTTATTTAATTTTCATTGTACGAACTACAACATATTAATTTTATATGTTTTCCAGAATTATGTCAAGTATATTCATCATTTTCTGGTAAATACGTACAATTCGGATTAGGGCCCGGATGTGCGCGTAAATATATTGCCAGGCAGGAATGGGAGCTTGCTCGGGAGTTTGACACCCCTCTAATGAAATGATAACTTAGAAATCCTTAGTTTAAG
>ERZ1643249.4240-NODE-4240-length-12152-cov-4.391998_pt1 | contig 12152 bp, 12 predicted proteins | sample MGYA00579263_ERZ1643249 | MGnify/ENA primary metagenome ERZ1643249 (study PRJEB29033, sample SAMEA4952264) | chicken gut metagenome | biome: Broiler Chicken; feature: Gastrointestinal Tract; material: Caecum | place: Ireland | collected 2018 | study: Broiler...
TGGGCCCGGCGGCGTTGGACGCGGCGGCATTGGCGGGCGATTTGGGCCCGGCGGCGTTGGACGTGGCGGCATTGGCGGGCGGCCCCCATTTGATCGGTTATTTTCCATCCAAGAGGAATCCTGATTCCTCACCATTTGTACCTCCATCGGATCATTGCTTATACAATTTATTAATTCTTGGGATTCATATACAGCTTGATCAGGAAGCTTATGGCGAATATGAAAATCCTCCGGCATTTCCTCCCACCCGGGAACAGATTGGATCGATGTATCTTCCAGACTCAGTTCTTCTGTTTTTACTTTATCCTCCCTTATATTCCACATTTTTTCTATTGTCTCTACTCCTTCCACGGACAAAACCGTATCACAAATTGATCTGCAAATCCTATTAACCATCATTCCATCCGGATATTCATCGTACATTGGACTGTTCTGATAATCCATCCGGTCACATGCTTCCGAAACGTAATTTTGAAGCATTTTTATTCCCGGCGGATACATGCTTTTTAAGTATTCAATTTCCCGCATTCTTTTATTCTCCTTTTCTCTTATCACTATCATATGCAGGACAAATTCTAATGCTTCCATTTTTTATATTTTTTAGTACCTGTGAGGATAAAAAAATCAGGGCCCCAAAAAGAACCCTGATCAAATCATTTTTATTATTTATACCCCAGAGCCTGCTCCAGAGCCTCTTTTTCTTCATTTCCCAATACAACTTCCGTATGTCCCGCATCCACTTCTTTTATATAGAGATAACACCCATTTCTGCTGTGGACGCAATTCAGAACAAAACCGCTGTTTGTATAGTCCAGCATAGCAAATGCAAAACTGAGACTTCCTCCCATTCCCTCAAAAGCATTGTACCGCACGACTCCAAATTTTTGAAAGGAGGAGCGGAATGTCCGATTCAATGTTCGTATGGAATCCTTGGATGCTCTGTTTTCCGCCTTTAAATTTTTTATCTCATCCAGTTCATCCAGTATCATATCTTCCATAGTTTCCGCGTCTTTTCCCCGCATAAAATAATCATATTTGCGGTTTAAACGGCTGAGCCTTATCATCTGTATAATTACCAATATTATAAGCAAAATACACAGCCCTGCCACTCCCAACAAAAGATATGCGGGATCAAATGGAAGCTGGTTTAAAATGCTGTTTTCCATCATCAACATCTCTCCTTTTATCTTTAGCGGATGGATTCAATCATTTCCACAATTCGTTCCAACTCTGCCTCTGAATAGTATTCAATTTCGATCCGGCCTTTATTCTTATCTTTGTTGTGGATGGAAACCTTTGTACCCATAATTGATTTCATCCGCTCTTCCAGCTCCCGGAAAATAAGGGTAAGAGCATCATCCCTTTTCTCGGCTTTTTCCTCCTTAGGGGACAAATCCTTTCCCATCTTTTTTACAAGCTTCTCCGTCTCTCTTACGCTCAATCCCCTATCTAAAATTTCCTGTGCTGCTTTTTTCTGCAGCTGCCCATCCTCTAATGACAGAAGCGCTCTGGCATGTCCGCTGCTGATCATTCCCTTAATCAGGAGATCCTGAATCTGGCTGTCCAACTTTAAAAGGCGCATGGCATTTGTGATGGTAGCCCTGTTTTTTGAAACCCGGACAATGAAACTCCTTTACAAGCTGCTGATATGCCTGAGCCTCCTCTATTGGATTTAAATCGGATCTCTGTACATTTTCAATCAATGCAATTTCCATGGCCTGCTGCTTATTGTATTCCCTGAGAACAACCGGAACCTCCCGAAGTCCTGCAAGTTTAGCCGCGCGCCATCTTCTCTCACCTGCGATCAGTTCATAAGATGTTCCCTTTTTCTGTACCAAAAGCGGCTGAAGAACCCCGTAATTTTTAATAGACTCCGCCAGTTCCTGGAGTTCTTCCTCATTAAAATCCTTTCTTGGCTGATCTCTATTCGGCTCAATGAGACTGACCTTTACCATGATTTCGCCTCCTGTTTCTTCCTGCGGAGATGAAATGGCTTTTTTTGTATTTGCCAGTTCCTCATTGCTTTCCTTCACTACATCTTCTCCAAATATAGCTCCAAGTCCTCTTCCTAATCCTTTTTTTGCCATTATAATTCTTCTCCTCTGCTCATCACTTCCGCTGCCAGCATACGATAACTCTCTGCCCCCGTTGATCGAGAATCATATAAGTTTATTGAAAGTCCATGGCTGGGAGCCTCAGCCAGCCTTACATTTCTGGGTATAATCGTCTTATAAATGGTGCGGTTTAAATTATTTTTTACGCTCTCCACAACCTCCAAAGACAAATTTGTTCTGGCATCATACATAGTAAAAACAACGCCTTCCATTTCCAACTGGGGATTAAGTTTTCTCTTTACAAGATCTACCGTTTTGAGTACCTGGTTCAACCCCTCCAATGCGTAATATTCACACTGAATCGGCACCAAAACAGTATCTGCGGCCGTCAATGCGTTGATTGTCAAGATATTCAGTGAAGGCGGACAATCAATTATAATAAAGTCGTAATGATCACGAATTTGATCCAGACATCCTTTGAGAAGTTTTTCCTTTTCTTGTACCTCCTGGAATTCTATCTCCGCCCCAGCCAGATTCATATCGGAAGGAAGGATATCCAAATCCTTTTGAATATCTTTTATTATGCACTCTTCTATGGGCGCTTCCTCAATCAACATGTCATATACGGTTCTATCAAAATCCTCCCCTTCCAGCCCCAATCCGCTGCTTGCATTTCCCTGAGGGTCAAAATCCACCAGTAGTACACGCTGCCCAGCTTCTGCCAGACAAGCTGACAAATTAATCGCAGTGGTGGTCTTTCCAACCCCTCCTTTCTGATTGGTTATTGTTATGATTCGTCCCATAGTAACTTTCCTTTCCGAAACCATATCGCTCATTTCATACTTTAACGATTATAGCACAATTTTTTTTCTTTTCCTATGTAAAAATGGTTGTATGATTTTATTTTTCTATTTTATACAAAAAGCCTTCCTCTTACGGCCTTTTCCACATGAATGTTTCACGTGAAACATTTAAACAATTGTATTGTAATCCCATTGCCCATGTATTATAATGGTAAAAAATGATTATGGGAGTTTTATGTAAATGAAAACGAGGAATAAACTTCTTACAATTCTTACATTGGCTTCGGGAGCGGCTGCTTCTGTTTCTATTATAAATAAAACATTGAGCATATTTGCAGTGTCAAAGCACCTGTTAGAAGACGACGATTCCCTTTGTTTTAAGTGGAGGTTGGGAAATATTCATTATACAAAGCATGGAAAAGGCAAACCTCTTCTTTTAATTCACGATTTAAATCCTTCTTTCTGCGGTTTTGAATGGAGGGCACTGAACTCTTATTTATCTGAATCCTATACGGTTTATACAATTGATCTTCTCGGCTGCGGACGATCAGAAAAACCAAATCTCACATACACAAACTATCTCTATGTACAGCTTATCGCCGATTTTATTAAATCAGAAATAGGTCATCGAACAAATGTTATTGCCTCCGGTACTTCCTCCTCTATTGCAATCATGGCCTGCAGCAACAGTCCGGAGCTTTTTGATCAGATGTTATTTATAAATCCTGAGTCTGTTCATTCCAGCGGTTTATATCCTGGAAAAAACGCAAAACTTTATAAGTTGATTTTGGACATGCCGGTTATCGGTACGCTTATTTACAATATATCCTGCAGCCGCAACACGATTAAGAAAGATTTTTTATCGAAATATTTCTATAATCCGTTTACGGTCCGTTCAAAATACGTGGATTCGTTTTATGAGGCTGCCCATTTGGGAAAATCTCCAAAATCAGTCTATGCCAGTGTAAAATGCAGCTATACAAGGTGCAATATTTCTACCGCTTTGAAGAAAATTGACAATAGTATATATTTGATTTGCGGTGATTCCTTCCCATTCTCTCAGGAATTAATCGAAGAGTACGAAGAATGCAATCCGGCCATTGAAGCTTATACCATTCACAATTCCAGAGCTCTTCCCCATATGGAAAACCCTATTGAGGTATATAAGCTGATTCAAACTGTTTTCTCTTAAAACATTACTTTTGAAAGGAGTTTTTATATAAATGCTTCGCATTGGATGTCACTTGTCCTCTGCCAAGGGATATGTATCTATGGCCGAACAGGCAAAAGTAATTGGTGCAAACACATTTCAATTTTTTACCAGAAACCCAAGAGGCGGCAGCGCAAAAAATATTAACCCCGAAGATGTATCTGAATTTCTTATTTTAGCTGAAAATCAGGATATAACTCCTATTTTGGCCCATGCTCCCTATACACTCAATGCCTGCTCTGCGGATCCCAATGTCCGCGACTTTGCTTTCCGAACTATGCAGGATGATCTCCTCCGCATGGAATATACACCAGGAAATTTCTATAATTTTCACCCGGGCTCACACGTAAAGCAGGGGGTGGATACGGGAATTTCTTTTATTAGTCAAATGCTCAATGAAATTCTCCGTCCCGAGCAATCTACAACTGTTCTCCTTGAGACAATGGCTGGGAAGGGAAGTGAAATAGGTGGTACTTTCGAGGAACTCCGCCAAATTCTGGATCTGATACAATATTCCGAATGTGTAGGTGTCTGCCTTGATACCTGCCATATCTGGGACGGTGGATATGATATTGTAAATCATCTGGATGAGGTGTTGATGCATTTTGACCAGATTATAGGTCTTGACCGGCTGAAAGCTATCCATCTAAATGACAGCCAAAATCCACTAGGGTCTCACAAAGATCGTCATGCGCGGTTGGGAGAAGGATATATAGGGATGGAAGCATTTAAGAGAATTATTAATCATCCTTCTCTTAGAAATCTTCCGTTCTATCTGGAAACACCAAATGATCTGGATGGGTATGCTCGGGAAATCCAAATGATGCGGGATGCCTATATAGAATAAGTAAAAACATCTTCCAATCTGCTTTAAAACGCGGATATGGAAGATGTTTTTTGCCCTAATCGAAAAAGTCCAGGACTTCATGTTCGAAAAATATCTTTAGCGGACAAAGAACAATGTTTCACGTGAAACATGATAAAAAGTTATTCTTATACGATTGGTTCCCTTGCAGGAAGTCCTGCTTTTCTGGGATATTTTTTTGGCGAAAGCCCTATTTTTTTTATTTTTACCAGGCTTCTGGAAAGATCCGAATTAGGAAGGCTAAAACCTATCACATCTTCAACACTTCCTCCCAGGATCGTCACCGCCTTCTTTCCCAGATCAAGCTCCTGCTGTATTTCTCCTGATTTATAGGAAATAAAATATCCTCCCTCTTTTACAAATGGAAGACAGTATTCTGCAAGGGAAGCCATATTTGCAACGGCCCGAGATACACAAAGATCATAATTCTCCCTATGCGTCTTATCCCTGGACGCATCTTCCGCCCTTCCATGGACACACAAAACATCCGTAAACTTCAAAGCGGTACATACATCTTCCAAAAAACGGATTCGTTTATTCAAAGAATCCAGGAGTGTCAATTTTATATGAGGAAACACAATTTTTAAAGGAATTCCGGGAAAACCTGCTCCGGTTCCCACATCAATAACAGCTAATTTATCATTTTTAAAAAAGTCCGGTGAAGCAAATGCTTTTACAATTGATAAACTGTCAACAAAATGCTTGGTGACGACCTGGCTCTCTTCTGTAATTGCCGTAAGGTTCATCACCTTATTTTTTTCTATGAGCATTTCATAATACATATAAAATTGATTCATCTGTTCCTGACTTAGGGAAATTCCTATTTGTTTCATTTCCTCATCCATCTGTCTGCAAAAAGAATCCGTCACTGTTCCTCTCTCCTCTCCTGCCGTTCCCTTGAAAAATAGACAAGCAAAACGGAAATATCTGCGGGGGAAACTCCGGATATCCGGGAAGCCTGACCGATTGTGGCAGGCTGTATTTTATTCAGCTTCTGCATGGCCTCCCGCCGCAGGCTCTTTACCTGGGCATAATCAAAATTTTCCGGAAGGTGTTTTCCCTCGGTCTTCTTAAACTGGACAACCTGCTGCATCTGTCTCCTGATATATCCTTCGTATTTGATTTCAATATTTACCTGTTCTCTCACATCATCGGGCAGATCGAGACGCGCTGTATCCAATGGAGCTAATTTTTCGTAATCCAACTCCGGTCTCTTTATAAGTTCAGCCAACGTTGTTCCTGATTTCAAAGCAGTGCTTCCAAATTTTTCCAAAAACATTTGTACCTGTTCCCCTGCCCCTACATTTGTGTTTTCCAGGCGATGAATCTCATCCTTTATGGCCTGTTCTTTTTTCAGCAGGGCCTCATACTCCGCGTCTGAGACCAATCCGATTGCATGTCCTATTTTCCTCAACCGGAGATCCGCATTATCCTGACGCAAAAGAAGGCGATATTCCGCACGGGAAGTCATCATGCGGTAGGGCTCATGGTTTTCCTTTGTCACCAGATCATCAATGAGAACACCGATATATGCCTGCGAGCGATCCAAAACAACAGGATCTCTTCCCAAAATCTCCATAGCCGCATTAACCCCTGCCATGAATCCCTGTACCGCCGCTTCCTCATAACCGGAGCTTCCATTAAACTGACCGCCGGAAAACAGCCCTTTGATCTTTTTAAATTCCAGGGTAGCTTTTAACTGAAGGGAATTGATGCAGTCATACTCAATGGCATAGGCATTCCGCACGATCTTTACGTTTTCAAGTCCGGGAACCGTGCGATACATTGCATACTGCACATCTTCCGGCAGGGAACTGCTCATGCCTGCAAGATACATTTCATTTGTATACAGTCCCTCGGGCTCCACAAAAATCTGATGCCGTTCCTTATCCGGAAATTTTACCACCTTATCTTCTATTGACGGACAGTATCTGGGGCCTGTTCCCTCAATGACACCTGAAAACAGCGGAGAGCGATCCAAATTCTTCCGTATAATCGCATGGGTCTCTTCATTTGTATATGTGAGCCAGCAGGACACCTGCTCCTTCTGGACGGATTCCGGATCCGTGGAAAAAGAAAAGGGAACCACGCGCGCATCTCCGCGCTGCTCTTCCATCTTTGTAAAATCAATGCTTCTTTTATCCACTCTGGCCGGTGTTCCCGTCTTAAATCGAAACATCTCAATTCCATTTGCTTTTAGGGAATCCGTCAGATGATTGGCAGCCTGAAGGCCGTTTGGTCCCGTATAATTGCTCACATCCCCGTAGATACATCTGGCGCGCAGATACGTTCCGGTACAGAGGATCACAGCCTTCGACCGATAAAGAGCTCCGGAATATGTCTTAACCCCCTGTATTCTGCCTTCCTCCACCAGAATTTCTGATACCTCTCCCTGGCGTATTGTAAGATGATCCGTATTTTCCAGGGTTCGGCGCATCTGCCGGCTGTATTCCTGCTTGTCCGCCTGCGCTCTGAGGGAATGGACGGCAGGGCCCTTTGACTGATTGAGCATCTTTGACTGAATAAATGTTTTGTCGATATTTTTTCCCATCTCTCCACCCAGGGCATCCAGCTCCCGGACAAGATGCCCCTTTGAGCTTCCCCCAATATTGGGATTGCACGGCATCAGTGCAATGCTGTCTATGCTGACAGTAAAAAGGATCGTTTCCAGCCCAAGCCTGGCGCAGGCAAGGGCGGCCTCGCAGCCCGCATGTCCGGCCCCCACCACCACTACGTCATATGATTCCTCTAAATACGGCATCCTCTTCCTCCTTATTTGCATCCATTCTCATCTGCTGGTATACGCGGCATCCTATTTTCCCATACAAAAACGGGAAAATATTTCATTCACAACGTCGTCTTCCACAGCCTCCCCAATGATTTTTCCCAACTCTTCATAGGCATCCGTCAAATCAATGGAATAAAAATCCTCGGGCATTCCCTGCTCAATACTGTTTTTCACCAGATTCAGGCTGGAAAGGGCATGCTCCAAAGCCTCTTTATGCCTTACATTTGTGATATACACCTGATCGTTAAATGTCAAATTCCCGCTATAAAAAAGAGTCTTGATCTCCTGCTCCAGTTTCTCAATTCCCTGCTCTTCTTTTGCGGATACAGGAATAACCCGCTTTCCCGACAGGCGCTCCAGCTCCTTTTTATCCGCTTCCATGGGCAGATCCATCTTATTGATCAGAACAATGGCCTTTCTTGTCCGAATAAATTCAATAATTTTCCGGTCGCTGTCATCCAGCGGTCGGGAACCATCGGCCACATAGATGATCAAATCGCCTTCTTCCGCCGCCTTTAATGCTCTCTCAACGCCGATTTTCTCCACCACATCTTCCGTATCCCGTATTCCTGCCGTATCAATCACATGCAGACTGATTCCGGAAAGGGACATATGCTCTTCCAGCGTGTCTCTTGTCGTTCCCGCTATTTCCGTGACAATAGCCCTCTCCTGCCCCAAAAGCAGATTCATAAGGGAAGATTTTCCTACATTTGGCTTTCCCAAAATCACAGTCCGGATTCCTTCCCTCATAACCCGGCCATTGTCCGCAGACTTTAAAAGAGCTTCCACCTCCCGGATTACAGGATCAAGAATTCCGGAAAGCCGTTCCCCATAGCCCTCCAGAGAAATATGCTCCGGATCATCCAGCGCAGACTCAATAAATGCGATCTCATAGAGAATTTTTTCCCGAATCCCCCGTATTTTTCTCGATACGGAACCTCCGAGCTGGCCTACGGAACTTTTCAGCGCGTACTCATTGGATGCTTGAATCACATCCGCTACAGCCTCTGCCTGCGCAAGGTCAATCCTTCCGTTTAAAAAGGCTCGCTTTGTAAACTCTCCCGGCTCTGCGGTTCTTGCCCCATAACGGATTACTGTCTCAAGAATCTTTTTTACAACGAGAATCCCCCCATGGCAGCTGATCTCCACGGTATCCTCCGCCGTATAGCTGTGAGGCCCCCGCATCGTCAGGACAAGAACCTCATCAACTTTTTCATCTCCGTCAAAAATATATCCATAATAGGCCCTGCGTGCCGGAGCCTGGCTCAATCTCTTTGGCCGCTCATCCTTATCCCTAAAAATGCGGTCGATCACATCAAATGCCTGATCGCCGCTGATACGCACAATTCCAATTCCCCCGCTGCTCATTCCTGTGGCGATCGCCGCAATGGTATCTGTTCTCATGGCAAAGCTCCTATCCCTTATCTGCCTAAAAACGCCGCAAAATTACACATACACACTGTAACTTTGCGGCGCTTCCCTATCTCACTGTAACTGTTCAGGACAGCACAGCTCTTATTGTAAATTCAACAGCGTTATTCCTCTGATTCCTTAAGCTCCGCTGTCTCCGGCTCAGTCTGAACGGAAAAATCAGCCTTACGGTTTTCTCTTCTGTATCCGCCCATCCGATCTCCCCGGTTCCCGCGGCCCTTCTCATAGCGACCTCTTCTCTCGGAAAGCACTTCTTTCTTAAGAGAAATCACCACATGGCGGAAAGGTTCTTCCCCCTCGCTCCTGGTCGTCACATACTTATCATTCTGGAGAGCCGCATGGATAATCCGCCTCTCATAAGGATTCATAGGCTCCAGAGATACCGGGCGCTTGGTGCGCTTTACCTTGTAGGCGATATTCTTAGAAAGCGTTTCAAGGGTGTCTTTTCTTCTCTCCCGGTAATTCTCCGTATCCAGTTTTACACGGATATATCCCTCTGTATCTTTATTCACAATCAGGCTTACCAGATACTGAAGAGAATCCAGAGTCTGTCCTCTCTTCCCAATCAAGATCCCCATATCTTCCCCTTCCAAATTCATGGAAAGTTCCTGTTCCTCTTCATTAAATGCCGCAGTGATGGAAACCTCCATATGCATTGCTTCAAAAATCTGTCTGAGGAAATTCATGGCCTTATCTGCCACGGTTTCCTTCTTTCTCGCACGTATGATGGCTGGCTTTGCGCCAATTCCAAGAAATCCGGCGCTTCCCTTGTCAATGACTTCATACTCCAGCTTGTCGCTTGTGGTCTCAAGCTCGATCAATGCCTTTGTAACTGCTTCGTCCACAGTCTTGGCAGTAACTGTGATCATTTCCATCGAAACCCCTCCTATTTTTTATTTCCCTTCTCGTGCTTTTCATTATACTTAGCCACCATGTTGGCCTTAGCCGCCAGGCTTCCGGGCTTCGCGTTGTCATTATAGTATTTATTCGACTCCTCCACCTGGGCCTTTGTCTTGGCAATCTTTGCCATCCGCGCTGTCTCTTCCTTGGCTTCCTTCTCTTCCATCTTCTTTAACATCTCATCCACATTTCCTACCTTTGTGGGAGGAAGCCCCTTCTTTGCGCGCTTCTTATTTGCCTTCTCCACGTTCTTCTGAACCAGATCGTCAATATCTACCTTATTCAAATAGGAGTTGATTCCGACCTGCTGGATAATGGTAAACACACTCTGAGCCACCCAGTACAGTCCGATACCGGAAGCAAAGGTAAAGCAGAAAAATACGGACATAAGCGGCATAGTAATATTCATAGACTTCATCATGCTGGCTGCCGGGTTGTCATCCTGAGCCTGCTGGGTCTGCTTGGACTGGTTCGCCATCATCAGTTTGGTGCTGTACCACTGGCTGAGTCCCGCAAACAGGGGAATGCACAGCGCAGAAATAGCCATGAGCAGGGTAACCCCTGTTGCTTCCCTGTCAAAGAGAAAATTCGAAATCACCTGCCAGGGCGTATAAGAAATATTCAGACCCAAAAATGTCTGCATATTTTCGATGGCATCCACAACACGCACTCCTGTATCCGTCACCGCATCTCCTACTGCTGAAAATGCCGCAACCAGAGAGTCCCACTGCTGCCCTGTCAATTTATAAAGGAGATCAATTACCGTGTTTGTATTCGTCAGATCATAATTCCCTCCGGCCATATTGTGTGCCTCAGCCAGAGTTGTAAACACCTCAGCAGTCTCATAGCCGCTGGGAAGTTTGCTGATTACCGCCTCATAATAACCGCGGATTGACTGCACATACGCCGGTATATTGTAAATAACTCGGTACAATGCAAAAATAATGGGGAGCTGAATCAAAAGCGGGAGACATCCTCCTGTCATAGACGTCCCGTACTTCTCATAGACAGCCTTCATCTCCGCGTTCATCATCATGGCCGCCTTCTGGTCATTCTCACGGCCTTTGTATTTTTTCTGAATTGCAGCAAGCTCCGGCTGCATTACTGACATCAGCTTGGAAGATTTCTGCTGTTTGATTGTCAGGGGAATCATGAGAAGCTTAGTAACCAAAGTAAATAAAATAATGCAGAGACCTACATTTTCAATGCCGAATGTACTGGTAAAACGAAACAGGAGATCCATAATCCAGCCCAAAATATCCGCAATCGGGCCGAGAACGCCTCCTGTCTTTGTGAGCACAACCGCTCCAACTACAAAACCATTCAAAACATTACCTCCTTAGCGTCCGCTCACAGGACACTCTCTTGTTTTCTACGGAACTGGATCATAACCGCCTTCTGCAAAGGGATGACAGCGAAGGATCCGCTTGCAGGCCAACCATGTACCTTTTAACGCACCATACTTTTTAAGTGCCTCAATGGCGTATTGAGAGCACGTAGGTGTGTAAATACAGTGAGTCCAAATTTTCAGAGGAGACAAAAAAATCTGATATCCTCTGATCAGGAAAATAAGCAGCTTTGCCATATAATCACTTCACTTCGATTCTTTTAAAATGTGATGCAGTCCGCACAGGTGCATATACGCACTTTCCAAATGTCTGTAATCTGATTCTTTCGCAGCCTTTCGGGCCACGATTATGATGTTTAACCCAGTCTCAATTTTATCATTATTTAAACGGAAAATTTCCCTTAACATCCTCGTAATATGGTGTCGAACAACGCTGTTCCCCACCTTTTTGCTCACCGAAATGCCGATGCGGTTCCTTTCATCCCCGCTTTTTACCACGTACATAACCAGCAGACGGTTTCCAAAGGAACTTCCATTTTTGTAAACATACTGGAATTCCCTGTTGTTTTTAAGAGATGGAAATCGTTTCATTCGAAACTCCTCTCACACTTCTCCTTACTGCTTTTCAATCAAAAAAGTTTCAATCAAGAAAGGGCCACATATCGATGTGGCCCATGTTCTCAACTTAAGCAGTTAATTTTGCTCTACCCTTAGCTCTTCTGGCAGCAAGAACTTTTCTGCCGCCTGCGGTCT
>ERZ1643249.4241-NODE-4241-length-12144-cov-4.900240_pt1 | contig 12144 bp, 10 predicted proteins | sample MGYA00579263_ERZ1643249 | MGnify/ENA primary metagenome ERZ1643249 (study PRJEB29033, sample SAMEA4952264) | chicken gut metagenome | biome: Broiler Chicken; feature: Gastrointestinal Tract; material: Caecum | place: Ireland | collected 2018 | study: Broiler...
AAATATAAAAAAATCAATAAATATTTTATAAAAATTCACAAAAACCCCTTGACAAGGAGTTTTGGCTGTGATAGAGTATAATTAGCACTCAGAGAGTGAGAGTGCTAAAACGTCAAATACCTGTAGGAGGGATCAAATATGGACGCGCAAAAATGCACCCAAAAATCACTGGAAGCCATCAAAGAAGCTCAGAGCCTGGCTATTGAGTACCAGAATATGCAGATCGACACGCCCCATCTGGCATACGCCCTGCTGAACCAGCCGGACGGACTGATCCCGCAGCTGCTTACTAAAATGAACGTTGACCCGGCGGCTGTGGCCCAGTTCATGCGGTCGGTCATTGAAAAACTGCCCAAGGTCACCGGCCCCGGCCGGGAACCGGACAAAATCTACGTTTCTCAGGAAACGGATAAAATTTTAAACGCCGCGGAAAAAACGGCGGAGCAGATGCAGGATGAGTATATTTCGGTAGAACACATCTTTTTGGCCATCCTGGATCACGCTTCCGGGGAAACTGCCCGAGCCTTAAAAGCCTTTAATCTCAACAAAAACGCCTTTTTGCAGGTGCTGCAAAGCGTAAGAGGCAACACCCGGGTCACTTCCGATACCCCGGAATCCACCTATGATGTGCTGAAAAAGTACGGCCACGACCTGGTGGAGGAGGCCCGCCAGAACAAGCTGGACCCGGTCATCGGCCGTGACAGCGAAATCCGGAACGTCATCCGGATCCTGTCCCGGAAGACGAAAAATAACCCCTGCTTAATCGGCGAACCCGGCGTCGGCAAGACCGCCATTGCCGAAGGGCTGGCCCAGCGGATTGTCCGGGGGGACGTGCCGGATTCCTTGAAGGACCGCATTATTTTCTCCCTTGACATGGGCGCTTTAATCGCCGGGGCAAAATTCCGGGGCGAGTTTGAGGAACGCTTAAAAGCGGTGCTGGCCGAGGTGAAAAAGAGCGAAGGCCGGATTATTCTCTTTATTGACGAGCTGCACACTATTGTGGGCGCAGGCAAAACCGAAGGCTCCATGGACGCCGGCAACCTGTTGAAGCCATTGCTGGCCCGGGGCGAGCTTCACTGCATCGGCGCGACAACTTTAAACGAATACCGGCAGTACATTGAAAAGGATGCGGCCCTGGAGCGCCGGTTCCAGCCGGTTATGGTCGCCGAACCCACGGTGGAAGACACCATCACCATCCTGCGCGGGTTAAAGGAACGGTATGAGGTGTTCCACGGGGTGAAAATCACCGACAACGCCCTGATTGCCGCCGCAACTTTGTCCAACCGCTATATCTCCGACCGGTTCCTGCCGGACAAGGCCATTGACCTGGTGGACGAAGCCTGCGCCATGATCCGCACCGAAATCGACTCCATGCCAACAGAGCTGGACGACATCTCCCGGAAGATCATCCAGCTGGAAATCGAGGAAGCCGCTTTGAAAAAGGAAAGCGACCAGCTTTCCAAGGAGCATCTGGCGGAAATCCAGAAGGAACTGGCGGACGAACGGGACACCTTCAAGCAGATGAAAGCCAAATGGGAAAGCGAGAAAAACGCCATCGGCAAGGTCCAAAAGCTGCGGGAGGAAATCGAGCAGGTCAATGCCCAGATTGAAAAGGCCCAGCGGGAGTACGACTTGAACAAGGCCGCCGAGTTAAAATACGGCAAGCTGCCCGCCTTGCAGAAACAGCTGGCGGACGAGGAAGCCCTGGCGGAGGAAAGCAAAAAGCACACATCCCTGCTGCGGGACAAGGTCACCGACGAGGAAATCGCCCGGATCATCGAGCGTTGGACGGGGATCCCCGTGGCCCGGCTCATGGAGGGCGAACGGGAGAAGCTCCTGCACCTGGACGAGGTGCTCCACAAACGGGTTATCGGCCAGGACGAAGCCGTGGAAAAGGTTTCGGAAGCCATTATCCGTTCCCGCGCCGGCATTGCAAACCCCAACCGGCCCATCGGCTCCTTCCTGTTCTTAGGCCCCACCGGCGTGGGCAAAACCGAGCTGGCCAAGGCCCTGGCGGAAACCCTCTTTGACGATGAGAAGAACATGGTCCGCATCGACATGAGCGAATATATGGAGAAATTCTCCGTGTCCCGCTTAATCGGGGCGCCTCCCGGATATGTGGGCTATGAAGAAGGCGGCCAGCTGACCGAGGCAGTCCGCCGCAAACCCTACTCCGTCATCCTCTTTGACGAGGTGGAAAAAGCCCACCCGGATGTATTCAACATCCTGTTACAGGTGCTGGACGACGGCCGCATCACCGACTCCCAGGGCCGGACGGTGGACTTTAAAAACACCATTATCATCCTCACCAGCAATTTAGGCTCCCAGTTCCTGCTGGACGGCATTGATGAAAAAGGCGAAATCACCGAGGAAGCCCGGAACCAGGTCGATGAATTGCTGAAACGCTCCTTCCGGCCGGAATTCTTAAACCGCCTGGACGAGATTGTCTTCTATAAGCCTTTGACCCGGGACAACATCTTCCACATTGTGGACCTGCTGATGAACGACCTGCGGGAACGCCTGAAGGACAAACAGCTGGATGTGACCCTCACCGACGCGGCCAAGGATTATATCATCACGGAAGGGTACGACCCCATCTACGGCGCGCGGCCGTTAAAGCGGTTCCTCCAGCGGAAGGTGGAAACCTTAATCGGCCGGATGATTATTGCCGACGAGGTGAAGCCCAATTCCACCCTGGTTGTGGATTACGACGGGGAAAAGCTCTTTGTTACCGATCAGTTGAACGCTGATTAACAATGATAAAACCCTGTCCGCTTAACAGGCGGGCAGGGTTTTTCGCATCCGGAAAAGGGGAGGGGCCGTTTATTCCAGCTCCGGGCAGGGAAGTTTTGGGAGGATCCGCAGCAGGATTTCCATTGCTCTCATAAAATCCTCCCGGTCATCTTCCTCAATCTGCTCCAAAAATTGACGAAAGTAGCTGGCGTTTTGCTCCAAAAACTGGTCGGTGTAGCGCGTTGCTTTTTCCGTCAGCCGGATCCGGATGACCCGGCGGTCCGCAGGGTCATAGACCCGCTCCACAAAGCCCGGCTCCACCAGCCGGTTGACCATTTTGGTCATCTGCTGTTTGGGCATCCGAGCCGCCTGGGCCAGTTCCGTCATGGTGATGGGCTTGCCGATCCAGCGGAGAATCTGGATGCAGTAATACATTTCCAGGCTGACCCCTTCGTCCAGCAGTTCTTTAAAGGGCTTGGCCAGCCGGTAGTTCCACCATGGCAGCACGCCAAGCAGCGCGTCCTCAATTTCACGAATGTCCCTTTTGGTATCCATATGGAAAAACCTCCGCAATTTACAAATTACCCCTTGACAAAACGGGCAGGGCAGTGTATACTGAAAATAGTAGCATAAGTTTTACTATCAACTTCTATTAATAGTAAATTAAAGCTGAATGTAAATCTTATCTCAATATTTAGTATAGCATGGTTTCCATGAAATTTCAAGAAAGGGGCTGATTTTGTATGAGTAAATTGAGTAAGGTAGAAAAATGCATCCAAAAAGGAAAGGATGAGGAGCTGGCCAAACTGGCCCAGGATAAGGACCTGGAGGTGCGGCTGGCGGCCATTGCAGGACTAGGGAAAATGTCCGGCAAAGACACAGCCTGCAACGCCTTGATTTCCATGATGACGGACCCGGAGCCGAAAATCCGGGCTGCCTGCGCGGAAGCCATGGGACAGCTTGGGGACGACCGGGCCGACACCCACCTGCGCTACCATCTGGAGCAGGAAAAAGACCCCCAGGCGGCTCAGGCCATGCACAGCGCCCTGTCGGCTTTGCATCACCGGTAAAGCGGGGTAACCCCGCGGTTAATTCGCCGCGGCGTTTCAATTCCTATCCAACCGCCGGGCGGCGAAATAAATTCGCTGATTTGACAGGTTCCATCTTCTATCCTTTGCAGAGGCGGGGTTTCTTTTTACTTTGGACGCATGGTACAGCATTACAGAACCTCCTGTTTTAAAAATTACCGTATTCGAACAATTGACCTTGAAAATTCCATACAAAAGGGGTATAATAAAAAAAACAAACCGGAAAGGAAGATGCAGATGTTTGGACTTGGAAAAGAAGAGACTCTGACCATCCATGTGGAAGGGATGATGTGCGAGCACTGCGCCAAGCGGGTGTCCGAGGGGCTGAAAAAGGAAAAGGGCGTGACCGGCGCTGTGGTGTCCTTAGAAAACAAAAGCGTCGCCGTCACCGGCAAAAACCTGGACGAGGCGCATTTGAAAGCAGTCATCAACGGCCTGGGATACCAGGCGTAAAGCGGAGTACGAAAAAAGGGCGGGATTTCCCGCCCTTCAGAGTGTCGAAAAACCTCATTTGAAAGAAAACGTGCACAAAAGAGAAAAAGAAAAGTTTTGGTCCAGCTTTTTTAAAAGCTGGTGGTTTCCAAAGGCGAAGCCTTTGGCCGCTTTCCGCAGAAAGCGGAATCTAATCTTTTCGCGCCTCGGGCGCGAACGAAAAGAAAAAAGCGGGTCCGCAGACCCGCCGCGGATGACCCCGCGCCGTCATTTTGCTTGCAAAATGACGGGTTAGAATTTTCCAAGCTTTTATCCACAGCTCATTTGCGTCAGCAAACAACACCTCTTTGTGCAATTTGCCAGGCCATACTCTCTTTTTCGACAGGCTGAAAGGGCGGGATTTCCCGCCCTTTTCCTTTGCAGTCTATTCAGGTTTGTTGGCCGGGACGCCGAAATGCTCCAGCATGGCTTTTGTTTCCGCCACGGTTTGTTCCGCAAAGATTGCGTAAAACCGCCCGTTTGGCACAGCCTGGCGGATTGCTTCAAAATCCTCCCGGCCGCCGATCATGTGGATGCCCTTGCCTGCCGCCGCAATCTTCTGGTAAACCTCGATCCAGTGCCGGGCGCTGGGCTGGCCGTCGCCGTAGACCCACTGCACCGCGTTCAGCTCCGGGATTTCCAACAGGTGATCTAAGTGTTTCAGCTCCCCGATGCCGTCCAGATGGTAAATGGCCCGCCCAAGTTCCCGGCAGGCATTTTCAATGTCCGGCAGGACAAATTCGTCAAACATGGGGGTGCCGATCATGTAGCAGAAATCCGATTGGAGCACATAAGCTGGTTTCGAGCTGTAAAGCCCGTCCCAATCGGAATAGCCGGGATTTCCGGATAACGCCTTTTCCAAATCCCGGTAGGCTTCCATCCAAGCCGTATAGGCTTCCTGCCGCAGCCGGTGGACTTCCTCCGGCGCGTCGTACAGGTCTATGAGAAGTTCCTCGCTGCCCCGGAAGGTGGCGATTACGTCCATAATCCCGCCTAAGTCGGGCATCCCCATGAGGACGTTCCCTTCCCAGCGGTCCAGCCCGGCCTTGTAAATGGCCTTGATGCGCTGGACCCAGGGGCTTTCCGGGTCGTAATGGATGTGGATTTTGTCAATAGGGAGATTTTCCGCCGGGAAAAACCAGACCCGGCCGCTTTGGTTGTCTAACTTTGCGCCGCAGAAAGCCGCCAGGACTCCGGGGCCGAAGCTGTCAAAGTTTACCATGGGGAAAGCGTCCCCCATAAAGGCCAGCTGGCTTAAGTCATAGTCCATGGCGTCCACAATCTCTTCCGGGGAATAGGAAAAATCGTGGCAGTTTTCCTGGGAAAGAAGCGGCGCTTTTGGCGCGGGCCTTCCCGGGTCAAAACAGCGGACAGGGCTTTTGATCAAAGGGCGTTCCAGAGCGCCTTCCCACCAGGCGTCATAAGTTTCCCGGGTCCTGGCCCAGTTTTCTGATGTAAAATGGATCATGCGGTTCCCTCACAATCATATTTTAGTCCCGATACGCCAGTTCTTCATAGCACTGGTTATAGTAAAGGGCGTTTTCAACCGGTACATTAGAAGGGATGTGGTTGCCCACCGCCATAAAAAAGCCGGGGCAGTCTTTCCCGATGCGGATACAGCGCTCCGCCTCTTTTCGGATGTCCTCCTTGGTCCCCAAGGTCAGGATGCGGCAGTCGGCGTTGCCCACAAAGGCGTGGGTGCGGCCGTATTTTTTTGCGATATACTCCATGTCTGTTGTCGGCTCCAAGACAAAGCCGTTGACGCCGCAGGCGGCGATATCGTCTACAAAGGCGTCATATGTGCCGTCTGAAGTAAACAGGATTTTCTTTCCCGCTTTGTGCAGGGGGTCAAAGAGCTTTTCGTAATTGGGGAATATGTATTTCCGGTACCAGGCGGGGTTGACAAAGGGGCCGGAGGTCCACACAATGTCGTCGTGGATCATGACCACCGGGGCCTTGCACTGGGCCAAAGCGTCAAAATACTGCTGGATCCAGGAAGCGTAGCGGTTGGCGGTTTCGCCGAACCGTTCCGGATCCTCGCCCAGCCCTTCCAGGAGCATTTCCCAGCCGAAGATTTCCAAAAGCCCGGAAATCATAGTAATGTAAATGCCTGTCATGTTTACCTGGTCCGGATGTTCGGCGCAGTTAATGTCGTAGTGCTCGTTATACTGCCGGGTCAGCTCCCCCTTATCCTGTTCCCCGTAAACTGCCCAAGGGTCGAAGGACAGAACCTGCTCCACATCGGTAAATGGGCAGGAAATCCGGGCGTCATAGTCCGTCCCGCCCTCTGCATAAACGGCGTGGCCCATGCTGGTGCGGCACTTTTCCAATACCTGCCCGCCGGTCAGAATCGACCAGGTGAACCCGAAATCCCAGGCTTTCTCAAAAGCTTGGGAAGCCTTGCGCTTCACGGCGTCGCTGCTGGAAGCATCCACCGGAATCCCGGTGACAGTTTGGATCAAGCTCCAGTAGAAGCTGGCGGAATACTCCGTCCGGGGGATTTTCCGGGGCATTTGCAGGTTTATGGCGTCCATGGCGTTTTGATAGGACATAGAACTCCCTCCCTGTTATCAGAGATGCCGGAATTTTTTCAGATTCCAAGTATTTTTAGTGTAAAATATTCCAGGAGTTTTCGCAAGGTGTTTTTGCGATTTCGAAAGAATTATCCAAAAATCAAAAAATAATCCATTTTGTTTCGCTTACATTCCTGTTATCCTATCATATATTCCGTTGATTTTTTTTTAAAATTATGATATAATTTTGAAAAAGGAGGGATGACCATGAGGAAAATAACAGTCTGCCTGCTGGCCGGATTGGCCGCAGGATGTATGCTGGCGGCTCCCGTGCAGGCGGCGTCCTGGGGAGATGAGGTGTTTGTTTCCCTGGGCCCGGCGGACCCGCAGGAGGCTTATCAGGACAACGGGGTTCTGTGGCAGGGATGGCGGCAGCTTGCGCCGGATTGGTACTATTTTATAGACGCCCGCCCCACCCAGCTCCAGGAATTGACCAGCGATTATACCGGCTGGCGGAATTACGACGGCTATTGGTACTATTACCAAAACGGAAAAGCGTATCACGACGCGGCCCCCCTGGAAATCGACGGGGAATCCTACTTTTTTAACCATATGCACTACAGTCGCGGGGACGACAACAAACCGCCTGCCGTTATGCTGACAGGATGGCTTGCCATGTCAGTCTGGCAGTTTGCCAACGACGGCACTGTGGAAGATCTGCCTTATGGCGCCCGCGTAACCGGCTGGCTGGACTGGCACAGCAACCGGTACTACCTATATGATGAACAGGTGGAGCTGGCCTACGATTATGCTCCCGACGGAGGCCTGGTGCGGTATGAGCCGTTAAACGGCCGGGAGGAGGAGAGTATTCCTTCCTGGGGCTCTTATTATTACGGCGACGGGGTTTTATATACCGGCGAAGCCCCGCGGTTTACCGGTGAGGATACCGAGGCCCCGGTACAGTATGTGGAAACCACTCCGGACAGCGAAGGGTTCCTGGTAACCGGCTGGGCCAAAATCGGGGGAAACTGGTATTTCTTTACCAAAAACGGCGTCATGTGCACCGGCTGGATACAGATACGGGGGCAGTGGTACCATTTCGGGAATGACGGCGTCTGGGACGGCGCTGTATACGAATAAAAAGCTCCCGCTGGGCATTGCAGTCCGGCGGGAGCTTTGCTATTCAATTTCCTTATTTTAGCATATTCCTCAATTTTTGTATAGGATATTTTTGTAAACTCTACAGGAACATCCCGCCAATCCGCGCCGTTAAAAAACACAGCGCAAATCCCGCTGCAGTGGGGATGAGGAAAGCCAGCGCCGTCCATTTGACGGATTTGGTTTCCTTATAAATGGTCAGCAGGGTGGTGGAGCAGGGCCAGTGGCAGAGGGAGAAGAGGATGACGCAAAGGGCCGTTACCCAGGTCCAGCCGCAGGCGGAGAGCTGCCGCCCCAGCTCCATAGCGCTTCCCACATCGGTTAAGGTGCCGGAGGCAGTGTAGGCCATAAGGATAATGGGCAGGACGATTTCATTGGCCGGGAAGCCCAAAATAAATGCTATGAGGATTACCCCGTCCAGCCCGATGAGCCGGGCCAAGGGGTCCAAAAAACCGGCGCAGAGGGTCAAAAGGGTTTCGCCGCCAACGGTCACATTGGCCATGAGCCAGATGATAAGCCCTGCCGGAGCCGCCACTATCACCGCCCGGCCCAGGACAAACAAGGTCCGGTCCAGAACGGAGCGGACAATGACCTTTCCCACCTGGGGACGGCGGTAGGGGGGCAGTTCCAGGGTGAAGGAGGAGGGGACGCCTTTTAAAATAGTGGCCGACAGGAGCCGGGATATGAGGAAGGTAATGAGGATCCCCAACCCCACCACCCCCGCCAGCATCAGGGCGGAAAGGAGGGAATTCCCCTGGCTTCCGGCGAAAAAGACGCCGATAAGCAGCAAAAGGGTGGGAAACCGGCCGTTGCAGGGGACAAAAACGTTGGTGAGAATGGCGATGAGCCGTTCCCGGGGGGAGTCGATGATCTTCGCCCCGGAAACCCCCACGGCGTTGCACCCGAAGCCCATGAGCATGGTCAAACACTGGCGGCCGCAGGCTTTGGCCTTCTGGAAGCACCGGTCCAGGTTAAAGGCCACCCGGGGCAGGTAGCCGAAATCCTCCAGCAGGGTGAACAGCGGGAAGAAGATGGCCATGGGGGGCAGCATCACCGACACCACCCAGGCCAAGATGTGGTACATCCCGTCCACCAGCATCCCGGTAAGCCACCCCGGGGCGTGGAGGGCCTGAAGGCCGGCCTTCATGGCAGGCTCCAGCCCCAGGAGAAATTCTGACAAAAGCTGGGAGGGGATGTTGGCTCCCGCCATGGTGATCCAGAAAACTAAGGCCATCAGGAGCAGCATCACCGGCAGAGCCGTCCATTTGCCCGTAAAAAACCGGTCCAGCTTCCGGTCCCGTTTCCCGCAGGTTAAGGGCATCTGCACCGCCTCGCAGCAGATTTCCTCCGCACGCAGCACGGTGCAGGCGGAAATGGCGTCCCGGAGCTTTTGGCCGAAAAGCCCCTGTTCCTCCAAGTAATGCAGGGCCTTCCAAAGGGCCTTTTTCACCTGGGGGCAGGAAAGGGATTCGTCCCCCAGATATTCCGCCGCCCGGTTTACAATCTCCTCTTCCCCGGCCAGCATCCGCAAAGCCAAAAACCGGGCCGGCAGCCTGCCTTGTAAGGCCGTTTCCAGTACCGGCACAAGGCCGGAAAGGGCTTCCTCCACAGCCGGGAGCTGGCGGACGGCATGGGGGGCGGAAGGCCCTTTCAGCACGGCGTCCACCGTTTCCATGAGCCGGTTTAGCCCCTTGCCGCTGCGGGCGCTGGTTTCCACAACCGGGACCCCCAGCTCTGCCGAGAGCTTTTTTGCATCGATGCGGATGCCTTTTTTGGCCGCCTCGTCCATTAAATTGACGCAGACCACCACCCTGCCGGTGACTTCCAGGATTTGCAGAGCCAGCGCCAGGTTCCGTTCCAAAACCGATGCGTCGCAGACCGCAATCACCGCGTCCGGGTTTCCAAAGCAGATAAAATCCCGGGCCGCCTTTTCGTCCGCAGACTGGGCGTCCAGGGAATAGGAGCCGGGAATGTCCACCAGGGTCAAAGGCTGCCCCCGGTATGTACACTGCCCGCTGGCGTTGGATACGGTTTTACCTGCCCAGTTGCCGGTGTGCTGCCGGAGCCCGGTCAGGGCGTTAAAAACAGTGCTTTTCCCCACATTGGGATTCCCTGCCAAGGCGACGGCCGGGGTTTTCCGGCCGCCGTCGGGCGGGCAGTAGATAGGCTGCGCCATTGCTGCATCCGACCTTTCGTAGTATTTTTAAACGGGGGTTGTCAGGATACCGGCGCTGTCCGACTGCCGCAGGGCGATGACCGCCCCCCGGATCTGGTAGGCCGCCGGATCCCCCAAAGGCGCCTTGTGCAGGCATTCCACCAGGGTCCCTTCTATAAGCCCCATGTCCCGCAGTCTCCGGCGCAGCTCCTCCCGCACCTCCATCCGCACCACCCTGGCCCGCTGTCCGGGCCGGATGCGGCTCAGTGGCTCTATGGTAACTGTCATAACCTGGGTCCTTTCTCTACTATGATGCTGTTTATAGAATATGCCGGACAGCCCGGATGGGTTCCGGGGACATGAAAATGTGAGGAAAGACGGAAAAACCTGTGAATTTTTGCAAACAGGCTGGACAAACGAAGGCGTTTTGTATATAATATAACTTGTATGTACTCGTTTTGGGGTGCGGAAAACTGTGAAAAGGAATGAGATTCACCATGAAATTAAAAAAAGCGGCCGCCGGTCTGCTGGCGGCGGTTCTTGTTTGCGGGCTTGCTTCCTGCGGCGGCGACACTTCCTGGACCTACCGGAATGGGGAGACTACCGTCACCTCCGGCATGTATGTGGGCCTGTCCATTGACGCGTTAAACGCCGCTTCCGCGGTGGAAGGCTACGATTCTTCCAAATCGCCCTTTGACCAGACCTTGGAAGGGATGGACGGTGAGGATTGGATTCAGGACAAGGCCAATGACTACGCCAAGGAATACCTGGCTGTGGAGGACCAGTTCACCCAGCGGGGGATGTCCCTGACGGAGGAGGACCAGGCGGCCATCGATTCCCAGGTGGAGCTTTACTGGACCAGCTTGGGCATGGGCGCCCTGTATGAGGAGGAAGGCTGCGGCAAAACCTCTTACACCAACATCCTGACCAACCAGTATAAAAAGAACCTGCTGTTCCAGGCAGTTTACGGCGAAGGCGGAGAGGAAGAGGTTTCCCAGGAGGAGCTTCGTTCCGTATTCCAGAACGACTATGTAAAAGGCGTGTATTTCTCCGTGTCCTTGGCGGATGACGAAGGCAATAAGCTCACCGGCGACGAATTGCAGGCAAAGCAGGATGAGGCCCAGACTCTGGCGGACCGGATTACAGCCGGGGAGGACTTTGAAACGGTGAAAGCCAACTACACGGCGGATCCGGAGGCCACTGAGGAGGAAACAGAACCCAGCGACACTTCCGTTGTGGTGAAAAAGGAAAACGCAACTTCCGCAGTTTACAAAGCCATCGCCGATGGGGAAGTTGGCGAAGTCCAGGTGATTGAGGACGGGAACAACGCCTATGTAGTGCAGACCCTGGACGTCATGTCCGGCACCTCCTTTGAGGATTACCGGGATACCGTCCTGTTTGACATGAAGAGCAATGAGTTTGAGGAGAAGGTCAGCGCATGGGCTGAGGAGCTTTCCATTGAGGAAAACACTGCCGCTGTCAATAAGCATAACCCCAGCCATCTGAAGGATTTATTCTAAACCGAATATGGCCGGAAAAACCCGCCCCCGTTTCAAACGAGGGCGGGCTATTTCTATTCTGCTACAACTGAGGTCATGGCGAAATATTTTTCATTGGGAATGTAATAAGGGATGCTGTTGCCGGAACCCAGGGCGTAGCCGCCCTTTTCCTCCGACAAAGCCAGCATATTTTTTGCCCGGGCTTTGATGGCGTCTTCGTCCGAACGGATGAGGAAATCCACGTCCATCCCCCCTAAAATGGCGATGCGCCCGCCCCACCGGCGGTAGGCTTCCTCCACGGGGATGATGTTGTCCTCGTAAGAATGGCGGCCGTCATATTTCATGTCCTCGATGACGTCCTCCATAATGTCCCCCATATACCCGCAGGAATGGAGCACCGCCAGTTTCCCGGCGTTATGGGCCGCTTCCACCATCTTTTTGTGCCAGGGGAACACATATTTCCGCATATCAGCCACAGACAGCATGGTCTGGGTGTTGAATCCCCAGTCGTCGTTAATCATCAAAAT